>JAEEGL013358351.1_pt1 | contig 21968 bp, 9 predicted proteins | sample 9134231 | NCBI WGS metagenome assembly JAEEGL01 (sample SAMN16246548, study PRJNA631951) | gut metagenome | biome: gut microbiome; feature: rumen; material: fiber-attached | host: Bos | place: Iran: Karaj | collected 2018-10 | reverse complement strand
TGGCTCGCTGCGTGTCGGTACGACAGGCACTTCTACTTCGGGCTTTTGGTATTTCGGTACGAAACCTCTTACTATCGGTTCTACCGGCAAGCTCTATGTGGGTGTCAGCAAGTGTTCTACATCGGAGATGGTTCCGGGCTGTTCGCATCTCTGGGGCGACGAGACCAGTGGCTCCATCACATTCAAGGACGGTGCTACCGTCAGCGTCTACCTTGATTCCTCTTATGACCCCTCAGTCAGTATAGGCACCGACGAGGCCAAGGCAGACTCCTTCATGGTGTTCAACTTTGCGAAGTCTACTGTGGGCAATGTGAATTTTGAATTGCCTGAGTTGCCTGAGCACTATTACTGGGATACTGACAACTTCAAAAGCGGCTATTTGTATATTCGCTATAGTTCGTCAACAGGTATTCGTACATCGTTTGCTGATGCTGACCCGAAGAATGTTTACGACCTGAACGGTCGCTTGATTCGCCGTATGCCAACAGCGTCTGATACCAATGGCCTGCCAGTAGGTATCTATATCCGTGGTGGCAGAAAAATTGTTGTAAAATGAGGGCATGTCTATAAAAATGTTAAATAATGTTGATGACAGACATGACTTTGTATAATTTACACTATCTTTGTAGCGCCTTTATGGCACAAAACAAATCCATCGAACAAATTTATTTATTTTTTTATTAACTAATTAAAACCATTTTTTATGAAGAAACGTTTACTTTTTGCCTTTATGGCAATGTTCGTAGCAGTTTCTGGTTTTGCTCTTTCTGAGGGTGAGTTCGTTTACACACCTCAGGGACGTTTCCAGATTATTGGTGCAAACATGAATGCCAACAGTGCATTCGCAGACTGGACGGGCTGGACGGTGATTAAGAGCGCTGAAAGCACGGCTACTATTGCTGACAAGTTTAACCAGAATGTTTACGAGGGTTTCAATTCTGCCCTTAGTGTAGACGCTACTGCTGCAGAAGGTATGTACTACAGGTTTGAGCCCACGGATGCTGGTGCTTCTTACGTGGTGAGCTTTAAGATGAAGGGCGCTCCTTTGGATAACATCCGCATCAAAACCGGTGACTTGCAGGAGAACGTCGTTAAGGTTTCTGGTCACGAGATTGACAATATCGACAGCATTGCTAACGAGTTGATAGTCAATACCGCTGAAGAACTGACTGAGGACTGGCAAACCTTCTACTATGCCATTCAGGGCGATGGTACTGCTCGTACTTGGTTTATCTCATTTACTGGTATGGCAACGACCATCGAGATTGCTGACCTTCAGATTGCTCCCGCCATGCAGTTTGCTGACCTCCGTCAGCGTGACGCCATGCTGGAGAAGCTGAATACCTATAAGAACTGCTATGCATGGCCTGAGGACGTGCTGGCTGACGTAGGCTATGACGAGATTATTGCAGGCTTAAGCGAAATTGGTGACGAGTCTGGTCAGGCTGAACTTGATGAGCAGATTACTACTGCTAAGGAAATTCTGGCTGACTTCCTCGACATCAACATGGACGACTTCCTGGCTGGCCGTAGCGACCGCGACAACTACTTCGACACTTGGAGAGCTAAGTGGCAGAAGGTGAATATGATTGGTGACTGGACCTGTCTGCCCGCTGGACGTGGCTTCTGGGAGAATGCTGATCAGGGCTGCGTAGACTTAGGTCACTACGCTGGTAACACTGGTTGGAACTTCGACAGTGTTGACGGTCCTATGGGCGTTTATCAGCAGAAGAACCTCGATGAGGGTGTTTACGTGTTCTCTATCGACGGACGTGGTGCTGTTCGTGAGAAGCCGACTTCTTCATGCTGGGCAAACAATGACGCTTGGAATGTTGCCTACGGTGAGGCTTACATCGTTAAGATTAACGAGGGTGAGGGTGCTGTTCCCGACACCATCGCTGTCGTAAGGAAGGATCTGGACGCTGAACTGCTGACCAACGTCATGCTGACAGCTAAGATTGAAACCCCTGGAACCTATGAGATTGGTTTCAAGGGTTACTGTAAGGATGCTTACAAGGCCCTGAAGAACGGTTCTGTTCTCTATGTGGCTAACGCTTCTATCTGGGGTAAGACCAATAACCCATACAACCAGAAGCAGCTGAAGTATGAGGAGGCTGTTCGTGAGCAGATTACCACTGGTCGCAACGAGCTGACCGCTGCTGCTGACAACCTTGCCAACGCTGCCAAGCTGTGGGGTAAGGCTGATCTGCAGGCTTGCGTCGACACCATTGCTCCGAAGATTGCCGCTTATGAGGCAATGACTCAGGAGGAAATCATTGCTACCTACGACCGTGACATCTATGTGAAGACCACTGCTGACTCTACAGGTATTCTTGTTTGGGAGGTTTACCAGACTGCTGTCAAGGACATCATCGCCGCTAACAAGTTCTTCACTGCTGTGAACGACACGCTGGAGTCCATCCAGACCGCTATTGAGGCTGCTACCAAGACCATGTATCTGCGTGTCTTCGATGCTGCTACAGGTAAGGCTGACCTTCAGGCTGCTATCAATACTGCCAAGGGCGTACAGGCTCAGATGAAGGCTGCTCAGTACAGCGAGGAGAATGCTGCCACCATCGTGGCTGCTATCGAAGCTCTGAACGAAGCTGTCAACACCTTCAAGACCACTGTTCCTGCTTCTGCTATTGCGACTATTGTTGATATCGACTTCGAACAGGATGCTGTTCAGGATGCTGATACGCAGCTATATAGCGTTGCTGGTGCCGCCGGCTCTATGGAATTCTCTGCATGGTCTGTTGACGGTACGGGTAACCAGCCTTTCGAGAAAGGCTTCTGGTCTAACGGTGAGCAGCTGTACAAGGGCTACATCCGCGTAGGTAACGGTACAGGTACGGTGTCCTTCGATCCTTCAATTGATGGCGACATGGGTACCAACATTCTGAAGATGACTTGTGACTTCTATCTCCAGGGTCTGAGCGGACGTAACATCGGTTTCTTCCTGAAGGATGTAGTTGACGAGAATGAGGCTTATAATGTGGCTGGTTTCTATGCTAACTACTACAACAATACGATTGATGCAGCCAGTAACCTGCCTATCGAGTTGGGTAGCCTGCAGTATGGTTCTGGTGGTAGCTACAACAACGTTTCTCCCGAGGACGTTGAGGAGCCCACAGCTACTGTGATGCCTAAGAACTCGTTCGAGGTTATCCTTGACTACGGAAAGGAAACTATGTATGCTACTACCACTTCTGCCAAGGGTACTGTCATGACTGAGGAGCAGGAGTTTGACCTGACCATTCCTAACGCTTTCGTTCTGCAGTGTAACTACAACAACAACGATCGTCGCTGCTGGTTCGACAATCTGAAGATTGTGCGCGTCACTGCAGGTGAATACGATCCGACAGGTATTGCTGAAGTGAAGGCTAACGTGAAGGCTAACCAGGGTGCTATCTACAACCTCGCTGGCCAGAAGGTTACCAAGAGCTTCAAGGGTATCGTTGTCAAGAATGGTAAGAAGTACGTGATAAAGTAATCATTATTAAACGCTATTATGAATCCCCCGCAGTTCGCCTGTGGGGGATTTTTGTATGCTCGACGGCTCTGTGCTTTCCCGCATGTCGGGCGTTATAGCCATACTATAGCCATACTCTACCTATACTCATGAGTATGCTTAGAGTATGGCTAGAAGCTAAGTGATCGCTGGCTAGAAGCTAAGTGATCGCTGGCTAAAAGCTAAGTGATAGCTTACAAGACTGGCATAATAAGTAAAACAATATTTAATTATATTTGTAAAATTGTGGCTAATTTTTTTTTAGTTTCACTTTTTTTGAGTAATTTTGCAATCTGAAAGCTATAAAACCGGAATTAACAGGCTTGAAAACAAATCAAATTATTAATAAATAGCTATTTATGAAAAAACTCTTTTTGTATGCATCCCTGCTGTGCATAGGCCTCGTGTCCTGTAAAAAGGAGTACTTGGTGCCAGAGGGAGAATTGCCATCCTGGCTTGGAGAGAGTATCTACAAAGAGCTTCAGCAGTCTTCCCAGCTTGAGGGTACGTTCAACACGTACTGCAAGTTGATTGACGACTTGGGGTACACCGAGGTGCTGAGCAAAACTGGTAGTAAGACCATTTTCCCGGCCAACGATGATGCCTTTGCAAGATTCTTTGCAGGCGGAAACAACAAGTTTGGAGTCAGCAGCTATGAAGAACTGACTCATTCACAAAAGGCAGAATTGCTCTTCTCGTCGATGATTGACAACGCCATCCTCGTAGGGTCGCTGTCTAACAAGCAGAATGCGGAGGGCGACATGCAGCAGGGACAGTTGGTGAAACATCCCACCAACATGCTTCTCACGTACGCTGTTGAGCCTTTCCTCGCTCAGGACATGCCTGCCAATAACAAGTACTTCTCGCGTTTCAAGACGGGCGGCAGCAACCAGCTACTGGCTGTGTTCGACGATACTGAAGTCCCGATGGTTCATCTGACGGGTGAGTATATGTTGAACAGGAACATGACCGTCTCTGGTGACAATAGCGACTTTAAGGTCCTGACAGGTAGCGACTATAACGATGGTGACGCCTACATCTTCAATCATAAGGTGATAAAGAGCGACGTGGTGTGCCAAAACGGTTATATCCACCAGCTGGACGATGTGCTGGTGAATCCCGGTAATATGGCACAAATCCTGCGTTCGGACCAGGATACACGTTACGTCTCGCGTATACTGGACTATTATTGTTTTCCTTATGCCTCAATGGACCTGACGGAGCAGTATAACGAGGTGTCGGGTTCCAGCAGTCAGGATACGGTATATGCTATCCGCTATCTGTCGAAGAACTCACAGCGTGCCAAACTGTCGCAGCCCATACGTGGTGTGACGGTGACCGACAACCAGCTGCTTGACTTCGACCCGGGATGGAACAAATACAATCCGGAACTGAAGAGCAGTACCAGCAGCGATGACTATGCTGAGATTGCTGCTTTTCTGGCTCCTACCGATCAGGCTGTCGAGGACTACTTCCTGAAAGAAGGTTATTATATCCTGAAGAACTTGGGCGATCCGACACTCGACATCAATGCTGCCAACCTGAATGCCCATCTCGATGCTGTGTATAACAACGACCCTTCGATTTTTGCCAGCATCCTCAACAACGTGATGAAGCCATACCTGTCGAAGACGGTGCCCAGCACTTTCTCGACTGTGCAGAATGACGCCTTCGAGTTCCTGGATGTGACAAGGAATGACATTATACTTAAGGAAGACGGCAAATATGATGTGACCATTGCCAACAACGGTGTCGTCTACAAGATGAACAAGCTCTTCGGTCCGAAACTGTATAACTCAGTGCTCGGTCCGGCATCGGTCTATAAGGACATGCGCACCATGGGCGAAATGCTGAACGACCACCAGACCACAGCTGGTACGGCTTCAAAACTCGGTGCTGACATGTACTACTACCTGCTTTCGATGAAGGCCCGCTACGGTCTCTTTATTCCTACGGACAACGAGACGCAGTTCATCGTTATCGACCCCACCTCTGTGAAGGATGCTGACGGCTTGAAGGGACTGCGCTTCCGCTTCGACCCCACAGCTGACGGTGCTTTCCATATCATGGTGAAGCAGTATATCTATCAGGGTGGCCCTTTCAATCAGCTCAGTTCATACGTCGAGGTTGCCAATGCCAAGGACATCAATATCGAGTCGGGCATCTTCAACAGCCAGATTAAGGACCTGCTGGACTATTGTACCATTGTGCTGGCTGACTCAACAGAGACCGGTAAGGGCAGTGCCCAGTATGGACTCTATGGTAACAGATATTATAAAACCAAGCATGGCGGTGCCGTTGTGGTCAGCGAAGACGGCAAGAAGGTGGCTGGCGGCCTGCAGATGGCTGATGCCTCGCAGTGGTCGACCGTTACGCAGGTCTTTGACATCAACAGTGCTGATGCCAAGATTGAGAATGGTACCGTCTATCGTCTCGACTTCCCGATTCAGCCCACTATCAAGGGGGTGATGGAAACGCTGTCGCGTCCCGAGTTCTATGACGAGAATGCTGATTACGATGCCAATGCGCCGCAGTATGACCACTTCCTCAACTTCTGCCTGCAGTTCAACAACGAGGACATTTACTCGTTTGCCGGTATCCTGACTGGTGAGGATAAAGAAAATGTCGCTGCCAAGATGAAGGCTTACCGCGTGATTGACGATAACGACAACTGGGGTATGCTCAGTGCCTACAACTACACGATTTATGCGCCTACCTACGAAGCTATGGTCAACGCCCAGAAGAATATGGGACTGCCAACTTGGAAGGTCGTGAATGGTGTTGTCACCAATTGGGAGACAGCTGTCGACCAGGATGGTAACCCCTTCAACTTCAGCGATCAGAGTCAGGCATCAGCTTATGTCAAGGAGCAGCTTGACAAGATGGCCAAGTTCGTGCGCTACCACACACAGAACAGTTCGCTCTTTGCTGACCGTTACTTCAAGAACTATGACCCCGAGACCGGTCTGACCGACCCCGCTCCAGCGTTCTCAACATTCGCCACTAACAATCTGGGTATTGCCCAGACGCTCATTGTTACCGGTGGTGCCAACAAGCTGACGGTGAAGGATGCTGCTAACAGGACCGTGACCATCAATGCCTCTTCCGACATATCCAATCTCATTGCCCGTGACATCACGACATCACAGAAGAACGATCCCACCTATGGCGCCTACAAGACGATTGAAACCTCGTCGTTTGTAACCATTCACGGTATTGGTACACCTTTGTGCTATAACAGCAATGGGCAGTATTAAGAGTTGAGAGTTAAGAATTAAGAGTTAAGAATTAAGTCAAAGATACTTATGTCAAAATCAAGAACCCTATTGACAGTCCTGTTTGCCTTTATCGCACAAATGATGATGGCACAGGGTAAGGTCGTATCAGGTACGGTGGAAGATGCCATGGGCCCGATTATGATGGCCAACGTGGTGGAGCGCGACGCTAACAACCGTATCGTCAACGCGACGCAGACTGATATGATGGGTAACTTCTCCATGGAGATTAAGAACCCGAAGAACAAGCTCGTCTTTTCTTACGTAGGCAGTAAGACAAAGATAGTACCTATTGGTAATCAGACAACATTTAACATCAAGCTCGAGGACGAGGGCACCGCTCTGACCGAAGTGGTGGTCAAGGGACGCCGCACCAGTTCGGGTGGTCTGAACATTGATAAGCGTGAAATATCTGTTTCGCGTCAGACCATGAACATGGACCAGGTGGAAGGTATGGCCTTCACCTCTGCTGACGAAGCCCTGCAGGGTGAAATTGCCGGTCTGGACATCGTGTCCAACTCTGGTAACCTTGGAGCCGGAACTTCCATGCGCCTGCGTGGTGTCTCTACGCTGAGCGGAAGTGCTGAGCCACTGATTGTTGTAGATGACAAGATTTTTGAGTATAACATCAACGACATCGACATTGAGAGTGCTGACGAGGAGGCCTTCTCCTCGCTGCTGGCTGTCAGCGTGGACGATATCGCCAGCATCACCGTCCTGAAGGATGCTGCCGCAACGGCCATCTGGGGCTCGCAGGGTGCCAATGGTGTCATCCAGATTACTACCAAGCGCGGTGCTCGCGGTAAACCCAAAGTGACCATGGGCTATAAGTTTACAGGTACCTGGATGCCTAAGGGCTACGACCTGCTGAATGGTGACAACTACACCATGATGCTGAAGGAAGAGTTCTATAACCCCACACAGAGTTCTGCTGCCACTGCCACCATCAATGAAATCAACTACAAGCCTGCTGACTCTTGGGCTGACGCCAACAACTGGAACAAGAATACCGACTGGGTGGATGAAATCAAGCAGTTCGGTCAGCAGCATGAAGCTACCCTCAATATCACGGGTGGTGGACAGAAAGCAACCTTCCGTATATCAGGAAGCTACAGCCATCAGACAGGTACCGTCATCAAGCAGAAGATGGACCGTCTGACGACGCGCCTGGTGTTGGACTACAACGTCAGTGACCGCATCCGCTTCTCGACCAATTTTGCGCTGACCTATACGGACAACTTGAAGAACTACACATACGGCAGCAGCAAGAATGGCAGTTCTAACAATAACCTGCTGGCTATGGCCCTGGCGATGGCTCCTAATGCGAGCATCTACCGCTACGACCGCTTCAACAACAACACGGGTGAGTACTTCCTGATGAATCCTGTTGTCGGTAAAGGCGGTAATCAGTATTATACGCCTGATGAGGGTAACTATACTTCTTACCAGTTGCAGGACGTGGTGAACATCGGTAACCCGGTGGCCTACGCCAACAATTCCTGGCAGAAGGAGAAAACCTACAGCATTGTGCCTGACTTCAACCTGAAATACGAGCTGCTCGGTACTGAGCATGGCCAGCACCGTCTGACCTTCAATGGCCGCGTCTATTTCGACATCTATGCCTATTCGAAGCCAACCTATATGCCAGGCAGCCTGTCGAACGGCAGCTATAACGCCAATGACTATAACTTCATTACCAATACGGAGACCAACCAGTTTAAGATGGGTTCACGTGTGGAGCTGATTTTCACACCGGCCTTCAAGAATGAAGACTTGTCGCTGAACATGCTGGCACGCTATGAGGCCGGTACGCAGAAGAATACCTATCAGTATATTGGTCAGAATTCCATTCCCAACGGTATTGAGTCTGCAACAGTCATCGCTAACCTGTTGGGCATGGACAACCAGCCCGGTACAACAAAGTCAGCCTGGCAGAACTGGCTGGTCAATGCCGTGTTCTCATACAAGATGCGCTATAGTATGAACTTCACCTTGCGCGGTGATGGCAACTCGAAGTTCGGTCCCAAGAACCCCTGGTTCTATTCGCCTTCATTGTCGCTGCGCTATAACATCAGTGAAGAGCCGTTCTTCAAGCCATTGAGGAAAGTGGTGTCCATGTTGGCAGTACGTGGCTCGTGGGGTGTCTCAGGTAGCTCAAGCGTCGCTGTCGACAACTATTTCAACCAGTACACCTCGCGTGTAGGCCGCTATGGCGAGAGCTATTATACCACGATGAGCGGTATGAAACTTGACGACCTGCGCCCGCAGAAGAAGATTGGTCTGAACCTTGGTTTCAACCTTGGCCTGTTTGATGACATGATAGAGTTCGACCTGAACCTCTATAAGGATACGACAAAGGACCTGATTATGAAGGGCCTTCCCATTCCGACCTCTGCTACGTGGAACACGTCGACAGCCCTCTCCTTCGGTAATGTCGGTAAGATGGAAAACAAGGGTTGGGAATTGTCGGTAACTGGTACCAAGTTCATCAAGATTAAGAAGTTCTCGGTTTCTGCCAGTCTCAACTTCGCACAGAATGTGAACAAGCTCCTTGAAATGGACCAGCGCGTATTGGATAACCTGAACTCGCAGCCCAGCTACAGTAAGCGTGGTGCCCAGTCCATTCTCAGCCGCGTTGTAGTGGGCGACCCGCTTTGCTCCATCTATGGATATGAAAGCAAGGGCGTCTACCAGTACACTTACGACTACCTCCGCAACTATAATACCAAGCAACTCCAGTTGCAGGCCCAGGCCAAGGCTCGTGGCGAGTCGTACGACTGGAACTACGAGGCGTGGATTAACCAGCAGCTGGCAGAGGGCAAGACATTCCCTGTAGCTACTGACGAGAACGGTAAGGTGATTATGACCAATACCGGTGACCCCAAGCATCTGACCTATTATTATAGGGATTTGAACGGTCCTGACACCTACGAGTTCAAGGGTGGTGATGCCATCTATGAGGATGTCAACCACGATGGTTCTATTGATGAACTCGACATCAAGTACTTGGGTAACTCACTGCCTAAGATGCAGGGTGGTTTCAGCCTGACCCTACAGTATGGCAACTGGAAGATGATTTCCCGTTTCAACTTCCGTTGGGGTAACAAAATCATCAACACTGCACGTATGGGACTGGAAAGCATGACGGGTACAGAAAACCAGACTTCTACCGTGACTTATCGCTGGCGTAAGGATGGTGACATGACGCTGATTCCACGTGCGCTCTACGGTACAGACTATTATAACTTCCAGGTTAGTTCACGCTTTGTGGAGGACGGCTCGTTCCTGCGTTTCAACAACCTGCAGATTTCCTACAGCGTTCCCAAGAAGACGCTTAAGAAGTATGGCTTGAACTCGCTGTCAGCCTATGTGACAATGAACAACCTCTTCTGCTGGACCAAGTATTCCGGTATCGATCCGGAAATCGCTTCCGGTACTTATACGCCGGCTTCCGACGGTGCCACGACACCAAGGTCTAAGTCTATTACAGCCAGTCTTAGCTTTGGCTTCTAATCGAAATCAGGAATTAGTAATTAGAAATTAGAATTATGATGACGAAAGTAAAATATATATTATTTGCGGCCTGCATGATGTGTAGCTTCTCAGCCTGTGTTGACACGGTCATCTTGCCTGACAACAAGACGGTTGACGAAGACTACTGGCAGCAGAAGAGCGAGGTGGAAGCCCTTATAGCTACGGCTTACGCCCAGCTGCGCGATGCTACGGCCATACGCAACATGATTGTGTGGGGCGACTTCCGTTCCGACGAACTGACAATCAATACCGCACTGCCCACTTCAGCAGCCTATAGGACTGCCTTACAGCAGATTTACTCGCTGAACATCGAGACTGAGAATGAGTTTACGAAGTGGGCTCCCTTCTATTCAGCCATCAACTACTGTAACCTGGTGCTGGAGAAGGCTGAGGGTGTGATAGCCAACGACCCCGACTATACCCGTGGCGACTATGAGGCCAACAAGGCTCAGGTGTTGGCACTGCGCGCTTTCTGCTATTTCTACCTGTCGCGGGTGTTCCACGACATTCCGGTAACACCGGGTGCCTATTTCAATAGCAGTGCTGACCTCAATGCACCACAGGCTAACCCTGATTCGGTGCTCAACATGTGCATCAGCGACCTGCAGGAGGCTGCCAAGTATGCTGTGAGTGGCTCTACCTACGGTGACTGGCGCGACAAGGGCTATCTGAATCAGGATGGCATCAATGCCGTTCTGGCTGATATCTTTTTGTGGCGCGGCTCTATTAACCGCGATGCAGGCGACTATCAGCTCTGTGTAGACTACTGCGACAAGATTATCAGTGCCAAGAAGGAAGCCTACGAGCAGAACGGTGGTTCCGGTAACCGTCGTTTCAGGCCAACTGATGAGAAGAAGGACTATTACCTCTCACCATACAACACCATGTATGCTGACCTCTTCGGACAAAATGGCCAGAATGCTGACGAGAGCATTTTTGAGTTGCAGTTCCGACTGTCGAATGTGGCTAATACTGGTTTGGACCAGATGTACTATCGTTTTAATAATAACGCTAATAATTCCTGCGGCTATTTGTCGTCAGCAAAGGTCTATGGCGTTCAGGATGCTACGGGTAATGGCGTGTGGAACAATACCGTCGACCAGCGTATGTATGAATATGTCTACGATGCGGCGAACACGGCGGCAGAGCAGTTTGGAGTGCGCAAGATGGTGGCTACGATGTCTGCTGGTACTGACAATAAAGCAGAATCCAACCCGTCTGGTAACCGTAGTATTGGCATGCAGAAGAACTGGGTTTTCTATCGTCTGACGGATGTCATGCTGATGAAGGCTGAGGCCTTGGTACAGCTCTACGAACTCGGTGGCAAGGCTGAAGACGACACACGTAATGAAGAAGCCTTCAACATTTGCCAGTTCATCAACAACCGCGCGCTGTCGGATGCCAATGTTTCTACTTATGCCTTGAAGTATAGTATTTACAAGGACAAGATGGAAGACCTGGTACTGGCTGAGCGTGCCCGTGAACTGTGTTTTGAGGGTAAACGCTGGTACGACTTGATGCGCTATAACTATCGTCATACAGCTACAAAGGCTGACCTGACAAAGAGACTGACTCAGAGTTATGTCACTAACAGTGAGATGTTCTTTAACTTGGCACTGCGTAAGTACACGGTACCTACTGCGATGAAGGTGAAGATGCGTGACGAGCGTTATCTCTATATGCCTATCAATCAGGACGAGGTTGAGTTGAATACGAACCTGGTGCAGAATCCTGTCTACAAGTCAGCTGCCAAATATTAGAATGAGTAATTAGAAATAAGAAACTATGACTACCAAAATTAAATATATCATCTGTGGAATCTGCGTAATCTGCGGCATGTTGTCCTGCTCGGAGGAGCCCGACGGGTCAAACCTCTTCTCTACCGACCAGAAGACCATTGCTGAGATGTTGCGTGACCGCTCGGAATTGTCAGCCTTTTATCGCATCCTACAGAAAGGCAAATTTGACAAGTACATGGGTACTTATGGTGAGTACACCTGTTTCGCCGCTGTCAACGAAGGCGTAAACAGCTATCTTGACAGCCTGTATTATGACGAGTCGTACCTGATATCGAAGGCTAAACTGAAGCATAACGGCATCAAGGAAGATGCTAACTGGGACAATCTCGATGTCATGGCGAAGGTTGAACTGATGACGGACTCGCTGTGCGACGATATCTCACGTTTCCACCTCTCAGGTGAGGAGCACCTGCAGGTGGACCTGGACGGTACGGCTACCACATGGACTACGATGAAGATTGGTCGCAGCATCCGTGTGGGAACCTTTGGCGAGGACGCCGGGGAATTTGTCGGACTGACCAGCCTGAATGACTTCTCAGCCATTATTGACGGTGATATCGAGGCTATTAACGGTGTGTTGCACATCTGCTCGAATCTCGTACCGCGTTCTGACCGCACTACTGACGACCAGCTTCGCGTGGAAGGTGAGAAAGACCTCAGCATTTTCTATGCTGCCTTAGAGGCTACGGGCTATACCGACACCCTCTTGATAGAGAAGAAGTATAATGCTGACGGAACAGCGAAGACTTACGACTTAGGTAACAACCATAATGACCGTGACGGTATATCGTTGTACTATCCGAAGGAGTGCTTGATTAAGTGGACGGTGTTTGCTGAGACCGACGACGTCTTCCGTGCTGCAGGTATCAATAACTTTGACGACCTGAAGGCTAAGTGTGTGGAGTGGTATGGCAACTGTAGTGGATGGTATGACTATATTAAGGAGAAGAACATTACCATCAGCACAGGTGATGACTATACCAACCCGTTCAATGTGGTCAACATGTTTGTGGCTTACCATATCCTGCGTGCCGGTATGCCTATTGACCGCATTGTATATGAGAAAAATGCCCAGACGAATGGTACCTGGAACTTTTGCTTTGGCTATGAGCCGCAGGAGTATTTTGAGACGCTGCTGCCCAATACCCTGCTGAAGGTGTGGGAGACGAATCCGAAGAACTCCAAGAACCTGTGGCTGAACCGATACTTGACCAACAATACGCTGACCTCCAAGATTGGACTCTTCGGTATGCCTGGCGATGGTGACCATACCCTCGTCTTTGCCGGCGTACCTGTTGACCGTAACAATAGTGTGGAGACACTCAACGGCTATATCCACCGCATCAAAGGTATCCTGAAGTATGACCAGAATGCCAAGGATGCACTGCATGAGCGTCTGCGCCTGGACTCTTCCACTTTCCTCTATGAGCTGATTAACAATGGCTTGCGCGGTGCGACAAGTGGTGAGGTAAGTACGCTGAACGGTGGAGGAAACGGCGATCGTGTGGCATTCCATAATACGTATTTCGACAATATCGTCTGCTACAATCCCGGCACACTGCTGCGATTCAACGTGATGGGTGCATGGCGTGCCCATAATTCCGACCAGTTCCAGGGCTGGGACGTCTACGATTTTGCCATCAAACTGCCTCACGTACCAACTGGCGACTATGAGCTGCGCATCATCTATCCGCCTATGGGTCGTGGTGGACTGATGCAGTTCTACCTGGGTAACTCTTCTAAACAGTCGGATATGGTGGCTGTAGGCATTCCTTTCGATGCTTGTGCCAACCCGATGGAGGATGCCACATTCGGTTACGAGGCAGAACCTTCCGAGAAAGACGACACCTACGACTATGGCGTGGCCAGCGACCAGACCATGCATGTCCGTGGCTATTTGCGCGCACCGGCCTCCTTCTCGCGTGGCTCCTACAATAGTATTACCGACCCATTGTCCTATTCGTCAGACGACATTTACTCAGCAGCCAAGCAGATTACCGGTTCTACTAACTGTCGTACCGAGCAAGGCTATGGCACGATGATGCTGCGCCGTATCATTACGACCCAGCGCTTTGAGCAGGGTAAGGACTACTGGCTTCGCATCAAGAACCTGGTGAACGATAAGAACCTTGGTTGGTCGTTTGACTTCATTGAACTCGTACCGCTTGACATTGTCAACAACCAGACGATGACTGAGGACTGGTATTGATGAGTGAAAAGGGAAAAGTGAATAGTGAAGAATTTGCTACCGCTTAATAAATAGAATCAATAAAAACGATATACTATATGAAATATATCCATAAAATAGTTGTTATGCTGACAGCAGGCTTTGCGCTTGCTGCAGCATCCTGCACAGACTATTCTGACTACAACTCAGAACCGTCAGCTGGCGATGCGCCAGGTGCTAATCAGACGTTGTGGGAGAATGTTTCCAGTGACTCTCAGTTGACCAAGTTTGCCAATCTTGTCAAGAAGAGTAACTCCATTGGTGTGCTCAACAGTCCACGTTTCTATACGGTCTGGGCTCCTGTAGACGATGCCTTCAGTGATGCTGACTATAACGCTCTGATGGCCAGTGACAGTACCACCATCGTGAAACAGTTTATTCAGCAGCACATGACCGAGTATAATTATTCGGTGTCACCGGCACTTGACGACATGACCATCGTGTCGCTCAATGCCAAGCATCATCCTTTCTCTCAAAATGGTTTTGACGGCTATTCCTACAGTGCTACTAATATGCCTTCGACCAATGGCCTGATGCATAAAATCAATGGCTTGTCAGAGTTCCATAACAACCTCTATGAGAACATCGACAATTTGGTGGACTGCGACTCTCTGAAGAGCTATATCCAGAAGTACGATGAGTACTACTTGGATGTGAACGCTTCGGTTATCGGTCCGTTACGCGATGGCAAACAGACCTATCTGGATTCTGTCATGAAGAAGCGTAACAATGTCATCAGCAGAATCATGAATGCGGAATTGGAAAACGAGGACAGTGCCTACTGTATGCTGCTGCCAAACAATAAGGCGTGGGTAGATGCCTATACGGCTATCCACCCGCATTACAATTATATTCCGAAATTGGACTATATGGATCTTTCACAAAAGTCGCAGGCTGCTTCTTCAACCACTGCGACTACCGCCAAGTCCTCGACGCCTTCTGAGGCAGACTCTGAATTGCAGGACTCACTGACGCGTCGTAACATAGTCAGCAATCTGGTGTTCTCAAGCTCCTTCAAGAATAATCTGCCGCTTTTTGGTACGGGAACCTTTGCTCCAACCGATACGGCAATAACCACACGCGGTAGCTACCATACCAATATGCAGGAGGTGTTGAACCATACCATTGACATCAATGAGATGAGTAACGGTTTGGCGCGGACTATCGACACGATACCGTTCAGGGCTACCACCTATAATCCCCTGATAGGAACCATGTATCCTGAGAATACGCTGAAGGTGAACAAGCTGACAACTCATAGCATCCCATTGGATAGTCTGGCTGGCCGCGACAGCCTGTTCAGCAAGGTGCCTCCAATGATTATGCAGTGGTTGAAGCCAGCCACCTCACGCTTCTTTACATACGTCGCTGTCGACAGCGCCAATATTGACGGAACGACAGGTAAGCCTGAGTTTAACTTCAAGCTTGAAGACGTGCGCTCGTCAACCTATCATATCTACGTGGTTACTGTACCGGCACAAGTAGAGGAGCCAAAGGCGCGAGTGAAACCTTACTATCTGCGCTTCTATCTCAGCTGGACGGATGCCAGCAACAAGCAGCAGTACACGGTGCTGCCGCAGGGGGCAAGGACTTCGTCAGAGATTACGACTGACGAGGGCAAAAGCACAGCCACTGTTACCTATCTGGGCGATCCGGGGCGTATCAATGTGATAGACCTTGGTGAATTCACCTTCCCTGTATGCTACTACGGACTGGAGGCCTATCCCAGTCTGATGATGATGCATACCAAGTCTTACACGTCATCCAGCAACCGTAACAAGTACGACCAGCAGATGCGCGTGGCAGGTGTATATCTTGTTCCAAAGGAATATAATGACAAGTGGGCTAACTCTAACGAATAATGACAACGATGAAAAGTACGATCTATAACTACATACAGCGTCAGAGTCTCAGACTCTCACTCTGTGCCCTTGCCTTCTCAGTAAGTACTGTGGCGTTTGCACAGGACGACTTCGAAGAAGACACCCCAACGGGCTTTAAGGCTCCCAAGCGTACCAAGGTAGTTGACACCAACCCGACCATCACCGTGAAGGGTGTCGTTGTCGACGAAGCCACGAAGAAACCTGTGGCAGGTGTACGTCTGCAGACCCTCAACGACAACCGCTATGCCGCCATGACCAACGGTGAGGGTGAGTTTACTATCAAGGTCCCGACGTTTGCCACCTCACTCTATGTGCAGGCTCCCAAATACCTGTCGCAACAGGTTGCCATCGTCGCTGGTGACGACAAGCAGCTGATAAACATCAAGTTGCTGAGCGATGCCTTTGCACCAATGTATGACAACGGGACGCCAATGACTGCTACCAACAGCTTTGTGTCGAATGGCAATGGTCTGACCATTGACGAGGAAATGACCGGTAAGCTGGGCGGTGACATCCGAATGAATATGCACTCAGGTAATCTCGATCAGGGTGCCGCCATGTTTATTCGTGGTATCAGTTCTATCAATGCCAATGCACAGCCCCTTATCATCGTCGACGGTGTAGAGCTGGACATGCAGCGTGACAGACGCTCGCTGCACTTGGGCGACATCTTCAACATGTTGTCGACCATCTCGCCCGAGGATATTGACAAGGTGACTGTACTGAAGAACGCCACTGCACTTTATGGCGCACGTGGTGCTAATGGTGTCATACTCATTGAGACGAAGCGCGGTCACTCCATGGCTACACGTATTGATGCCAAGATTGGTGTGGGCTGGACGTTTACCCCCAGTTACCCCACGATGATGAATGCTGCACAGTATCGTAACTATGCCGTAGAGCAGTTGGGTACCATTCCCGAGGTTCGCGAGCGTATCGGTTCTTCTACCGATCCCTTGCTGTTCAACTTCCTCAATGATGCCAAGGACGGTTATTATTACAATACCTACCATAATGACACCAAATGGGCAGATTACGTCTATCGTACGGCACTGACCCATAATTACAGCATCAACGTGCAGGGTGGTGACGATATCGGTATGTATAATCTCTCAGTGGCCTATATCCAGACGATGAAGAACACCAAGGAGAACAGTTTTGACCGTATCAATGTGCGTTTCAATACTGATATACAGTTGTTGAGCAACCTCACCACGAAATTTGACATGTCGTTCTCGAGGTCGAACACCAATCTGCTGGATGACGGTATTCCTGCCAATCTGAATGCAGGCGTCATTACCTCTCCGGCATTCTTGTCGCTGATTAAAAGTCCATTGCTGAACCCTAATCAGTATAACAAGAATATTGAGTCATTCATCTCTCGCCTCTCGGATGCTGACGACCTTTTCAGTACGCTGCATAAGGGTAATTACTCGCAAGCCAACCCCTTGGCTCTGCTTGCAAATGGTAGCGGTGAGCGTAAGAACCGTAACGAAAACACCTTCTTTAACGTCACGCTGACCCCGACCTTCGAGATAACTCGTGACTTGAAACTGTCGTCGCACTTCAGTTACTACCTCAACCGTAACTCGCAGGCTTACTACCGTCCAAACATCGGTCTGCCCTGGTTTGAAATTGCCAATCTTGGTACCGTCTATTCAGGAACGGTTTCTATATTCTCGAAAGAAATCAATGTGCTGAGCAATACGCATCTGGACTGGAACAAGAAGTTTGGTGCCCATGACATTGCTCTGATGGGTGGATTCCGTTATACTTACTTCTCATTCGACAACAGTGATTTGAAAACCGACTATTCGACAAAGGGTGATGACGACAAGAACCCGAAGCTGGGTGCCGGTGCCAATGATTACAAGTACGTGACCGGTGCTGACGATGTGTGGAAGAATATGCAGTGGTATGTCAATGCAGACTATAACTACATGAACCGCTACTTCGTTACCGCTTCCTTGCTGGCTGAAGCCAACAGCCGCTTCGGTTCTAATGCCAATGGCGGCATCAAACTGGGTGGCGTGAAGTGGGCTGTATTCCCCAGCATCCAGTTAGGTTGGGTGCTGACTAACGAGAACTGGTTCCCCAAGGATGGCTTGGTTAACTACCTGCGTCTGAATGCGGGCTTTGATATGAGTGGTAATGACGATATCAGCAACTATGCTGCACGCACTTCGTTCAATACCGTACGCTACAATGCCAGCCAAATCGGTATGCAGCTCACAAATGTTGGTAATGAGGAAATCAAGTGGGAAACAACATCGAAGTTCAACGTCGGGCTTCAGGCAAATCTCCTCAACAACCGTTTGAGCGCATACGCTAACTTCTATATCCACAATACAAAGGACTTGCTGGTTATGAAGACGTTTGACAACCCCATAGGTGGTATCAACAACTACTGGACGAACGACGGCAAGGTGCGTAATACCGGTGTAGAAGCAGGACTTAGCGGTAAACCTGTCTCAACGAAGGACTGGCATCTGGAGGTTGGAGCCACCTTGGGACATTATAAGAACGAGGTGAAGGCTTTGGCTAATGATAACTATACCACGTCAATTTATGGGGACAACAATATCCTTACCGCTGTAGGCAGTCCTGTGGGCGTATTCTACGGCTATAAGACCAAGGGTGTATTTGCTAAAACAGGCGATGCCCAGGCCGCTAACCTGTATGTCGTTGACGAAACGGGTGCCAAGCACTATTTTCAGGCAGGCGACATCATCTTCGAGGATGTCAATCCTGATGGTGAGATTAACGAGGCAGACAAAGTGGTCATTGGCGACCCCAACCCAGACCTCTTTGGTAACATCTTCTTGAACCTCAACTGGAAACGCTTCACTTTAGGCGTGAACTTCAACTACAGTTTAGGCAATGATGTGTATAACTACCAGCGCTCTATCCTGAACAGCGGCTCGACGCTCTACAACCAGCAGGTTGCAGAAATAGCACACTGGCGCTATGAGGGGCAGCAGACTGACTTGCCACGGGTGAACTTCGCTGACCCGATGGGCAACAACCGTATGTCTGACCGCTGGATAGAAAACGGCTCGTACCTCCGTATGAAGAGCGTGTTACTGACCTACCAGATACCCATCCCCGAGTCGTGGCAGTCGTGGCTGCAGGGCATCGCAGTGTGGGCAGAAGGCCGTAACCTCATAACACTGACTAAGTACACGGGTAACGATTCGGAGTTCTCTGTCAGCAACAACCAGCTCTTCCAGGGCATTGACTGTGGCAACATAGCTCAGGGACGTATGTTCTCAATGGGTCTCAAGATTAACTTGTAATAGAAAATAGAAAATTGAAGATTATGATTTCCAAGATAAACAGAAAGCATCTGATAGGTTTATCATTTATCATTTGTTATTTATCATTTAGCGGAGCGTTGACCTCCTGCTCGGATATGCTGGAATCAGACAGTTCACGTCAGTTATTCAATCCTGACCTGAACCAAAAGACCGACTCCGTATTCTATGCATACGGTATTATGCAGGCCATACAGCAGTTGGGCGACCAGTATTACTTCCAGAATGAGATGCGTGGTGACCTGGTGAAGCCTACAGCCAAGGCTTCTACCCATCTGCAGAGCTTGTCAAACTTCTCTGCAGACGTCACGAATAAGTACGACAGTGTGTATCTTTATTATAAGGTTATCAACAACTGCAACTACTATCTGGCACATCGCGACACGACGCTGAAGACGGGAGCCCAGAATGTGGTGGCCAACGAGTATGCTTCTGTAGCCACCTTCCGAGCATGGACTTACCTGCAGCTGGCACGCCAGTATGGTCAGGTGCCCTACATCACTGAGCCCGTCACCACTATTGGCCAGATTAATGCGAATACCACCATGTCTGACTACCAAGCTATCCTGACAGGTGAGGCTCAGATGCTGGAGACACTGAAAGGGCGCTTTACGGAAGAGCAGATTTCCGTGCCAACCTTTGGCTTCTCACCCAATACCATCCTTTCTGTAGGCAGACTCAACTGGAGTACCGACAATAAGTATATCCAGCCCCGTAAGTGCTTTATTCCGCTTAACGTCGTATTGGGCGATATCTATCTTGAGCTGGGAGAGTATTTGAAGGCAGCGCGCTGCTATTATGAGTATCTGCGCTTTACCGGACTGCATAGGGACGACTTTAGCAACATTTCCGTCAACTATGTTCTGCCCATGGACCCCATGTACGCTGAATATAGTCCAATCTTCAAAGGACTGAGCTTCTCCGACTGGCCAGCTGACTATAACGATACCCAGAACAACCAGCTCTTCAGTCAAGGCTCGCGCTGGTCACGCCTGTTCGATCATGATGCCGTGTCAGGTGATGTAATCTCCTATATACCGTTTGCCGTTAACTATACGAACGGTCAGACGACTAACATCCCCGATGCCTACGGCTATAACTACTATGGCACAGACCGCAGCACCATCAATACTGACGAGCCCAAGGGCCTCTTGAACTTTAACTGTCCCAAGACGGAGAACATCCAGATTGTGCCCTCGCAGAGCTATTGTGACTCAGCCCGTCGCGCACAGTACTACTATTTCACTGAGCAGGTAAAGGTAGCTCCCTTCAACTGGATTGTAAAGAGTGCTCCGTTGGGCGACGCCCGTGCCAGCATTATTGCCCAGGGCAGTGGCGCTGACTCTGCGTATGTCTACACCTACAAGCCGTCAACGACCTATATCCCATTGTATCGTAATACCACCGTATGGCTCCATCTGGCTGAGGCCATGAACCGTATGGGCTATCCGGATGCCGCCTTTGCCGTCCTGAAAAACGGATTGCATACCGAGCTGGTGAACTACCGTTATCTGGAGGTGTACCTCAAGGACCAGTATGGCAACGATTCTGTTGACGCTTCCGGCAACAAGGTGCTCGATATGACGCAGTCGCACATCGACGACAAATACTACCTGACGCCCGAGTCATACGAGCTGCTGACTACTACCCTGCCGTTCCTTGCCCAGGTTAATTCTGAGATTTTCAGGAATGGCACCAACAAGCAGATCATAGGCATCCACTTCCACGGAGCGGGAGCCGTAGAGTATCTCTATTCTACCTATCGCTACGATACCGTAGTAAAGGCCAAGATTGATGATGTCTACAAGAAGTTCGCACTTGGTGAGCCACAATACACCAAGGAAGACTATATCAACGCCGTGGAAGACTTGCTCTGTGACGAATATGCTATGGAGTTCGCCTTCGAGGGCACTCGCTTCTCTGATCTCCGCCGTCTGGCTATTCACAAAAACCAGTCGGGACTCTATGGCGGCAACTTCGGTGACATCTGGCTCAGCCGTATGCTGCAGTATAATGCCGCAGGCATCACAACCCAGAACTGCTACTTGCCCTACAAGTAAGTGAATAGAACGTGAAGTGAACCCCGAAAGTATCTTTCTGACTTTCGGGGTTCACTTGGTTTGTGTCTACAGCCGCAAGATATTTTGCAAACCTTTTTCGTCAGACTGACTTATACTGCCGTTTGATTTTGCCTATAGGCGCAAGGCTTTTTGCTTATAGGCACAAGGCTTTTTGCCTATAGGCGCAAGCTACTTTAGTACCGGCTTAGTCCTTGTCACATACCGGCTTGTGCCTGTTAAGCTACGCGTTTGTTCCCTTTGTAGACTGTAGCTGAATACTCCGAAAGTAATTGTCGTTACTTTCTTTCAAGACTTACAAAAGCATGTTCATTAATGAAATTAATCAAATTCATTAATGAAATGGA
>JAEEGL013432420.1_pt1 | contig 21969 bp, 5 predicted proteins | sample 9134231 | NCBI WGS metagenome assembly JAEEGL01 (sample SAMN16246548, study PRJNA631951) | gut metagenome | biome: gut microbiome; feature: rumen; material: fiber-attached | host: Bos | place: Iran: Karaj | collected 2018-10 | reverse complement strand
CGCCCGCGCCGCGCGCGATCTTGTATTCCATCATGTAGCCTTCCTCGCCCTCCGGCACGCTCGTAACGTCGCCGAACGTCGTCGCGGAGGACCGTTCCATGCCGAGCGGGCGGAAGATCCGCTCCTCCGCGTTCTCCCTAAAGGACTTTCCCGTGAGCTGTTCGACGATCATGGCAAGCAGCACGTAGTTCGTGTTGCAGTACTCCATCTTCGAGCCCGGCTCGAACGTGAGATCGCACGCTTTCAGCCGCCCGAGGAAGATCTCGTCGGTGATCTCGCCGCGATCCAGCGCTTCGACCGTTTCTTCGTCTCCGAAAAAGACCTCGGCGTCGTTGGCAAAATCGACAATGCCCGAGCGCATGTGCAGAAGGTCGAAGACCGTCATTTCGCCCGCTTTCACATAGTCCGGGAAGAACTTTGTGACCTTGTCGGTTAGCGCCAGCCTGCCCTCCTCGATCAGCTTGAAGATCAGCACCGCGGTGTGCATCTTGGTGATCGAGCCGATCTCGAACGTCGAAAGCGGCGTGACCGTCCCGCCGTTCCGGTCCTTCGACCGCGCGCCGCAGGCAAAGATCACGTCCTCGTCCGTCGCGATCAGGATGCACGCGCGGATCTCCTGCTCCCGCACGGTTTCAACGAGCTCCCCGACACACGCCGCATAGTCCGGCTTTTTGGAAAACCACATATTTTCATCGGCATAGCCGAGCGCTGCCGCGCCGTTTTGCGCGATCAGTTCTTTGGTTACGTTTTCACAGATTGTATGTTCCATAAGTTTCTCCTTGATTTCTTTTTCGATTTTGTCGGTCAGAGGCAGCACCGCCACGTCCTCGGCGTCCTCCTCGTCGTCGCTGTCCTTCTCCCCGGTCGGAATAAAGCCGAACGAGGTGTACAGATGCTTTGCGGCCTCGTTTTCGGGTTCGTAGGTCGTAGAAAACCGCTCGGACGGTCCGTCCGGAAACGTCAGCACCCAATCCAGCAGCAGATGCAACGCGTCCCTGCCGTAGCCGCGCCCCTGATACTGCCGCCCGATCATAAACCGCCATAACAGATAGCATTTGTTCACGGACTCCGGGCTTCCCTCTTCCTCAATGTCATGTCCGATCATCGCAAAGCCGACCGGCGTGTCGCCGTCGCAGATGCCGAAGCACCGCACGAACTGACCGTTTGTAACGCGCGCGTACGCTTCCGCCATGCTGAAGCGGTTCGACGCCACGAACGGTTTCTGTTCCTCACCCACCTCGAGATCGTACAAGGTGAGAAAGTTATCCGCATTGATCTTTTCAAGGTGCAGATCCTTGTTTTTTAACGCATATCCTTTCACGTTCTTTCTCCTTATCGAAACCGAAAAAGCGGACCGGGCAAAGCGCTGCCGGTCCGCGTCGATCGTATGAAAAAGCGGAATGCTCCTGCACAGAATCAGACGACGGCGTATTCCGCTTCCGTTGTTCGGAAGCAGAAACGTCCTTCGGGTCCGGCGATGCGCTTTGTCGCAAAATGCTCTGTGTGCGGCCTTCTTTCGGGTAAGGAAACCATACGCATCGATCACAAAACACGCCATGCGGGCGCTTCGTTCTCACGGTTCGGTTTCCTTTGTGTGAAATTCCGGCTGCACGCCGTCAATGCCGTTCGGCTTGACGCACAGATCACTATGCGGTAAAGATCATCGGTCGGCCTCCCTTTCTGATTTCCGCGCGCCCGTTCGGAACGCGCCGCAGGCTCATTCGCCCTGCCCCGTATTATAACCGATGCCGTTCGATTTTGCAAGAGCGAACGCGGAAGCGCTTTCACAGCGTCGGGCATGATCGGAAAAGCGGGATCCCGGTTTCCGCAAAAAACGCTCCCGGCGGCGTCGCCGGGAGCGGATTTCGATCGGGCGGTTATTCCGTCTCCGTAAAGAAGCCGAAGGAATCGAGCGACCAGATCGCGCGTTCGAGATAGCTGTCGTCGATGATCGGCCACTTGAAGCCGAGCCGGAAGAGCGCGTTGACCGAGAAGCGGTGGTCGGCCTCGACCAGGGCAAGGTCGTCGCCCTCCTTGTTGGAATAGGCGACCAGCGAGAGCACGGTCCGGCTCTCCTCCTCGTGCTTCGTGGCCTCGCTGAGCGTGTTCCTGAATTCCGCCTCCGAAACGGTCTTCACGTCGAAGCCGTGCTGCCGCACGACCGCCATCAGGTCCGCCATCGTGACCGAATGGTTGTTGTTCACGTGGAAGATGCTGAAGCGGCTGTCCGCGCCCGCGAGCGTCAGAACGGCGTTCGCGACGGAATCGATGGGCGAGAACTCCGCGGGCTGCTCGAGGATCGTGACCGGGACCTGTTTGAGCTGGATATACGCCCAGAGCGAGCGCATGAAGGCGTTCGTCTCGAAGTTGATCTGGAACTCGCCGTCCGTATGCCGGCCCATCAGGTTGCCGACGCGCAGGATCACCGCGTCGAGTCCGCGGTTCACGCGGGCGTTGAGGATCGCGCGCTCGGCGAGGAACTTGGTGCGGACGTAATCGTTGTCGACGTTCTGTCCGAAGTAGAGCATGTCCTCCCGAAGCTTCCGAAGGTTCTTCGTGCCGATCTCGCCGCCGACGCTGATCGTGGAGATCTGCACGAGACGCTTTTTGCTGCGCACGCAGAAATCGATCAGGTTCTCGACGCCGTGCACGTTGATCCGGTCGAGGATATCGTCCTTTGCGAAGTGCTTGACGCAGGCGGCGCAGTTGATGACGACGCCGGCGTCCGACGATTCGAGCGCGCTGAGGCTCTCCGGCACGGTGATATCGCCGTCCACGCAGAAGATGCGCTTGCCGAACAGCTCCGGCATCATCTCGCCGAAATAGTACATCAGCATCGTCTTCATGCGCTTTTCCGCCGTTTCGTAGCGGCCGCGGCGGATGAGACAGGTGATCTTTCCGTCCGTGTTTTTGAGGTACGCGTACAGCACGTGGATGCCGAGGAAGCCCGTCGCGCCGGTGAGGATGACGTTTCCGAGCGGACGCGCGGAGATTTCGTCCACGTGATCCATGGCGTTGACCCGGATCAGTTCGTTGATCGCGGTATAGTCAAAGTCCGCCGCCGCTCTGGATTTCTCGTCCTTTCCCTGACCGACGATCACGCGGGCAAGCTCGCGCGCGGACGGGTTTGCAAACACGTCCTTATAGACGATCGGATAGCCCTTGTTCATGGCGAACATGACGATCTCCGCCACGCTGATCGAGCTGCCGCCGATGTCGAAGAAGCTGTCCGTCGCGCTGACGCGCTCGAGGCCGAGGATCGACGCATATTTCTCGCAGATCTCGCGTTCGAGCGGCGTCGCCGGCTCCACGAAGTCGCCGGTCTCCTCACGCCGCTTCGGCGTCGGCAGCGCGCGCTTGTTGACCTTCTGGTTCTGGTTCAACGGGATCGCGTCGAGCTGCATGAACGCCGCCGGGATCATGTACGAGGGCTTTTTGCCGCGGATAAAATCGCTGAGACTGCCGAAATCCACCGCCGCGTCCGAAACGACGTAGGCGGCGATGAATTTGCCGCCGAAGGCCTCGTCCTCGAACGCCTGCACGGTGACGTCGCGAATGCCGGGATAGTCGCGGATGACGCCCTCGACCTCGGCAAGCTCGATGCGGAAGCCGCGGATCTTGACCTGCCCGTCGTTGCGGCCGATGAAGTCGATCCGGCCGTCCGCAAGCCGCCGCACGACGTCGCCGGTGCGGAACACGCGGTCAAAGCCCGCCTCGGAGCAGAACGGATTCTCCGTAAACACCGATGCGGTCCGCTCCGGAAGATTCAGATATCCGCGCCCGACGCCGCGGCCCGCGATCCAGAGCTCGCCCATCGCGCCGACCGGCAGCTCGTGACCGAAGCTGTCCGTGACGTAGAGCTTGTAGTTCGAAAGCGGCGAGCCGATCGGGATGCGGTCGTAGAGCCGGTCGACCGGCTGCGTCGTGGAAAAGATCGTGCACTCGGTCGGTCCGTAGCCGTTGGTGAGCGTATAGCCCTCCGGCGGCTGCAGCGGCACGAGCTTTTCGCCGCCGACGGACAGATGCCGAAGCGACGCGTCTTGGATCTGCGAGGCGAACAGACGGCCCATCTGCGTCGTCATAAAGACGTGCGTCACGCCGTTCTTTTTATAGTATTCGTTCAGCAGCGGCAGATCGATCCGGAGGTCCTCCGGCACGATGCACACCGCCGCGCCGGTCGTGAGCGCGGGATACATGTCCATCATGTTTGCGTCGAAGCCGAAGCTCGCGTACGCGGCGACGACCGATTCGGGCGTCAATGCATAGTAAGTCCGATGCCAGTCGCAGAAGTTGACGAGGTTTCTGTGCGTCAGCATCACGCCCTTCGGCTTGCCCGTGGTGCCGGAGGTATAGAGCAGGATGAACAGGTTGTCGGGGCGCAGACCGGAATCGACCGCGCCGCTTTCCGGAAGAGACGCGAGATCCTTCAGGAACAGTACGGGACCCTTGTAATCCGGCAGCAGACCGACGAGCGTTTCGTCAGTGATCAGCAGCTTCGCGTTCGCGTCGCCGATCATGTACTGCAGGCGTTCGGTCGGATAGCCCGGGTCGAGCGGCTGATACGCCGCGCCGGCCTTCAGCGCGCCGAGCGCGGTCACCGCCATGTATTCGCTGCGCGGGATCAGGATGGACACGACGTCCTCCGGTCCGATCCCGAGACGCTTTGCATACGCCGCGATCCGGTCGGACAGATCGTCGACCGTGCGGTAGTTCATGCGGACGTCGCCGCAGATCAGCGCAGTGCGGTCCGGATACCGCGCGGCGATCCGCCGGAACAGGGTCGCGATATCGGTATCCTCGATCTCCTTTTCGGTTCGGTTGAACGCCGCGAGCCGTTCCTTTCCGTCTTCCGTCAGCAGCGAGATCGCGTCAAGCGGCGCATCCCGCAGAAGCGCTTTGAGCGCCTGTTCCAGACTTTCGAGAAGGGAGCGGATATCCCACTCCTCGTAGTGCTCCGTCTCGTATTCGCAGTCGATCCGGAAGCCGTCCTCCGTGTCGAACACGAAGAAGGTCAGCGGCGCCTTCCGGTCGTCCGGCTGGAGCGTGACTTGCTCCGCGGGCCTTCCGCCGACGGTAAACGCCCCGCCGATCGCGCCTTCATAGACGAACAGGACGTTTGCCTTGACGTCGAACGCGCGGGAGATCTCCGCGAACGAATAGATATCGTGCGTCATGCTGTCGCTCAGCTGTCTGCCGATGCGCGAAACGAACGCACTGCCCGTCTCGTCCTTTTTCAGATCGCAGACGACCGGCAGCGTGTGCACGAACATGCCGACGGCGTCCATCAGCCGCGCGTCGTTCCTGCCGTTGTAGACGGTGGTATAGACGCAATCGGTGCGGGCGAGGAACTTCGCGAGCGTGAAGCCGAAGGCCGCGTTCCAGAGCGCGTTTGTCGTGGTCCGTGCGTTTCGCAGGAACCGTTCCGCAGCGGCGCGGTCCAGGACGACGCGATGCGACAGAAGTCCGACGTCGGCGACCGCATCGTTCTTGTCGCGCACGGGCAGACAATCGGCGTCCAGCCCGTCGAGCAGGGCGGTATAGTACGCCTTCGCCTCCGCGTATGCCGGACCCTTGCGAAGCGCTTCTTCCTCCAGCGCGTAATCAAAGCCGGTAAAGCGTTCCGCTTTGGGCGAACCGCCGCCGTAGGCGAGCTCAAGATCGCGCAGGAGCACGCCGAGGGATTCCCCGTCAAAGACCAGATGATGCGCGTCGAAGAACAGATACAGGCTCGCGCCGTCGCGGATCAGCGCGGCGCGCACGAGCGGCGCGTCCGTCAGCCGGAACGGGCGAACGAGCTCGGAAAAGCCGAGATGCAGATCCGACCGGTCAAGGACCGCGATCTCGATTTGGTCCCCGTCGTGCCGCTCGGCCGTGACCTTGCCGGATTCGGAAACGGCAAGCCGCGTTTTGAGATACGGATGCGCGTCGATCGCCGCGGTCAGCGCCTTCTTGAGACGGTCCGCGTCGACCGAGGGATCGAGTTTCAAAAGCAGCGGGATGTTGTAGGCGGTCGAGTTCGGGCTTGCAAGGCATTCCACGTAGACGCCCTGCTGCACGCTCGACAGCGGGAAGGCTTCCGCTTCGCCGGGCTGCGCTTCCTTCGGGGCTTCGGCCGTCTGCGCCGGCTCCGCCGAGGGCGCGAGGACCGCGGCAAGCTTTCGGATCGTTTCGTACTGCCTCAGCTCCGAGATCCGCATGTTCACGCCGAACGCTTCGCTCAGCGCCACGTTCAGCTTCAGCACGCCGACCGAGGTCAGGCCCGCGTCCAGAAGATTCGTGTCGATCCCGAAGCCCGAATGCCCGATCGCTTCCGCTGCAAGATCGAAGACCTTCCGCTGCGTTTCGTTTTCGGGCGGCGTCTCCTGCGTCTGCTGACGCTCGGGATAGGGCAGCGCCTTTTTATTGACCTTCTGGTTCTGGTTCAGCGGGATGCGTTCGATCTGCATCGTCACCGCCGGGACCATGTAATCCGGTTTTTCGGACCGGATAAACGCGTTCAGCGCCGCGATGTCGACCGGTTCGTCGGCGACGACGTACGCTGCGATGAATTTGCCGCCGGACGGCTCCGTAAAGTCCGCGACCGTCGCGTCTTTGATCCCGTCGAAGCGGCGGATGACCTCCTCGACCTCCTTGAGCTCCACGCGGAAGCCGCGGATCTTGACCTGGCTGTCGCCGCGGCCCACGAACTGCAGGTTGCCGTCCATGAGAAAACGCACGCGGTCGCCGGTGCGATAGGCGCGTTCATAGCCCGGCGCCGTGCAGAACGGGTTTCTGACGTACGCCTTTTCGGTCTTTTCGGGATCGTTGAGGTATCCCGCGGTCACGTGCGGTCCGGTGATCCACAGCTCGCCCTTTGCGCCGGGCGGTACGAGGCGGCCGGCGCCGTCCACGACGTACAGCTTGACGTTGTCGACCGCATGCCCGATCGGGATGTCCTCGTACGGCCGGTCCACGGGGAACGCGGTGACCAGCACGGAGCCCTCCGTCGGTCCGTACAGATTATAGAGCCGGAAATCCTTCGGCGGATCGATCGGCACGAGCTTTTCGCCCGCGACCGAAAGCGTGCGGAGCGTCTTCGTGCCCTGCATCCGCAAAAACTGCGTGCCGACCTGCGTGGTCATGATGGAATTTGTGATCCCGTTTTCGTTGAAATAGCGCTGCAGCGCGAAAAGATCGAGCCGCAGATCATCCGGTATGATGTACAGCGCCGCGCCGGACGTGATGATGGGATAGGTATCGAAAACGTTGGCGTCGAAGCCGAAGCTCGCGTAGACCGCGAACCGGCTGCCCGGTCCGAACCGGTAGAAATCGCGTCCCCAGGCGACGGTGACCATCGTGTTCGCGTGGCGGAACATGACGCCCTTCGGCTTTCCGGTCGAGCCGGAGGTGTACAGCACGATGAACAGATCCTCGGGCGACGGGGCCGAAAGCGGCGTGTCGTCGTCCGAAAGCGCCGGGATCGCGTCGGTCATCATCCGTTCGCCGGTAAAGTCGTCCGTAATGCGGGGAGAAAGCTCCTCCGTCGTGATCAAAAACGACGCGCCGGAATCCGAAAGCATCTGATTCAGCCGCTCCGTGGGGTACGAGGGGTCCATCGGAAGATATGCCGCGCCCGATTTCAGAACGCCCATCGAGCAAAGCAGCATGTATTCGCACCGCGGGATCATGATCCCGACGATGCTGCCGCGGCCCACGCCGCGCTTTACGAGATGCTTTGCAAGACGGTCGGTGATCGCGTCGACCTCGCGGTAGGTGAACCGTCTGTCCAGATACACGAGGCATTCCGCGTCCGGGGTTTTGCGCGCCTGCATCCGGAACAGATCGACCACGGTATGCGCCGTGTCGTAGTCCTTTTCCGTGCGGTTGAAGGCGTCGATGCGCGCGCGGTTCGCTTCGGAAACGGGGTCGATCGCGCCGAGACGGTCCGCGGTGCACAGCTGCGCCGCGACGGTCAGGAACGTATCGATAAAGCTTCGGACATAGTCCTCCGTGTAGAGGGAGCGGCGGTACTTTGCGATCACCGCGTAGCCCTCCGGACGCTTGCGGACCGTAAATTCCAGATCACAGATCGGATCGTTCGTATTCAGAAGCTCGACCGGCGCGGTTTTTCCGCCGATCGAAACGTCGTTCAGAAGGTCCGCGTGGTACACGAAGGAGAGGTTTTCGCGGATCCCGTACTTCGCCGCGAGCTCGGAAAAATCGACGCAGTCGTTCTGCTGCATCCGGTAATAGCTGTCATAGACGCGGGAAAGGTATGCCTTCGGGCTTTCGTCCGCCGAGAAGCGGACGCGGATCGGCAGCGTACGAACGAACATGCCGAAGACCGGGTCGTTTTTGAACGCCGAGCGTCCGTTGTGCGCCGACGTAAAGACGGCTTCCTCCGTGCCGGCGTAAACCGCCAGCGTAAAGCCGAAGGCGCCGAGGAACAGCGCGTTCTCGCTGATCCCGTTCGTCTTCGCGAAGGCTTCGCCCATGCCGATCGGAAGGACGCCGCAGGGGATCTCGACGATCCCCATGCCGGAGGGCTTTTCTTTCAGGACCTGATCCGGATCGAGACGGAAATCGAAATCCGCGCCGTCAAGCTCATCGTGCAGCATCGCCCGGATCCGTTCCGTCCGTTCGGGGTCCTTATCGGCCGGCGTCAGCAGCTCGGAGAACGTCGGCGATTCCTTCGGAAGCGCTTCGCCGCCGTATGCCGCGGCGATCCCGTCGAGCAGCAGACGCAGCGACATGCCGTCGAATACGATGTGGTGAACGTCGAGAAGAAGCCCGTCGCCCTCGGGCGTGCTGAGATAGGCGAACCGGTACAGCGGACCGTTTGCAAGATCGAACGGCCGCAGAAAACCCCTGACGCCGTCCTCGATCCTGTCCGCACGCAGCGCGTCCACACGGATCTCCGTCCTTTTGAATACGATCGAGGGCACGCCGTGCGATTCCCGGACCACGGCAAACAGGGCCTCATGCCCTTCGGCGGCCGTTTTGACCGCCGCGATCAGCCGTTCCCGATCGACGGTCTCCGGCAGCCGCACGAGCACCGGAATATTGTATTTCAGCGTATCCGGCGCCTGCGCGCATTCAAGATAGACGCCGGTCTGTCCCGCGTTCAAAGTGAGTTCCTTGTTCGATTCCGTCATACGTTCCTCCTGACGTCTCTTTTTTCCATTTATCGGATCCTGAAAACCAGGGTCAAAACGTTTCTGCCGCCGACGTAATTCCAGCTCGCGGTTTCGGCGAGATTCCGGATAAACCGGATGCCGAGTCCGCCCTCGTCCATGCTTAAGAACTCGTCGTCCTCCTTCAGCGTTTCCGAGAACGGGTCGAAGCGCACGCCGTTGTCCCGAAGCTCCACGGTCAGCAGATCCCCGTCGCGGCGGACGCGGTAATCGGCTTCGGTCGCGTTTGCGTACCGCACGACGTTGACGAAGGCCTCTTCGCAGGCGAGCACGATCTTCTTCGCGTTTGCGCTCCCTTCGCATTCGGAAAGGATCTCCCGCTTGACCGGCTCGAACGCGTCGAGCGTAAGCGCCAGCGCCGTCCGCCCGTCCGCTCCCGTATAATACGCCGCAACGACCGTGATGTCGTCGAACTGCTCGCAGCCGGCAAAGAACGCGTCGACCGATTCTTCGACCGCCTTTACGGCCGCGCGGCTGTCCGCGCCGCCGAACGTCTGCGAAAGCCGAAGAAGCCGTTCCGTGCCGTAAAACGTTTTTTCCGTGCTGACCGCCTCGGTCACGCCGTCGGTATACAGCAGAACGCCTTCGCCTGGCGCGAGCATCAGGGTCTCCGTTTCGATGTCCGCGTCCGGGAAAAGCCCGAGCGCGATGCCGGGCTTCGGCTTCAGATACGCGGCCGCGCCGCGCTTCAGCAGCACGGGCGGATTGTGTCCCGCGTTGGCGCAGCGGACGGTCCCGGTCCGCGGATCGATGAGCATGGCAAAGAGCGTGACGAACATGCCCTCGGGATTCTGCGCGCAAAGATCATCGTTGACGCTGTTCAGCGCCTCCGCCGGATCGTCGAAGCGCATGATCCGCTCCCGCACGAGGTTCTTGGTCAGCGCCATGAACAGCGCGCCCGCGACGCCCTTGCCGGAAACGTCCGCGATCAGCGCGCAGTACTGCCCGTCGGGGCGCGGGAAGCAATCGTAGAAGTCGCCGCCGACCTCCTTTGCGGGCCGCATCAGTCCGCAGACGTCCACGCCGTCTTTGCAGTCGTGGAACGACGCCGGAACCATTCCGTACTGGATGCGCCGGGCGACGTCAAGCTGCGCGCGCTCGTACTGCCGCTGCGCGGTGATCGTTTCGATATTGCGGATATAGGTGCGGATATCGCCGGACATCGTTTCGAACGCATCGGCGATCTGCTGGATCTCATCCTGCGAACGGATCGAAAGCGGCATGGATTCCGAGGCGGGATCAAAGTGCTCCATACGGTCGGCGACCTCGTGCAGAGGCCGGATCAGACGGCGGCGAAGCAGGAAATACAAAATGAGGAACGCGACGATCAGAGACGCGGACATGGGCAGAACGCGCACGAGAAACTGCTTCGCGATCGCCTGGTTGCTGACGTCGACGCTCACGTCCGCGCCGATCAGCGCGGCAGTTTTTCCGGACGGAGCGCGATACGGCGTGATCCAGACCGACGTTTTGCCGAATCGGTTGTTCAGAATGAAGCTGTCGTTGCTTTCGCGCCCTTCGAGCGCGATCCGTTCCTGCTCGCGCATCGGCTCTCTGCTCGTCGAGCCGAGTCCGAGCCCTTCCCGCACGAGCTCGTCAAGCTCGTCGTCGGAAGCGACGGTCATGACGTAATGCCGCACTTCGTCCGCATCCACGGTATATACGTACAGATACGCCAGCGACAGACTCTGACAGATCGTCCGCAGCTGCATTCTGGCCATATCGTACGCCGGCTTGTTCTGCGGATCCGTGATCAGATCCAGACCGATCGTATTCAGCATCTCCGAAGTGATATAGGCCGCGCTGCGTCCGACGGTCCGGTTTTGCTCCAGCTCGGCCGAATACGCGCTGCTGAAGCCGAGCGCCGCCGATGCAAGGATGGTCAGGACCAGCGTGATCGAAAAAACAAGGACGATCCGTTTTCCGATCGAACGCTTCATGATTCAACGTGCAGGCGCTTCAGAAAGCCCGCCATTTCGAGCACGTCCATGATCTCCGGCTGTACGTTCTTCAGCGTCAGCCGCCCGTCCAGCTTCTTGTGGGCGGCGACGATCTGCCGAAGTCCTGCCGAGGACGTGTATTCCAGCGCCTCAAGGTCGAAGACGAGCGACGGCGTGCCGGCGTCCAGCGCGTCGATCTGCTCCTCCAACAGCGCGGCGGCCTGCGTGTCGAGCCAGCCCGCGAGCTTCAGCGTAACGACGCCGTTTTCTTCGATCTTTTCAATGGTCATGTCAAATACCTCCTGTGATTTCTTCTATCGGAACGATCTCCGTTTGTATCCGAATGTCTTCTCCCGCGCGGCAGACCGCGTAACGGAAGCCCGGCAGCGCGCCGTCGGCAAAAGCGAGCGGCCCGGGAATGCCTGCGCCGCTTGCGCGGATCGCAGGGGCGAGCGTGATCGAAAACGATCCGGGATCCAGAAGGAGCCCCTTTCCGAGCGCCTTCATACAGCTCTCTTTCAGCACCCAATACCGGAAAAACAGCGCGTCGCGCTCCGCTTCCGGCGCCGCCGCCAGCACGGAACGCTCGTCTGCGGTCAGCACGCGGGTGAACAGCTTCCGATCGACCGGGCGGATCCTTTCGACGTCGCAGCCCACCTCCGCGTCCGAGACGGCGAGCATCGCATATTCTCCGGCGTGCGAGAGGTTGAAAAAGAACCCGTCCGCATCGGCGAGATACGGCTTTTGATGCGCCCCGTACCGGTAGGAGATCGCTTCGCGGCCCCGGCCGGCCTTTTGCAGCGCGTAAAGCAGCAGCCCCTCCGCGCCGAGAGACAGCATCCGGTCCTTCGGAAAACGATACCGGTCGGTCTTTTGCCTTCGCGCCTCCGAAGCCGCCGTGTACAGGCTTCGGTAAAGCCGCTCGTCCGCAAGCGGACTTACGCAGGTAAAATAGATCCTCGTCAGCATTCCTTTGCACACCGTCGTTCGAATTGATATATTTTCACATATGCAGTGTAAAACAAATCCGGCCGGAATGCAATGCACAATTTGTAAAGATCGGTCCGCAGCGCCGTTCCGCAGAATCCCCCCCTTTGCGAATGCGCAAAAGGGGGTCGGCGCCGGAAAAAACGAACACCCGGCCGGGCAGAAATGCCGCAGCCGGGCGGTTCGGTTAAAGGGATCTCAGTTCTGATGCTCGACCTCGAACGAGGAGATCAGCTTGACGACGTACCGCAGGATCTCCGCGGCGTCCTCCATGTTCGGCATGCCGTCGTACGTCGGGGAAACGTCGGCGTTCACCGCGCCCTGCGGCGTCAGCGCGGACAGTCCGACCATCGCGCGCAGCACCATTGCCGCGTCCGCGGCGGTGACCTTGCCGTCGCAGTTTGCGTCGCCGTAGACCGGAGCCGGCGCGGCTTCGCGGGTCACGGTGACGGTGTAAACTCGGACGTCGCCGTTTGCCGCGGTGACGGTAATCGTTACGACGCCGGCGCCGTTCTCATCCAGTTCGGTGCCGCTGATCACCACGGCGGCCTTTTCGTCGTTGGCGGCTGCGCTGACGGTCACCTTTGTTACGTCGTACGCAACCGTGACGGCATAGTTCTCAACGCGGGGATCGAAGGCGGGCGTCAGTTCGCCCTCCAGAACGGTCAGCGACGCCAGGGTGTTGTCCCCGGACAGAGCGTTGCACACGATCACGTCCGTGTTCTCGGGACGGTCGGCTTCCTCGTTCCATTCCGCGAAGGCAACGTTGACGACGGTGTCCACGTATTTGCCGGGATACCCGAAGCGCAGAACCGCCAGCACGTCCTCGGTCGAGACGGACTGCGCCGCGGCATATGCGATGACCAGCCTGCCTTCGCCGGCATCGGCGTCGTTTACGGAGCAGAGGACGGAAGCGGCGGTCACGCCCATATACGTCAGCGCGGCGGGATCGAAGGTCACGACCAGCTTGCCGTTGGTGCCGTCCTTGTGCAGCGTGATCGCGACGGCGCCGTCGGCGATCGTCACGTCCTCGCCGTCGGGCGTCGCGGGATCTTCGGTACGGGACGCCGTGTTCGTCAGGCCGCCCCTGATCGCGCGGGAAGCGGTCCGGCCGGAGACCGGCAGGGTCCCCTCGGTCGGTTCGGGTGCAACGCGGGCGTCGACGGCATAGTCGCCGGTCCGTTCCGCGCTGCTGTACAGACCGATCAGGGAAATCGCGCCGTTGAGCGTGCCCTTGGAGGTTGCGGTATTGGTGTTCAGGTCGAGAGCGAGGATCTCAACGCCGCCGCCGGAAACGTTGGCGCTGATATAGACCTTGCCGTCGCTGACGCGGGACATGGACGCGCCGTTCTTGAAGGTCCTGTCCAGCGAGCCCGGATTCGACAGATTCCAGGCGGTGTTCAGCGTGACCCGGCCGTTCTTCAGACAGCTTGTCAGCTGCAGATTGTACAGATTGCCGGACTGATCCAGGATCAGGAAGTTGTCATAGTACAGCTTGCCGTCCGCGCTCAGCTCGGAACCGGTGTACACGATCGCGGCAAGCTTGTCCGCAAAGGGGTTCCCGGAGAAGTAGATCTCGGCGTCGGTTGTAACGAAGCTGCTGTAGCTCTTCACCAGGAAGAGCTTGGGCTTGCTGGAGGAATACCTGCCGTTGGCGGCGTCGATCATGTACCCGCCCATGGACGCGGTATAGGTCTGACCGTCGGTGCTGTCCGTCATGGTCACGGACACGGAGGGAACGCCCGCAAAGTCCGCCGGCGCGTAACCGTCGGTATGCGCGGTCGCGCCGGAGGGGGTGTCCATCGCGAAGCCGTTGTCGGGATCCAGCTGCTGGAAGGTGTAGGTCGTGTTGCCGTACTGGGTTGCGCTGGTGGCGACCCACAGCTTGCTGTTGACGGCGGCCCCCGCAGCATAGCCGGTGGCGTCCTCCGCCAGAGCCTGGAAAGTCATGGTCCGGGTATTGATCTTCGCCCAGACAAGGCCGCCGGAGGTCCGGATATAGCCGTAGACGTAATCGGACTCGGTGGGCTCGGGATCGTCGGGATGATCGGGATGATCGGGAAGCGTCACGCCCATATCGTCCGTCAGAAGGCTCAGACCGGCCAGATCGATGACGGAATCCAGCACGCCCAGCTTGCGCAGCTCCAGCTTTTCCACGTCGTAGCACCACAGCTCGGTGCCCGCGGGCGATGCGCAGGAGATCAGAACGCCCTTGAAGCCGTCGGTCTCCGCGTAGACCATGGAAACGTTGTTCTGATCGGCGAGCTCCAGACCGGTGGGGGTGTAGTCGACCGCCCAGCCGCCAATGGTGTGCAGCTCCCCGTTTTCGACGTAGTAGCCGAGTTCATAGTGCTCCAGCATACCGTCGACGCCCAGCACGTAGAAACGCTGGAACCAGTAGCCCGCGGATTCCTTGGAGTCATGGTAAGCGATGGCGGCGGCGCCCCGGCCGGCGTCCAGTTCGGCGCCGAGGTATTCGCCGGTCGCGAAATCGTACAGCACGACCAGGAAGTTCGCGCCGGTTTCATAGGTGCCGCTGACGTAAACGGGATGCCCGCCGGCGGTCACGTCCGGCACGGTCTCGCCGGTGACCAGATCCGTGAAATCACGGGTGACTTCGGGCGCGCAGGCGCAGTCGAGCATGTACAGGAAGGGATACCCCTTGCCGTCGGTGAAGTTGTCGCCCTGGGTAACGGCGTATTCGTTGCCGTCGGGATCGATCCGATAGTAATGGGTCTCATCGGTGGCATAGATCTTTCCGTCGACGACGCCGGCGCCGGTGTAAACCGCGTCGGTCTGCGCCAGCGTGTACACAGCCAGGTCGTCGTTCGCGTCGATGGCGATCCACTTGCCGCCTTCCTGCGTCCGGACGTAAGCGTGGAGCATAACGTCCAGTTCGGCCAGGGGCTTGACGGTGATCACGGCGGAAGCCGTGGCATGGGTGCCGTCGCTTCCGGTCTCTTTGGTGGCGGCGGTGACGGTCGCGGTGCCGGCCTTCAGGGCGGTCACCACGCCGTTCTGGTCCACGGTCGCAACGGAAGGATCGCTGCTGGACCAGGTAACGGAGTTGTCGGAATCGAACAGATAGACGGAAGCGGTCAGCTTCACGGTTTCGCCCACGTAGATGTCCGCCTTTTTGGGTCTGACCCTGACGGTCAGATCCGTCAGCGCGTCGTGAGAATACAGGGAAACCACGGGGCAGACGCCGGCGCCGAAGCTGCCGACCTCAACGGGCGCGCAGCTGTCGGGCTCGAATACGAAGACCCTGGCGGATTCCTCGCCGTGACGGTAAGCGGTCACGATCAGATACCCGGTGTCTTCGTCGTAATACAGGGAGCCTCTGCTCCGGCTCTTCACGTTGCCCATGCGCTTCAGGTTCAGACCGGTGCTGCCGACGCGGGTCAGGTGATCGCTGTAAACGACTTCCTGCATGTCGTTGTCGAAGAACGCGTAGATGATGTCGAGGTACAGATCGCCGCTCTCGGTCATGATGTAATACTCGTGCGCGTCGCAGACCTCGTAGCCGTCGAAGTAGGTGGTGGGACGCACGTAGGCGATCAGCGCCGCGCGGTCGTTTTCGAAGGCGCTGTAATGCGAGACCTCATAGCCCGTTCCGTGCGCAACGTCCATGATGCCGATGCACAGGCCATTGTTGATGATGCCCACCAGACGGTCGAAGTAGCCGTTGGGCGTTTCGGGACCCTGCGCGGCATCGGACCACAGCCAGCTCTCGTGAATGTCGGTATACTTGGTGACCGCAAAGGTGTTCGCGTCCACGCCGTACATGGTCAGACCGTCGTGCAGGTAGATCACGTCGTCGTGCATGCCGCCGGCGATGAAGTTGTCGTACCGGTCCTCCGTGTAATTGCCGGTCCACGCATCGGCGTCGAGCAGACGGAAGGTGACCCAGTTGATCTTGCCGTTCGCGTCATAGAGCATGCCGTTCACGGTCACGTCCCGGATCTCCTCCACGGTGACCTCGCAGTACTTGTGCAGGTTGGGGTTGGTGACGGGCGTCATGATGACCGTTGCGGTGCCGGGGCCGACGGCCGTGATCAGACCGTCCTCGCCGACCGTCACGACGGAGGGGCTGCTGCTTTCCAACACGACGCTCTTGTCCGTCAGGTTCCAGGGCAGCACGTCCCACTGCAGCCGGAACTGAGAACCGACCAGCAGGGACACCGCGCTTCTGCTGATGCGCAGATCCACGGCCTTGTCGGCGGTATTCAGCTCGATGCCAGCCTCTTCGGGAACGACGTACAGACCGGAAACGTTGCCGCTCAGGCAGCCCAGCGCGAAATCCGCAACTCCGTCGATGGCGCCGGTCGCGACGGCGGCCTTGCCGGTCTGCGTGTCCATTCTGTACAGGAAGTTGTAGCTGCTGACGGCGTTCATGGCGGCCGCGTAGTACAGCACGTCCGCGTCGTGATCCCAGGCCATGGACTGCGTGGTGGCGCCGCCGGTAGAGGGAATGTCGTCGTTGTATGCGTACTCGCCGAGGTAGCCGTCGTAGTCGTTGTTGACGGGCTGCAGATCGGTGATCGCGCCGTTCTGCACGTCCCCGGCGGTCCATTTGTACAGGTATACCGTCTGATAGGAACTGTCGCCGTTGTTGACCGAGTAGAAATTGCCCTCGTCGTCGATCGCCAGCGTCAGCAGTTTCTTGTTCTCCTCGCGGAAGGTCCTGACGCTGCCGGTCTCATCGGTGCCGGAGGGGCCGGCAATGGAAACCGTGTACAGCTTGGTCATCGCGCCGTTATACAGATCAATGGTGTAGACGGCGTTGTCGGCGCCCAGCGCATAGAGCTTCTGATCCGCGGGATTGAAAGCCATGTCCCTGATCTGACGGTAGTTTTCGTTCACAGCTGCCAGCAGGCTGTTTTCCCATTCGCCCTGGGCGGCGACTCTCAGCTCGCCGGCCTCGTTGACCATGAAAACGTAACCGCCGACGTAATCGGCAGCCAGAACGGGACTGTCCATGACCGCCATATCCTGGGTGCCGCCCATGGAGGGCTCTCTCTCCAGATCCAGATCGCCGCCGTCATAGAACAGATCTTCCACGGTGATCTCCATCCAGGTATTCAAAGCGCCGCGGGACTTGGAGTTGGTAAAGGCATACATTCTGCCGTTGAAGTCGTCCAGGCCTTCGTTGTACTCCACCTTGTAGAAGACCTCGTTGCCGGCATAGTCGGCGACCATGATCAGACAGTTGCGGTTGACGCGGATGCCTTCCATATCGATGACGATCTCGGACGTGGCGCCGATCTCGTCGGTATCGACCAGGGCGCGGGTCAGCACGTTGCCGCCGGTCGCGGTCAGCACGGAAACGACGGCGACGTGGCGGTTATCCCGGACCGTCACCTTGAGGTCGCCGTCATCCAGCTTTACCACGTCCAGCAGTTCGGGTTCGGTTCCGTCCACGGTGAAGGTGTAGGTGTAATAGGCACCCTCGCCGATGGCGCCGGAACGCTTCAGCTCCAGCATCTGCTCCGTGGTCAGCTCGCCGTCAACCTCATAATATTCGGGAACGGCCATAAAACCGACGGTGAAGGTGTCGCCCTCCCGGAAACCGCCCAGCTGTTCGGGCGTTTGCCAGATGCTCAGACCGGCGGTATTCACGTACGCCCAGTAGCCGGCGTTCACGTAGTAGAAAGCCGCCCGCAACTGCGGCGCGGAAACCGCGTTGACCACGTTCCCCTCGGCGTCTTCCGCATAGAACAGGAAGCCGCCGGCGTTGCGGATCAAAGAGGTGGCCATATCGCCGATCTCCATCGTGGGACGGATGGCGATCTTTTCGGCGGGGAAGGTCTCTTCGATCGCGTAGGGGTTGCCGATGAAGGAGATCTCGTAGTCGTCTTCGTCGAAGAAGGTCAGATAGTTGGTGTATCCGGTATAGGGACGGACAAAGTCCGCGCCGTTCTCGACGGCGTAGAGGTATTCTTCATAGGACAGACGGTCAAACATGGAGGCGTCGGACCAGTTGCCGTAGAAGCCCAGCACGGGGATGGAGTGGGCGGGAACGGCCTCGCCCTCTTCGGTGATCAGGGGCTTCACAAAGACGTACCCTTCGACGTAAGCGCCGTTGGGATACGAGGCGTTCAGAAACGCCCTGGCGCTGTCGGTCAGGTTCATGGACACGGTGACGGTTACGGACGCCCCGGCAGGGACCGTAAAGTATCCTTCGCCGATGGAAGCCAGCAGCAGGTGGGCGTCATAACTGGTCACGCCGTTGCTGTTGCTGACGTCCGCTTTGCCGGGGATCTCGTCGATCTTGCCGGACACGTAGTCCAGGATGATCAGCGCGTCCTTCTCGTCGGTAACGCCGTCGCCGTTGAGGTCGCAGCTGTACGCTTCGCTCGTGGAAACAAAGCCGCCCTCGACGTCGAAGCCGACGTCCACGCCCAGATCGGTCGTGTCCTTGCCGGCATACGCGACGCCGTCGACGGTAACGGGGTTCTGCGTGAAGAAGTCGCCGCAGATGCTGTAGATCCGGGATTCCGTTCCGAAGTTTTTCAGGGTAAAGCGGAAGCGGTAAGCGCCGGTGCGGTCGGGATCGTCGCCCAGCTCCACCTTGATCTTGCCGTCGGCGGCGCCCGCGTTCGCTTCGGCGTCCATCCACAGATAGGAATCGGAAACGACGGCGCTGCCCACGTTGGCAAGGCCCGCGCCCTGCTGCATCACGGGGTAGTAGTTCTCGCCGTTCTTCATGGGCACGGCGGTGGACATCAGCAGAGAGGACGCCAGCTTGCGGCTGGAAATGCCCAGCGCCGCATCCAGGCCGCTCTCCTCGATGTACTGCATGACCAGAGCGGCCATACCGGCGACCTGGGGAGACGCCATGGAGGTGCCGGAGTTGTTTTTATAGGAAGTGCCGGAGGGATCCATGCCGTTCACGGAGTAAATGTCGCCGCCGGGAGCGGTGATCTCGGGCTTCAGCTCCAGATTGCCCGGAACGCCCCAGGAGCTGAAAACGCTCATCACAAACCGGTCGTCGATGATCGCGGACTGGATCTTGTCGGAGATGTACATCGTGCCCCGATAGCAGACGACGTCGCCGTCCGCATCGGTAACGGCGACAGCCGCGTTCCGCAGCTTGCTGCCGACTGCCCGGCTCACGGAAACGGCGGGAGCCGTGTGCGTGTAGCCGTCCATGTTCATGATCAGCGCGCTGTCGTCGTTGTTGTAAACGATCGTGGCGACAAAGCCCGCCTCCACGGCGTTGGTCGCCTTTGCGCCGAAGTTGATCTCCCCTCGGGAGCAGACGAACACCGTATCGGCGGGAACGGTTCCGCCGATCGCCTCCACGGCGGCAGCCACGTCCTCGGGCGTGCCGATGCCGTCGATGAGAACGTAGTTCACGTCGCCCGCCAGGGTCGTCAGGGGCGGCAGCGGCGGAGCGTCGGAGAACATGCTCTCGGTGTAGAGCAGGATATCATCGCCCAGGCCGATGTAGTAGTTGGTAAAGCCGATATTGTCGACGGAAGCGACAGACATGGTATTGGTGGCGGTGGAGGGCGTCGCGACCATGCCGAAATCCACGTCTTCCGCATACAGCAGGCCGGTGCCGTTGGCGGCGTAGTCTGCCCAGGCGCCGGAGTTGCCGGCGGCCACGGCCACGATCACGTCGTTGTCGGCCAGACTGTCCAGAATATCCTGATAGACGCCGTTTCTGACAAAGCCCTTATCGGAACCCAGAGACAGGTTGACCGCGTCGCAGTTCAGCAGGATCGCGTCCTCGATGGCGACCATGTAGTCGGATTCAAAGGCGCCGCCCTTGCTGCCGAACACCTTCATGACAATGATCTGCGCATCGGGCGCCACGCCCTGCACGTACACCTCGGTCAACGCGTCGGCATAGCCGCCGTCGGCGGGGATAAAGCGGTTGGCGGCCGCGATGCCGGCAACGTGGGAACCGTGGTCGCCCATGGTGTCGCTGTCATGGTTCACGACGTAATTGGAATCCACGTAATTGATCGCGAAGGGGATCTTCTCGTTCAGGTAATACGCGCCGTTTGCGGTGCCGGACAGGTACTCGACGCTGTGGTACACGTTCAGCAGGGGCAGAACGTCGGCGATTTCCGCGGCGGTCAGCAGATCCAGGCTGTTGACGTATTCCGCGTAGCCGACGCCCTTGGCCTCGGCGTTCTGCTGCAGCGCATACAGGAACGCACCGTTGTCAAAGCTCTGGTGGTCGGTATCCAGACCGGTGTCGATGATCGCGATCCGGGAACCGGCGCCGGTGTATCCGGCGGCCCACGCAACGGAGGAGCCGATCATGGAGGAGGACGTGGACATCATCGGCTGCGCGCTGTCGGAGGGATCCTCCAGGGGATCATATTGATTCTCCACGAAGACGTTTTTGACGCCGCGGACGGCCGCGATCTCTTCCATCTGACCGTACGGGACGTTGGCGGAAACGATATTGGCGGCCAGGGTCATGTTCCAGACCACGTCCAGATGCGCCCCCGCAAGCACTTCCTGCTCGATCCGGGCAACGACCGCTTTCTGCTCGACCTGCAGTTGATCGCGGTAAGCCATCGCGGCGGCGTTGCTCACCACGTCTGAGGCGGAAAAGACCTCCAGGGTCGCTTTCCGGTTCAATACGATGGAAACACGGACGACGTCGGTATCCGCATAGGGAGCCTCCGCTTTCGTCTGCTGCGCTCTGGCTGCTTCGTGCAGAACGTCAGCGTCCGCATCGTCCGCTCTGGTGAACGGCAGACGGGTGCCCCGGTCTTCGCCGCCTTCGGCGGTTGTTTCGGCTGCGGACGTCCGGAAGGGACATGCGCCGATGACGAGGACCAACGCCAGGAATACGGACAGGATCTGCATCCCGAGACTGTGCTTTTTCATAATAAACGCCTCTCCTTTTCTGTCGGCAAAAAAACGAAGCCGATACACAATTATTTTAGCACAATTCCGGCGCTTCCGCAACCGACTCCGAAGCCTCTCCGTGTCCGTTTTCCGGCGGTTTTTTTCGTTTCCGACGGTGATCCGACCGTGCTTCGCGGGTCCCGCAGGACGGTTCTCGCGTTTTCCGGCTTTTCTTTTGCGGGCGTTCATGGTATACTGTGAAACAGACGGGCGGAAACACGCCCGGCGGAGAACGGATACGATGGAACAGAGGTCTTTTCTTTCAAAATACTTCGGGAATAAAGCGTTTTATAAGGCGGTCCTTGCGATCGTCGTTCCCGTCGTGATCCAGAACGGCGTCAGTCAGTTCGTCAACGTACTGGATAATCTGATGGTCGGCAGGATCGGGACCGAGCAGATGAGCGGCGTCGCGATCGCGAACCAGCTGATCTTCGTGTTCAATCTGACCGTCTTCGGCGGGCTTTCCGGCGCCAGCATCTTCGGCGCGCAGTTCGCCGGAAAAAAGGATACGGACGGCGTGCGGCACGTGCTCCGCTTTAAGCTGTTGATCTGTGCCGGCGTTTCGATCATCGCGCTTGTCGTCCTCGGATTCTTCCACAAGCCGCTGCTCACGCTGTTTCTGCACGAAAGCGGCGCGGAGGGCGACCTTGCCGCAACGCTCGATTACGGCAGCAAATACGTTCTGATCATGCTCATCGGGCTCGTTCCCGCCGCGCTTTCGATGTGCTACGCCTTTTCGCTCCGCGAAACGGGCGAAACCTTCGTGCCGATGGTCGCCAGCGGATCCGCCGTGCTCATCAATCTGCTGTTCAACTGGCTGCTGATCTTCGGCAAGCTCGGCTTCCCCGCGCTCGGCGTACTCGGCGCGGCGATCGCGACGGTCATCTCGCGTTTTGCGGAGCTTGCGATCATCGTCACCTACGCGCATACCCATACGAAGCGCTTCCCGTTCTTCAAAGGCGTCTACCGCTCGCTTTACGTGCCCGGCGCCCTTG
>JAEEGL016067845.1_pt1 | contig 21970 bp, 9 predicted proteins | sample 9134231 | NCBI WGS metagenome assembly JAEEGL01 (sample SAMN16246548, study PRJNA631951) | gut metagenome | biome: gut microbiome; feature: rumen; material: fiber-attached | host: Bos | place: Iran: Karaj | collected 2018-10 | reverse complement strand
TGTAGGCTATTATTGGGATACCACTAAGTTCAGCACAGGTTACTTATATGTACGTGTGAATGCCTCTGTTGGCATTAAAGGCCCATTCGCCGATGCTAATCCGAACAATATTTACGACCTGAGTGGCCGCCTGATACGTCGTCAGGCAACAGCTAACGAAATGGACAGATTACCAGCAGGAATCTATATTCGTGGAGGCAAAAAAGTAGTGGTTAAGTAAGTAAAACGAGAATTGCTCTCATTATTTGTGCGGATTTCTACGCTCCAGTTATTGTGACGTAGAAATCCGTATAATCGTTTTTTCACTATAATATTTGGAAGTTTCAGATATAGTTTGTATTTTTGCAGAGAGAAAGAGATTAAGTGATTTGATATGGGTAATGTTATTGGAATAAAGGAAACGTTAATAACTACGAATGAGGGAATAAAACTTATTCGAAGAGTACGGACTGTAAGGATGCCAAATGGAAGACTGCGTCATCCTGTTGACTATTATGATGCAACTCCTGGCACAGTAAAAGTGTCCACGCAGGAATTGGAAAGAATGAGGATCCCCGTATATGAACATCTCATTTAGGCCTGAAGGCTATGGCAATGAAGGATGGTTACCCGTTCATTTTTCAGATGAACGATAGGAGTGTTCATGATGAGTTGTTGGAGTATACACTTCAGTACAGGTTTAAATCGACCAAATCAAATCGTACTTATATAGTTAGGGTAGAGCGTTATGCAAATCATTCAAACAAGCATTACATTAATGACATACCTTCTTTTACCCATAGAATTACTGAAGAGGTGAAAATTGCTATGAGTAGACATTAACTACGGTCCTTGGCGGGTTGTAGCGAACCTTAAAATGACTACAAGAAAGCCGTTTGCACAAAAAATATAGGTAAAAGGCAAAAATTAAGGAGTGTTTTTCTTGCGCTATGTCAAGAAAAACACTATCTTTGCCCCCGATTAACTATTAAAACTGACATTTATATAATATAAACTAACTATTTAAAAAACAATTTTATGAAAAAACGTTTACTTTTCGCCTTAATGGCAATGTGCGTGGCTGTATCAGGTTTCGCGCTCTCTAATGGTGAGTACGTTTACACTCCACAGGGACGTTTCCAGATTACAGGTGACAATTTGAATGCAAACAGTGCATTTGCAGACTTTAGTGGTTGGACGCTGGTTTCTGCTATTGAAGGAAAGACCCTTGATCAAACTGTTAGTATTAACACTGGCGGCTTTGCTGAAGGTGTGAATTCTGTGTCGTTTATCGATGCTACTGAGGGTGAGGGCATAAGCTTTAGTTTAAAGGATATTGTGTCTGATGCAGGTAAGACTTATGTGGTAAGCTACAAGTTGAAGGGTGCTGCTACCGTTTCTGTACGTGTTAAGACAGTGGCAGTTAAAACGAATCTTGTACAGCTTTCTGGCGAAGAAGCTGCTGCTGAACCAGGTGGCGATCCTGTAGTTACTGTTGTAAATACTGCTGAGAACTTGTCGGATGATTGGCAGACCTTTAACTATGCTATTGTAGGTGACGGTACCTCTCGCGTATATACTTTCTCTCTCACAGGTATGGCAGCAAATGTTGAGGTTGCCGACCTTCAGATTGCAACTGCATCACAGGTGGCTGATCTCCGTCAGCGTGATGCAATGTTGGAGAAGCTGAATGCCTATAAGAACTGCTATGAGTGGAGTCAGGATGTACTTGATGAATATGGTCTCCTCGAAGGTATTGAGGGGCTTGAAGGAATAACTGATGCGTCTTCTCAGGGTGATCTTGATGAGGCATTGGCTACTGCAAAAGATATCTTTGATGAGTTCGTGAAGGCTAACATGGATGACTATCTGGCAGGTGGCACCAAGGAATATAACTATTTAGGTATCGGCGTTGACAAAATGCAGAAAGTTTCTACAATAGGTATTTGGGACTGTCTGCCCGGTGGACGTGCTCACTGGTCTGTAGGCGATTATCCTGATATGGGTCACTTCCAGAATGGTAATACTTGGTGTAATGGCGCTCCTGACAGTCCAATGGGCGTTTCTACGAAAAAGCAAGTTGATGCAGGTTCTTATGTGTTCGCTATCGAAGGTAAAGCAGCTTTACGTGAGCCTTTGAAAAACGATTGGAATAACGATGATGGTTTGAAACCTGCTTATGGTGTGGCATATGTTGTGAAAATTGTTGAGGGTCAGGAGACTCCCGATACCATCGTATCGGTTGTTAAGAATTTGGAGGCTGTAGCGATGACTCCGTTCTTTGCTGTTGCTAAAATCGAAGAGGCAGGATTATACGAATTTGGTTTTAAGGCGTATTGTAAGGACGCTTACAAGGAGTTGAAATTAGGCTCAGTTTCATACGTTGCTAATGCTTCTATCTGGGGTAAGAACGAAAATAAGTATAATCAGAAGGAATTAGGCTATGAGGCTGACGTTCGTGAGCAGATTACTACAGGACGTGATGCCATTACTAAGGCTCAGGGTTATATTGCTGACCAGACGATGTTCTGGGGTAAGGAAGCACTGACTGACAGCATCGCTGCTGCAGAACAGGCAATTGCTCCATATGAGGCTATGAGCCAGGACGACATTATCGCAACATTCGATGATGGTGCTTATGAAAAGGCTAATCGTACAAAGACTGCTGAGGAAGGTCTTTTGGTTTACGAGGTGTATAACAATGCAGTGCGTGGTATCCTCGCTGCCAACAATAAGTTCTTGGCTGTGAACGACACGCTGAATTCTATGCAGACTGTTATCGATGCTGCTGAGGCTACTTTAGCTCTGCGTATCTACGATGCTGCTACTGGTAAGGATGCTCTGAAGGCTGCAATTACTACTGCTAAGGGTATTCAGTCTCAGATGCAGGCTGCTCAGTACAGCATAGAGAATGCTGCTACTATCGTAGCTGCTAACAAGGAACTGAACGATGCTATTGATCTGTTCAAGACCACAATTCCTGCAAGTGCTATTGCATCTATCGTTGACATTGACTTTGAGGCTGCTGCAGTTCAGAATGAGGATACTCAGCTTTACAGCATTACTGGCGCAGCAGGTTCTATGGTATTCTCTAACTTCGATCTTGATGTAAACGATGCTTATCCATACCAGCAGGGTATTTGGTCAAACGGTGAGCAGTTGTATAAGGGTTATGTTCGTGTTGGTAATGGTACTGGTACCGTTGAATTTGATCCTACCGTTGAGGGTTCTATGGGAACCAACATCCTGAAGGTTAACTGCGACTTCTTCCTACAGGGCTTGAGTGGCAGATTCGTGGGCTTCTTCTTGAAGAGCGAAAGTGACTCTATCGTAGCTGGCTACTATGCTAACTATTATGACAACAAGATTGATGCATCGAGCAACTTGCCTATTGAACTGGGTAATCTGCAGTATGGCTCAGGTTCAGGTTATGCCAACAAGGCTCCTGAGGGTGCTGAGGGTGCTGAAGGAACTGTATTGGCAAAGAACTCGTTCGAGGTTATTCTTGATTTCGGTGAAGGTGTGATTTATGCTACTACATCTTCTGCCAAGGGTACTGTAACCACTGCAAAGCAGGCATTCGACAAAACTGTTCCCACCAAGTTTGTACTTCAGTCAAATTACATCAACAACGACCGTCGTATATGGTTCGACAACCTGAAGATTGAGCGTATCACTGCCGGTGCATACGACGGTATTGCTGACGTAAATGCTGCTGCCAAGGTGGTTATGCCTAAGAAGGTAATCAAGAACGGCCGCATTGTTATCAATGGCAAGTACGGTGTGAACGGTATCATCATCAGAAAGTAATATCAATTCTGACGAATCCGGAAATCGGAAGAGCTAAAAATAGGGCCTCCATCACTATGATGATGGGGGCTCTTTTTTGTATTTGTGATGAGTACTGTAAACACTATTTTTTGCGAAAAGAAATGTGATATTTAATTTTTTTGCAAATTCTTTTGTTAAATAGTTGTAAGTTTCACTGAATTTTAGTTATTTTGCAACTTGATATATCATATCAAGCTAAAAACAACGTGGTCTATACTAACAGACAAATCAAAAAACAACAATAATTTAAATTATTTTTATGAAAAAACTCTTTTTGTATGCATCCCTTTTGTGCATAGGTCTGGTATCCTGTAAGAAGGAATACCTGGTACCTGAGGGAGAATTGCCATCTTGGCTTGGCGAGAGTATCAATGAAGAGCTTCTGGGATCGTCACAGCTTGAAGGTTCGTTCAACACCTACCGCAGGCTGATTGAAGACATGGGCTATGCAGAGGTACTGGGCAAGACAGGTAGTAAGACTATTTTCCCTGCCAATGATCAGGCTTTCGAAAGCTTCTTTGCTGGAGGAAACAACAAGTTCGGTGTGAGCAGCTATGACGAGTTGACTCGTCCGCAGAAAGCGGAATTGCTGTTTTCTTCGATGATTGACAATGCCATTCTGGTTGGCGTGCTGTCGAACAAGCAGAACAGTTCAGGTAACATGCTGCAAGGTCAGGTGGTGAAGCACCAGACCAACATGAGCCTTTTCTATTCTGTGAAGAGTATGCCAGTAGAGCAGATGCCTGCCAACAACAAGTACTTCGATCGCTTCAAGGCTGCCGGCAAGCCAATCTTGGCTGTGTTCGACAACACTATTGCGCCGATGGTACACCTCACTGGTGAGTACATGCTGAATAACAACATGACGGTGACAGGTGATGATAGCGACTTCAAGGTGATTACTGGTCATGACTACAAGGATGGCGATGCCTACATTTTCGACCGTAAGGTGATAAAGGGTGATGTGGCTTGTCAGAACGGTTATATCCACCAACTTGACAATGTGCTGGTGAACCCAGGCAATATGGCAGAGATTCTGCGTAGCAATAGCGATACCAAATACTTGTCGCGCATGCTCGACTACTATGCTTTCCCATATGCCGACGAGTCGCTGACTGAATCGTACCATAGTGATTCGGAAGCAGGTTCGTTGAATCAGGATACTGTATTCGCTATTCGTTACCTGAGCAAGAATTCACAGCGTGCCAAGTTGGCACAGGCCATACGTGGTGTTACAGTGGCTAATGACCGGCTACTGACTTTCGACCCAGGATGGAACTATTACAACCCCACATTGATGAGCGGTACTACCGACAACGATGCGGAGATTGCTGCTATCCTGGCTCCTAACGATAAAGCAGTGGAAGACTACTTCATGAAGGATGGTGCCTATATCCTGAAGAACTTGGGTGTGCCAGGACTTCCCATCACAGCAGCAACCCTCAACCAACACTTGGATGCCGTTTACAATAACGACCCTACTATTTTTACCAAAATCTTGAACAACATAATGCAGACCAGTCTGAGCAAGACTGTGCCCAGCATGTTCTCTACGGTTCAGAATGACGTGTTCGAGTTCCTTGACGTAACGAAAGACGATATTCTTCGTAAGGCTGATGGTAACTTCGACGTAACGATTGCCAACAACGGCGTCATCTATAAGATGAACAAGCTGTTTGGCCCGAAAGTGTACAACTCAGTTCTTGGCCCGACACAGGTATATACGAACATGCGTACCATGGGTGAGATGTTGTATGACCATACGGAAGAAGTGGAGAACCGCTCTATACTTGAAACGGAGATGTACTACTATCTGGTTTCAATGAAAGCGCGCTACGGCCTTTTTGTGCCTACCGACAATGATACACAGTTTATGATGATTGACCCAGCTTCGGTGAAAGATGATGACGGAAAACTGAAGGGACTGCGCTTCCGCTTTGATCCTACTGCCGACGGTACGTTCCACGTGCTGGTGAAGAGATACCTCTATCAGTCAGGTCCTTACAACGATCCCAACTCATACGTGGAAATAGCTGGTGAGCAGGAAGAGAATATTGATAAGGGTAAGTATAAAACCCAGATCAAGGACCTGCTGGATTACTGTACCATTGTGCTGGCCGACTCTACCGAGACGGGTAAGGGTAGCCCGCAGTTTGGACTGTACGGCAACAGGTTTTATAAGACAAAGCATGGCGGTGCCATTGTTGTTGACGGCAACAAGGTGGCTGGTGGTCTGCAAGTAGATGATCCTACACAGTGGTCGACCATTACCGAGACCTTCGATGCCAACAGTGCGGATGCCAGGATTGAGAACGGTACTGTTTACCGTCTTGACTTCCCTTTGCAGCCTACCATCAACAGCGTGATGAAGACCTTGGAGCGCTCTGAGTTCTATGACCCGGATGTTGACTATGACGTTGCTGCTCCTGAGTACGACCACTTCCTGAACTTCTGTCTGCAGTTCAACAATGAGGGCATCTATTCCTTCGCAGGCATTATTTCTGATGCAGACAAGGATGAGGTGAAGAAGAATAAGATGAATGCTTACCGTGTGATTGACGATAAGGATAACTGGGGTATGCTGAGCGCATATAACTATACACTCTATGCACCCACTTATGCAGCTATGCAGACCGCACAGCAGACCATGGGTCTGCCAACCTGGAAGAAAGTACTGGCTGTTGTAGATGATTGGGAGAATGCAGTAGACGATAGTGGTAACGCTTTTGCAAGCAAGGCTGCTGCAAGTGCCTATGTGAAGGAAAAACTGGGAATGATGAGCAAATTTGTGCGTTACCACACACAGAACAATTCGCTCTTTGCCGACAAGTACTTTAAGAACTACGACCCTAATACTGGGCTTACCACACCAGAACCCAGCTACTCTACCTTCTGCGCAAATACGCTTGGTATTGCACAGACGCTGACTGTATCAGGCGGTGGCGATCAGCTGAAGGTGAAGGATGCCTCCAATACAACGGTTACTATCAATGCCTCTTCCAGCACGGCCAACCTTTTGGCTCGTGACATCACGGTAGTGGATGGCGCTATTGAGAAGTCGGCATTTGTAACCGTTCATGGCATTGACACACCTCTGTGTTATAACAGCGACAGAAAGTATTGAAAACTGAAAATTGAAAATTGAATATTATGTCAAAATCAAAAATCCTATTGACACTTCTGTTTGCCGTCATCTCACAGATGGTGGGGGCGCAGAGCAGAGTCATATCAGGTTCGGTAGAAGACTCCATGGGTCCGGTAATCATGGCCAACGTGGTGGAGCAGGATGCGAACAAACGTATCGTCAATGCTACACAGACTGATATGATGGGTAACTTCTCAATGGAGATTAAGAACCCAAAGAATAAGCTGGTTGTATCGTACGTAGGCAGTAAGACGAAGGTGCTGACGATTGGCGACCAGAAGACTTTCAAAATCAAGCTTGAGGATGAGAAGACCGTTCTGAGCGAAGTAACCGTAAAGGGACGCCGTTCTAATTCAGGTGGTCTGAACATTGACAAACGCGAGATTTCCGTTTCGCAGCAGACCTTTAGCATGCAGGATGTGGAAGGTATGGCCTTCACCTCAGCCGATGAGGCCCTGCAGGGTGAGATTGCCGGCCTGGATATTGTGAGCAACTCTGGTAACCTGGGTTCCGGTACCTCTATGCGTTTGCGTGGTGTATCAACCCTGAATGGTAGTGCAGAGCCGCTGATTGTGGTGGATGACAAAATCTTTGAATATGATGCCGCCGACTTCGACCCCGAAAACATGGATGAGGAGAAATTCTCGTCGATGTTGGCAGTGAGTGTGGACGATATTGCCAGCATTACCGTACTGAAGGATGCTGCAGCAACCGCTATCTGGGGCTCGCAGGGTGCTAACGGTGTAATTCAGATTACCACTAAGCGTGGTACACGCGGCAAGCCAAAGGTGACCTTAGGTTATAAGTTTACAGGTACCTGGATGCCTGCTGGCTACGACCTGCTGAATGGTGACAACTACACCATGATGCTGAAGGAAGAATTTTTCAACCCCACGCAGAATCCAGCGGCTACTGAAAATATCTGGGAAATCAGCTATAAAACTCCAGAGGAGTGGGCCGATGCCAACAACTGGAACAAGAACACCGACTGGGTGGACGCTGTGAAGCAGTTTGGTGAGCAGCACGAGGCTACCTTTAATATTACGGGTGGTGGACAGAAGGCTACCTTCCGTATCTCGGCCAGCTACAACCACCAGCTGGGTACCATTATCAAACAGAAGATGGACCGTTTGACCACCCGCTTGGTGTTGGACTACAACGTGTCTGACCGCATTCGCTTCTCTACCAACTTCGCGTTGACCTATACCGACAACCTGAAGAACTATACTTATGGTAGTAGCAGAAATAATTCTTCCAACAATGCACTGCTGGCTATGGCACTTGCAATGGCACCAAACTCCAGCATCTACCGCTACGACCAGTATAATAATGAAACGGGTGACTACTTCCTGATGAACCCTGCTACAGGTTCACCAAAACAAGGCAACTTCACTTCAACAGAACTGAGCGATGTAGTGGCTATTGGCAACCCTGTGGCATACGCCAACCGTTCATGGCAGAAAGAGAAGACTTACAGTATTGTGCCTGACTTCAATATCAAGTACGAACTGTTGGGTACAGGAGCTGGACAACACCGACTGACGTTTAACGGACGTGTGTACTTCGACATATATGCTTACTCGAAGCCCACCTTTATGCCAGGTAGCCTGTCGAACGGTAGCTATACCGATGAAGAATATAACTTTATTACCAATACGGAGACGAACCAGTTTAAGATGGGATCGCGTATGGAACTCATCTTTACGCCTGCTTTCAAGAATGAGGATTTCTACCTTACCATGATGGGACGCTATGAGGCCGGTACCCAGAAGAATACCTACCAGTATCTGGGACAGAACTCTATCCCTAATGGCATTGAGGCATCGACGGTTACTGCTAACATGGTGAGAAATAATGACAAGAGCAAACTGGGAATGGACAACCAACCGAGTACTACCAAATCGGCCTGGCAGAACTTCGTGTTCAATACCCACTTCTCGTACAAGTCGCGTTATAGCGTAGGCTTCTCGCTGCGTGGTGATGGTAACTCGAAGTTTGGACCCAAGAATCCTTGGTTCATTTCACCCTCAGTTTCTCTGCGTTACAACGTGAGTGAAGAGCCTTTCTTCGAGTCTTGGCGCAAAGTGGTATCGATGTTAGGTATTCGTGGATCATGGGGTATCACAGGTAGTTCGAATGTGAATGTGGAGAACTACTTCAACTCATACACTACGGAGAAAGCCAGATACGGATCGTTGAATTATATCACGATGAGCGGTATGAAACTTGACGACCTTCGTCCACAGAAGAAGATTGGTATGAACCTCGGCTTCAACCTCGGCTTCTTCGATGACATGCTGGAGGCAGACCTGAACCTGTATAAGGAGAACACAAAGGACTTGATTATGAAGGATATTCCTATTCCTACCTCTTCTTCATGGAACTCCAAAAACACACTTTCCTACGGTAATGTTGGCGAGATGGAGAACAAGGGTTGGGAGTTGACCATTACCGGCAATAAATTTGTCAAGTATAAGAAATTCTCTGTTTCTGCCAGCTTTAATATCGCACAGAACGTGAACAAACTGTTGGAGATGGACCAGCGTGTGCTTGATAACATGAACTCAAAGCCCGTTTATTCAAATCTTGCACAAAAGTCTATTCTTAGCCGCGTAGTGGTGGGCGACCCGCTTTGCTCTATCTATGGTTATAACAGCTTGGGCGTTTTCCAGTACACTTACGACTACCTGACTAACTACGACACCAAGCAGCGACAGTTGCAGGCTCAGGCAGTAGCACGTGGTGAACAGTACGACTGGGACTACGAGGCATGGATTAACCAGCAACTCGCAGAAGGCAAGACCTTCCCTGTGGCTACCGATGCTAACGGCAAGGTGATTATGACGAACACCGGCGTACCCAAGCACCTTACTTATTATTATGGTGAAACTGATTATGAGTTCAAGGGCGGTGATGCTATCTATGAGGATGTGAACCACGATGGTAATATCAACGAACTCGACATTAAATACTTAGGCAACTCACTGCCTAAGATGCAGGGCGGTTTCAGTCTGACCTTCCAATATGGCAACTGGAAACTGGTATCGCGCTTCAATTATCGCTGGGGCAACAAGATTATCAATACAGCACGTATGGGACTGGAACGTATGTATGGCACGGAGAACCAGGTCTCTACCGTTACCTACCGCTGGCGTAAGGATGGTGACCAGACGGTGATACCACGTGCACTGCATGGTACTGGCTATAACTCTCAGATTAGCTCACGTTATGTGGAGGATGGCTCCTTCCTGCGTTTGAACAACCTACAGCTTTCTTACAGCGTGCCTAAGAAGCAGCTGAAGCAGCTGGGATTGAACAGCCTTTCTGGTTATATTACAATGAACAACCTCTTCTGTTGGACGAAGTACTCAGGTATTGATCCTGAGGTGGCTTCTGGTACGTATACACCTGCATCTGACGGTGCTACCACACCAAGGTCTAAGTCGATAACTGCAAGCCTTAGCTTTGGCTTCTAGACCCACCCCCTGCCCCTCCCTGAATGGAGGGGAGAAGTCAGATACGTAAATTGAAAATAAAAAATGAAGATTATGAAACAAATAATAATAAATAAGACAAAGGAGTTACTTCGTTTTATGGTCTATGTACTCCTCCCTCTCGTAGGGGGAGGCTGGATGGGGGTCTCCTGTGTTGACACAGTGATTCTGCCAGACAATAAGACCATTGATGAGGACTTCTGGCAGAAGAAGGCTGATGTGGAAGGTATTGTTGGTGCTGCCTATGCGCAATTACGCAACGATGAGGTGATTCGCAACATGATTGTTTGGGGTGATTTCCGTTCCGACGAACTGGTGATGGCAGAGGTACCCGTTTCAGCTGTCTACAAGATTCCCTTGTCGCAGATATATTCAATGAATATGGATACGGAGAATGCGTTTACAAAATGGACACCGTTCTATTCGGCTATCAATTACTGTAACCTGGTGCTGGAAAAGGCTGAAGACGTGATTTCCATTGACCCGGACTATTCACGTGGCGACTACGATGCCAATAAGGCTCAGGTGTTGGCTTTGCGTGCCTTCTGCTATTTCTACCTAACACGTGTGTTCCACGACATACCAGTTACCCCTGCTGCCTACTTGAATAGCAGCGATGACCTTAATGCTACGCAGAAGGCTCCTGCTGAGGTGCTTGACATGTGTATCAACGACTTGAAGGAGGCTGCACAGATTGCTGTGTCGGGCTCTACTTTTGGTGACTGGCGTGACAAAGGCTATCTGAACAAAGATGGTATTCATGCCCTCTTGGCTGACATTTACCTGTGGCGCGCATCTGTTAATCGTGATGCCAATGATTACCAGGCTTGTGTTGACTACTGCGACCTTGTTATCCAGGCCAAGAAAGCAGCATACGAGCTGAACCCACCTAAGAGCTTTGGGCCGAGTGCTACACCTGTTGTGAGCGATTACTATCTCTCTGACTACGAGCACATGTATAATGATTTGTTTGGACAGACTAAACAGAATGCCGACGAGAGCATCTTTGAGTTGCAATACCTCACCTCCAGTGCTACTAACAATGGTATCAACCACATGTATTATCGTTATGCTGGTTCCACAAGCAACACCACTGGCTATCTGAAGGCTGCAAAAATATATGGTAAATCAGATGGTACCGGTAAAGGCGTATGGAACAATGCTGTTGATCAGCGTCTCTACGACTTCGTCTATGATGCAGAAAGTAGTACACTGGATCAGTTTGGTGTGCGTAAGTTTATAGCAGCAACATGGCCTGGTAAAACCACTTCTGAGTCACGTACCAGTACACCTTCGTTGCAGAAAGACTGGATTTTCTATCGCCTGACCGATGTGATGCTGATGAAGGCAGAGGCGCTGGTACAGCTTTATAACTTGAACGGGAAAGCCGCAACTGATACCCGTAACCAGGATGCCTTCGACATTTGTCAGTTTGTGAACGATCGCGCATTGCCTGATGATGCAAAGCCAACAAACTCGTTGAAGTATTCTCTTTATCAAGATAAGATGGAAGAATTGGTATTGGCTGAGCGTGCCCGTGAGCTCTGTTTTGAAGGTAAGCGCTGGTTCGACCTGTTGCGCTACAATTACCGTCATACCACAGAGCAGGCTGACCTAACCAAGATGTTGTCGGAAAGCTATGTGTCGAACAGTACTGAGTTTCTGGACCTGGCACTCCGCAAGTATACTGTTCCCAGTGCCTTGAAAGGAAAGATTCGTGACGAACGTTACCTATATATGCCGATTAATCAGGATGAGATAGAGGTGAATCCCAGTCTTGTACAGAATCCGGCATACAAATCTTCTGCGAAATACTAAGCGGCCTGTGGCCTAAATGAAAAATCATAAAGGAAAAATGAAAAATATGATTAGCAAGATACACAAACGACAGTTGATAGGTTTATCATTTATCATTTGTCATTTAGCATTTAGCACGATGTTCTCATCGTGCGTAGAGGAACCTGATGGCTCTAACCTCTTCTCTTCTGACGATAAGACCATAGCAGAGCTGTTACGCGACAGATCAGAGTTGAGTGCCTTCTACCGTATTTTGGAGAAGTGTGGATTCGATAACTATATGGGAACGTATGGCGAGTACACTTGCTTTGCACCTGTAAATGATGGTGTGAATAGCTACCTCGACAGTCTCTATACCGATGAGTCGTATAAGATTTCTAAAGCGAAAGTGATACACAACGGTATCAAAGAGGATGCCAACTGGAATAGTCTGGACGTGATGGCGAAGGTGGATTTGATGTCCGACTCGCTGTGTGAAGACATTGCACGTTTTCACCTTGCAGGTGAGTCGCACATGCAAGTAGACCTTGATGGTGATGCCACCACATGGTCCACCATGAAGACAGGCCGCAGCATTAGTGTTGATATTTTCAAAGAGGATGCCTATAATCCTGAATATGTGGGATTGACCAGTCTGAATAAATATGCTGCCATTCTGGAAGGCGATATTGAAGCCATCAACGGTATACTGCATATCTGTTCTAATGTGATTCCACGTTCAGACCGTACCACCGATGACCAGCTGCGCGTGGAAGGTGAGAAAGATCTTAGCATCTTCTATGAGGCATTGGAGAAGACCGGTTATACCGATACGTTGCTCATTGAATACAAATTGAATCCGGACGGTACAAGGGTAACCTACGACCTCGGTACGAACCATACCGACCGTAAGGGCGATGGTGCTAACCTGCTTTACTATCCGAAAGAGTGTATGATAAAGTGGACTGTCTTTGCTGAGACAGATGATGTGTTCCGCGCTGCGGGCATTAACAGTTTCCCCGACTTGAAGGCAAAATGTGTGGAATGGTACGGCAATTGTGGCGCATGGTATGACTACATCAACGAGAAAAACGTTACCATCAGCACTGGCGATGATTACACCAATCGCTTCAACGTGGTGAATATGTTCGTGGCCTACCATATTCTTCGTGCTGGCATGCCGGTAGACCGTATCGTGTATGAGAAAAACAAGCAGACGGAGGCCTATTGGAACTTATGCTTCGGTTATGAGCCACAAGAGTATTACGAGACGATGCTTCCTAACACGCTGCTGAAGGTGTGGGAGACGAACCCAAAGTCTACTAAGGACCTGTGGTTGAACCGTTACCTTACGAATAATACGCTGACTAAGAAGTTGGCTATGTTTGGTATGCCTGGTGACGGTGACCATGACCTGAAGTTTGCAGGTGTTCCTGTGGATAGAAACAACAGCGTAGAAACATTGAATGGATATATTCACCGTATCAAGGGCATTCTGAAATATGACCAGAATGCAAAGGATGCGTTGCACGAGCGTCTACGTCTGGACTCATCTAATTTCCTGTATGAGCTGATTAACAACGGTCTGCATTATGCCACTCCTGAAGAGGTCTCGACTATGAACGGTGGTGGCAATGGTGCCCGTGCAGCATTTGAAAACTCATTCTTCGACAATATTGTATGCTACAACCCGAACACAGTGCTACGTTTCTGTACGATGGGTGCTTGGCGTGCACATAACAATGACCAGATGCAAGGTTGGGGAGCATACGACTTTGCCATTAAACTGCCCCATGTACCAACAGGCGACTATGAGTTGCGTATTATTTACCCGCCGATGCCTCGTGGTGGACTGATGCAGTTCTACTTGGGTAACTCTCCAAAGCAATCGGACATGGTGGCCGTAGGCATTCCGTTCAATGCGTATGCAAATCCCCTTCAGGATGCAACCTTTGGATATGAACAGATTATGACGGGTACTGACGAAAACTACTATGAAGGCTACGACTTCGGTGTGGAAGCTGGCGAGCGTATGCGTATTCGTGGATATATGTATGCACCGGCATCGTTCTCTCGTGCTACATACAACGGTATTACCGATGTATTGAGCTATAATGAAAGTGATGAATATGGCATCTATTCAGCGGCAGCCCAAATGTCAACGATTGCAAGTTGCCGTACAGAGGTTGGCTACGGTACGATGATGTTGCGTCGCATCATTACTACCCAACGTTTTGAACAGGGTAAGGACTATTGGCTGCGCATTAAGAACCTCGTGGGTACACCCAGTGAAAATCTGGGTTGGTCGTTCGACTTTGTGGAACTGGTACCACTTGACATTGTGAACAGTCATACCATGACGGAAGACTGGTACTAAGCGACCTGCGGTCTAAATGAAAAAGTATAAATAAAAAATGAAAAATATGAATAGCAAGATAAACAAACGACATCTGATAAGTTTATCATTTATCATTTGTTATTTATCATTTAGCACGATGTTTTCATCGTGCGCAGATTACGACGATTACAACTCAGTGCCGGAAGTAAGTGGCGGTGACCAGCCTGGTGCCAATAAGACGTTGTGGGAGAACATCTCTAACGACGGACAGTTGACCAAGTTTATGAATCTTACCCGCCAGTGCAATTTCACAGAAGTGCTGAACAGTCCCCGTTTCTATACTATTTGGGCTCCTGTTGACGATGCCATTAACGATGTTGACTACCAACGATTGATGGCCAGTGATAGCGCTACTATCGTGAAGCAGTTTATTCAGCAACATATGGCTGAGTACAACCATCCTGTATCGGCTGCACTTGACAGCACCATGATTATTTCGCTGAATGCCAAGCACCACCCCTTTACACAGGCCGGCTTCGATGGCATTGCATATAATGTAACGAACATTGCAGCAAATAATGGTGTGATGCACAAAATTAACGGATTGTCAACCTTCCGTACCAATCTCTATGAGAATATTGATAATCTCATTGGTTGTAACTTTATCAAAAACTATCTGCAGAAATACGATTTGCCTGAGATTGACAAGAGAGCCTCTATTCCTGGTCCGCTGAAAGACGGTATGGTGACGTGGCTTGACACGGTGTGGACAAAGCACAATAGTGTAATTCGTGATAGTATGCATGTAGACTTGGAGGAAGAGGACAGTACCTTCTGCATGCTTGTTCCCAATGATGAGGCATGGGAAAAAGCCTATAATACTATCCAGAACCATTTTAATTACATCGATAAGATGGATTATATGGATTTGAATGATAAGTCGGCGACTGCAGCGGATACCAAAGCTACGACGGCAAAGTCGAAAACACCTGCCGTACCTGCCAAGGCTGCCAGTGAAATGAAGGATTCCATGACTTGTTACAACATTGTAAACAATCTGGTATTCTCGAAATCTTATCCGAGTAACCTTCCACTGTTTGGAACGGGTTCGTTCAATGCAACCGACTCGACCTATTCTACCAGCAGTGCCCGACGTGGTAATCCTCTGACCAATATGCAAGAAGTACTGAACCACACTGTTGCAACCAACGTGATGAGTAACGGTCTGGCCCGTACGGTTGATTCGCTGACTTTCCGTTCGTGGGATACATATAATCCAGTGATTAGTACTGTTATGCCAGAAAAGGTACTGAAGGTAAAAGGTGATTTGCAAGGTCTTACAACACACAATATTCCATTGGATAGTCTTGCTGACCGAGATACCCTTTTTAGCAAGGTGCCAAAAATGATTCGTCAGTGGCTCTTCCCCGCCAATTCGCGTTTCTTCTCGTATGTGGCTGTGGACAGTGCCAATGTTGAAGGAACTACTGGTAAGCCAGAATTTAACTTCGCGTTTAAGAACGTCCGTTCTGCCACCTATCATCTCTATGTAGTGACTGTTCCTGCACAGGTGGAGAAACCTGAGGCTGCAGTAAAACCTTACTACTTGCGTTTCTACCTTAGCTGGACTGATGCTGACAACAAGCAACAGTATGCTCTGCTGCCAAAGGGTTCGAACAAGGACTTGGAGATAACTACAACTGAGGGAGAAAATACCAATAAACTGATTTGTCTTGGTGACCCAGGACGTGTGAATGTGATTGACCTTGGTGAGGTGGACTTCCCCGCCTGCTACTATGGCTTGGATGCCTATCCTAGCTTGATGATGATGCACACCAAGGGTTATACCACTCAGGCTAACCGTAATAAATACGACCAACAGATGCGTGTGGCTGGTGTATTCCTCGTACCGAAGGAATGTAACGACTATTGGGCAAATTCTGGAAATGAATAATGACGACGATGAAAAGTACAATCTATAACTTCTTACAGTGTCAGAGTCTCAGACTCTCACTCTGTGCCATTGCTTTGACAATAAGCGCTATGGCTTCTGCCCAGGACGAAATCGATGAAGAAGATGCTCCTGTGGCTATCAAGGCTCCTAAGCGCACTAAGGTTGTCGATACCAATCCTACCATTACTGTACAGGGCGTCGTTGTTGACGATGCCACGAAGATGCCGTTGGCAGGTGTTCGTGTGCAGACCTTGAAGGATACACGTTATGTGGCCATGACCGATGATGAGGGTAAGTTTACCCTTAAGTTGCCCACCTTCGCTACTGCACTCTATGTGCAGTCGCCACATTACCTGTCGCAACAGGTAGCCATCGTGGCTGGCGACGAGAAGCAGGAGATTCGCGTCAGCATGCTGAGCGATGCTTTCGCTACCATGTATGAGGATGGTACAACGATAACAGCAAAGAATAGTTTTGTGTCAAATGGTAACGGGCTTTCCATTGATGAGGAAATGACTGAGAAACTGGGTGGCGACATCCGTATGAACATGCGTTCTGGTAACCTGGAGCAGGGTGCTGCCATGTTTATTCGCGGTATCAGCTCTATAAATGCAAACGCACAGCCTCTCATCATTGTTGACGGTGTAGAGCTGGATATGCAGCAGAATAGAGAGTCACTGCATCTGGGTGACATCTTCAACATGCTGTCGACCATCTCACCAGAGGATATTGACAAGGTGACGGTGCTGAAGAATGCCACAGCCCTGTATGGTGCACGTGGCGCAAACGGTGTGATTCTGATTGAGACAAAGCGCGGCCACTCGATGGCTACACGTATTGATGCAAAGTTAGGTGTGGGCTGGACTTTTGTACCCAGCTATCCCACAATGATGAATGCTTCTCAGTATCGTAACTACGCAGTGGAACAACTTGGTACTATTGCCGAGGTGCAAAACCGTATGGGCTCTTCGTCAGATCCGCTGCTGTTTAACTTCCTGAACGATGCAAAGGACGGTTATTACTATAATACTTATCATAACGATACCGACTGGAGTGACTATGTGTATCGTACAGCACTGACACACAACTACAGCATCAACGTGCAGGGCGGTGACGACATTGGTATGTATAACCTCTCAGTGGCTTACATTCAGACCATGAAGAACGTGGAGGCAACCAGTTTTGACCGTATCAATGTGCGCTTTAATACAGACATCAACTTGATTCAGAATCTGACGACCAAGTTTGACATGTCGCTGTCGCGTACGAACACGAATCTCTTCGATGAGGGCATTCCCGCCGACCTGAACGCTGGAGTGATAACCTCACCGGCATTCCTGTCGCTGATTAAGAGTCCGTTGCTCAGCCCTTATCAGTATAACATGAATATTCGTGCATTTACACACAAGCTTTCCGATGCCGATGACCTGTACAGTACACTGAAAGAAGGCAACTACTCGCAGGCCAACCCGTTGGCACTGATTGCAAACGGTTCAGGTGAACGTAAGAACCGTAATGAGAATACATTCTTCAATGTGACTATTACACCGACTTATGAGTTTAATAAGGAGTGGAAACTGACCTCACATTTCAGTTATTACCTGAATCGTAATTCGCAGGCTTACTATCGTCCAAACATTGGTCTGCCTTCGTTCGAGATTGAGAACTTGGGTACGGTCTACTCGAAGACAGCTTCTATCTTCTCGAAAGAGATTAACGTGCTGAGCAATACACACGTAGACTGGAATAAGAAGATAGGTGCACATACCATCCTTGCGATGGGTGGCTTCCGCTACAATTATTTCTCTTACGATGGCAGCAATCTTTCTTCACAGGCTCTTGACAAGGGATCTGACGACAAGAACCCAATGCTTGCTTCCGGTGATAGATACTCTACAACTGTTGGGGGTGCCGACGATGTATGGAAGAACATGCAGTGGTATGTATCGGGCGACTATAACTATATGAACAAGTACTTCGCTACCGTTTCTATGCTGGCTGAGGCTAACAGCCGATTCGGTTCGAATGCCAATGGTGGTATGAAGATGTTCGGCGTGAAATGGGCAATGTTTCCCAGCATACAGTTGGGTTGGGTGCTGACCAATGAGAACTGGTTCCCGAAGCATACCGTTATCGACTACCTGCGTGTGAATGCCGGCTTTGACATGAGTGGTAATGACGGTATTAGCAACTATGCAGCTCGCACCTCATTCAATACCGTACGTTATAACTATACGGAGATAGGTATGCAGCTAACCAATGTGGGCAATGAGGAAATCAAGTGGGAGACTACTTCGAAATTCAACATTGGCTTGCAGGCAAACTTCCTGAACAACCGTTTGAGCGCAAATGCCAACTACTTTATCCACGACACTAAAGACCTGTTGGCACTGAAGACCTTTGAGAACCCCATTGGCGGTATCAACAACTATTGGACCAACGATGGCAAGATACGTAACACTGGTTTTGAGGTGGGTGTAAGCGGTAAGCCCGTGGCCTTGAAAGACTGGCACTTGGAGGTAGGCGCAACGGTAGGCCACTATAAGAACGAGGTGAAGTCCTTGGCTAATGGCGACTTCACAACTTCGGTCTACGGAACAGACAATATCCTTACTGCTGTGGGTAACCCCGTAGGTGTATTTTACGGCTACAAGACCAAAGGTGTATTCTCGACTACTGCCGATGCACGGGCTGCCAACCTTTATTTGATAGATGAGACGGGCGCTAAGCAATATTTCCAGGCAGGCGATGTGATTTTTGATGATGTGAACCCATACAATGCCAAGGGCGACTATGCTCCAGGACAGATTGATGAGGCCGACAAGGTGGTTGTTGGTGATCCTAACCCCAATATCTATGGTAACATTTTCCTGAATCTTAACTGGAAGCGCTTCACTCTCGGCATGAACTTCAACTACAGTCTGGGTAACGATGTGTATAACTATCAGCGTTCTATTCTGAACAGTGGTTCTACACTCTACAACCAGCAGGTGGCAGAAGTGGCACACTGGCGTTACGAGGGACAGAATGCTGACCTGCCACGTGTGAACTATGGTGACCCGATGGGCAACAACCGTTTCTCTGACCGTTGGATTGAAGATGGCTCTTATTTGAGACTGAAGAACGTGATGTTGACCTATCAGGTACCCCTGCCGGAATCGTGGCAGACATGGGTGCAGGGCGTTTCGGTATGGGCCGAAGGTCGCAACCTCATTACTCTTACCAAGTACACGGGTAGTGACCCAGAGTTCTCTGTCAGCAACAATCAGCTATATCAGGGCATTGACTGTGGTAACATTGCTCAGGGACGTATGTTCTCTATGGGTGTGAAGATCAACTTGTAAGACTCTCCCCCTGCCCCTCCCTGAATGGAGGGGAGAAGTTAGATACGTAAATTGAATAATATATTTAATGGATAAAGAATATGAAACAAAAGATATGTAATAAAACAAAGGAGTTACTTCGTTTTATAGTCTATATACTCCTCCCCCTCACAGGGGGAGGCTGGATGGGGGTCTCTTGTAGTGACATGCTGGAGGCTGACAGCTCACGCCAGTTGTTCGACCCAGCGCTAGACCAGAAAACGGACTCGGTGTATTATGCATACGGTGTGATGCAGGCCATGCAGGAACTGGCTGACCAGTATTACTTCCAAAATGAGTTGCGTGGTGATTTGGTGAAGACCACCGACAAGGCATCTACACACTTGCAGAGCTTGGCATCGTTTGCAGCCGATGCTTCCAACAAGTATGACAGCGTGTACCTGTATTATAAGGTGATAAACAACTGTAACTACTATTTGGCTCACCGTGATACGAAGTTGGCAACAGGCTCACATAATGTGGTGAGCAATGAGTATGCTGCCATTGCCTCGTTCCGTGCGTGGACTTATCTGCAGCTCACTCGTCAGTATGGCTCAGTGCCTTATGTTACCGAACCTGTGACAACCATTGGTCAGATAAATGCCAATACCGAAATGAAAGGGTATGAGACCATTCTTGCTGGTGAGGCACAGATGTTGGAAGACCTGAAGGCTCGCTATACTGAGGATCAGCTTGCTGTTCCTAGTATGGGTCAGGATTCACGTGATATTGGTAAATTAAACTGGGGTAGTCAAGCTATAAAGTCTTTTAATCCCAGTAGGTGCTTCATTCCACTGAACGTGGTATTGGGCGATATCTATTTGGAATTGGGCGAATATGAGAAGGCTGCTACTTGCTACTATCAGTATCTACGCTATGAGGGAAATAAAAAGAAAAGCAATATTTCTGTTAACTTTACCATCTCACTGAATCCTGGAAATAATTCAAACAGTCCCATCTTTAAGAACTTAACAGAATGGCCTGTTGACTATAATACAACAGGACAGAATAAAAGCACAATAAATTGGATGGAGTCTTTTGACCATAAGGCAGATCCTGGTGATGTGATTTCTTATATCCCGATGGCTGTAAACTATACAATGGGTAAGACAACTGATATACCTGCTGCCTTTGGCTATAATTATTACAGCACAGAGGGTAGGGGAGCCATCTCTTCATATCCGTATAAGGTTGATTATAATTGTCCTCAGATGGATAAGATCCAGATAGTTCCCTCACAGGTATATTGTGACTCTGCACGTAATGCACAGTACTATTACTTCACTGAGAAGTCGAGTATAAGTGGTAACCCTTGGATTGTGAAGAATATGCCGCTTGGTGATGCACGTGCTAATGTCGTTACACAGGGTACTGGTGCCGATACAGCTTATGTATATACCTATAAGCCCTCTACGGCGTATATCTATCTTTACCGCAATACTACTGTGTGGCTCCACTTGGCAGAGGCAATCAACCGTATGGGTTATCCAGATGCTGCCTTTGCGGTGCTGAAAACAGGATTGCATAATGATGTCAAGGAGTATCTCTATGACGTGGCGCAGTCGCAAATTGACGATAAGTATTTCTTGACTCCTGAATCTTACACCTTGTTAACCACAAAACTGCCATTCCTTGCTGATGGTGAGAATGCTCTCATCTTTAAGAATGATGCGGAGATTACGGCTTTTGTAGGTATCCACTCACATGGTTGTGGTACTGTTCATAACTCTGACCTTACCTCAACTTATCGCTATGCCACAGTGCTGAAGACAAAGATTGATGATGTATATGCCAAGTTCAGTCTCGGTACGCCTGCCTATACCAAGGATGACTATATCAATGCAATGGAAGACTTGCTGTGCGACGAGTATGCAATGGAGTTTGCCTTTGAGGGAACCCGCTTCTCTGATTTGCGCCGTATTGCACTCCATAAGAACCGTGCAGGCATCTATAGCGGTAACTTCGGTGACACATGGCTGAGTCGTATGTTGCAGCACAATGCTGCAGGTATTACCACTCAGAACTGCTACCTGCCCTATAAATAAGGTAGGCAGGGATAAACAGAAGAGGCGCGGGAGATGAATCCTGCGC
>JAEEGL013437102.1_pt1 | contig 21970 bp, 19 predicted proteins | sample 9134231 | NCBI WGS metagenome assembly JAEEGL01 (sample SAMN16246548, study PRJNA631951) | gut metagenome | biome: gut microbiome; feature: rumen; material: fiber-attached | host: Bos | place: Iran: Karaj | collected 2018-10 | reverse complement strand
TTGTCGCTTACATAGATACGCAAAATGGTAAGACCAAGTTCGTCCTTGCCGTTACCGAATGCCTTTTGCACCTGATTGGCTGTCATATCACCCTGTGAGATCCACTCCGGAAGATTGATGCCGCCAAAACCGTCGATCGTCTGATAAGTCTTATTGGTGTTAACAGTTACTACGCTTGCTGCGCTTACATTGATGACCATGTTGGGCACCATAATAATACCTGCAAGAAGCGCCGATACCATTCTCTTAAACGGTACTTTGATTTTCATAATTTTACCTCCTAATTATTGTGTTAACCCTATTTGTCTTATCCTTGTTTCCCCATACCTCTATTTTAAATTAACCCTGCCCCAAGGTCAAGGAAATTTTAGGAAACTAATTTACGATAATTTTTTGTTTTTTTGTGTGTTTTTACTATTTGTGCACTTCACACCAAAAACCACCAAACAAGCATGTTTCAAGCATATTTTTCCGATTTTTTACCCTTTAATTGTGTTAGTGTTTTAACAAAAAGTAACGTAAAATTGTTACTTAAGTTTGTTGCAAAACCATTTTTTACCAACCAAAAAAACAGAGAACGGCAAATCAAAAAAATTGGAATTTGCATGCTATTATGGTATAATTATCGTGAACGTCAAAAATATTTGAACGTTCACGATATGATGGGGCTCATAAATAATTGTACTCAAGCGAGCTTAAGTCCAATTATTTAATTCGCTTACTATAAAAAAGCTCAAAACGGAAATAAGGATTCGAATAAGCAAAGGCACGGGTGATTATATGAATACAAAATTTATAAAACAAGCGGCGGCGTTTCTGCTTGCGGCGGTAACTGTACTGCCGCTGTTTGGCTGCGGAACCGATAAAACCACACAAAATGCCGAACTAAAGGCGGAAGATTTTAATGCCGCAGGCGTAAAAATAGGTGTTGAAACAGGCTCGACAGCCATGTTTGCTGTCGAAAAGCTGCTCCCGAATGCACAGATGCAGCAGTTTACGGACAAATATTCGGGATATCTTGCAGTAAAGGACGGCAAAATAGATGCGTTTGCCTTTGAAAGGCGGCAGATGGAATATGCGATAAAAAACGGACAAAAAGGGGTGCGCCTGCTTGACGAAAACCTGGGCGAGGACACCAATGTCGCCGTCGGTTTGTCGCCCAAAAGCTCTATTCCCGACCTTGAAACAAAGATGAACGATTTTATTGCAAAAATAAAGGCGGACGGCACGTTTGACGATATGTACGAAAGGTGGATCACGGACGGGAATGAGACCATGCCCGATGTAGCGCCCGCAAAAGAGGTAAAATATCACCTTGTTGTCGGCACGACAGGCATAGTCCAGCCCTACAGCTACTACAAAGACACCAAACTCAACGGTTTTGACATAGAGCTTGCGAAGCGTTTTGCCGCCGAGATAGGCGCAGACCTTAAATTCAAGGTGTACGGCTACGATTCTATCGTAGCGGCGGCGCTGTCGGGCGATATTGACTGTATAATGGCAAACCTGAACGTCACACCCGAGCGCCTTGAAAAAATAAAATTTTCCGACCCTCTCACGTCAATTCAGACGACGCTGATGATAAAAGACGACACCAAGGAAACGGAAAGCGACGGCGTTTATTCCTCGCTGTCTCAATTGAAGAACAAGCGCATCGGCATACTTTCGGGCTCGGTTTTCGACCGGATAGCCGCGGAACACTTCCCCGATGCCAAAACCTCCTACTACACCTCCGTTGCCGACCTTATCACGGCTTTACAGTCGAATAAGATAGACGGTTACCTTGTGGACGAGACCAACATCAAAGAAACGATGCAAAAAAACGACAAGATGACCTATATCCCCGAATATGTGACGGAGTTTGACAATGCCTTTGTATTTGCCAAGAACAGCGAGGGCAAGGCTCTCTGTGCGGAAATGAGCGCATTTCTGGACGAGATGCGCGAAAGCGGAGAATTGGATGCACTTCTTGAAAAATGGAACGACAGCGATGCCGAAACCCTTGATTATACCGAGCTGCCCGACATAAACGGCAGCCTTGTCATGGCGACGGAAGCAGGATTTGAGCCTTTTGAATTTATCCGCAACAACAAGATAGTCGGCTATGAGATAGAACTTGCCGCGCTGTTCTGTGCGAAAAACGGCTATGCCCTTACAGTGGAGAACATGAATTTTGACGGTGTTCTTCCGGCCGTACAGACGGGAAAATGCGACTTTGCGGGCGCAATGATAACCATTACGGACGAGAGAAAGGAAAGCGTGGATTTTTCGAGCAGTGCGATACATACGGGCTCGGTAATGGCCGTGCTGAAAAAAGAAAGCGCCGCGGACGCCTCTTTTGCCGGCTCAGTAAAAAGCAGTTTTGAAAGGACTTTTATCCGCGAGAACCGCTGGAAATTATTCCTCTCGGGCATAGGCACGACAATGCTGATAACCGTGCTTGCCATTTTATTCGGCACGATGCTGGGCTTTGCCGTCTTTATGCTCTGCCGCGGCGGAAATGCGGCGGCAAACCTGCTGACAAGGTTCTTTATATGGCTGATACATGGTATGCCGACGGTCGTTTTGCTGATGATACTTTATTATATCGTTTTCAGCGGTATTTCCATAAACGGCGTGTGGGTAGCGGTCGCGGGCTTTACGCTGACTTTCGGCTCGGCTGTGTATGGTATGCTGGTGTCGGGCACAAAAGCCGTGGACAAGGGACAGACCGAAGCCGCCTACGCCCTCGGTTACTCCGACACGCAGACTTTCTTTAAAATCATTCTTCCGCAGGCGGCTCTGCATTTTATGCCGTCCTACAAGGCGGAGATAGTTTCGCTTATAAAGGCGACCGCCGTTGTGGGCTATATCGCTGTGCAGGATCTGACAAAAATGGGCGATATAGTCAGAAGCCGCACTTACGAGGCGTTTTTCCCGCTTATCGCCGTTGCGGTCATATATTTTATACTGGCGGGAATACTCACATTTTTTGTAAAGAAGATAAATATAAAAATCGACCCGAAACAAAGGAAAAGAGAACTGATACTGAAAGGGGTGAAGACGGATGATAAAGCTTGAACATCTGCAAAAGGACTACGGGAATGTTATGCCCATAAAAGATTTGAGTGCCGAGATAAACAACGGTGATGTGATATCCGTTATAGGTCCGTCGGGTACGGGAAAATCCACCCTTTTAAGGTGCATAAACCTGCTTGACCCGCCGACGGGCGGCAGAATACTGCTTGACGGCGAGGATATAACCGCCGGGGGCTGCGACATAAACAAGGTCAGACAAAAAATGGGCATGGTGTTTCAATCGTTCAACCTTTTCGGACACCTGACGGTAATAGAAAACATAATGCTTGCGCCTATGGATCTTCTGGGCAAAAGCAAGCAGGATGCATACGACAGGGGCATGGAGCTGCTGCGCATGGTTGGGCTTGCGGAAAAGGCACTCGCCTACCCCGACGAGCTTTCGGGCGGACAGAAGCAGCGTATCGCCATAGCACGAACGCTTGCCATGGACCCCGATATAATTTTATTTGACGAACCGACCAGCGCCCTCGACCCGACTATGGTGGGCGAGGTGCAGTCCGTTATCGCCGACCTGGCCAAAACAGGCGTTACAATGATGATAGTCACCCACGAAATGGGGTTTGCAAAAAACATCTGCAACAGGGTGTTTTACCTTGACGAGGGCGGTATTTACGAGGACGGCACGCCCGAGGAGATATTTGAAGCCCCCAAGCGCGAAAAAACAAGGCGTTTTATCTACCGCCTTAAAACGTTTGAAGTTCATATCAACAGCCGCGATTTTGACTTTCGCGGCGCAAATACCGACATTGATAATTTCTGCCATAAAAATAAAATACCCTATCGCACGGCAAACCTTATCCGCTCGGTCTTTGAGGAGATGTGCCGACAGATACTGCTGCCCAAGGCGGATATAACCGATATTGCTTTTCTTGCCGACTACTCCGAAAAGGAAGCCTCCGCGGACATAACAATAACCTATAACGGTCAAAAATTCGACCCCAAGGACACCGAAAACAGCCTTGCCTATAAAATAGTAAAGGGTACAGCAGAGACGCTGAAATACGAATATACGGAAAACGAAAAGCTGAACAGATTTTTTGTCGGGATAAGCAATAAGTAAAGCCGCGCAAAGCCGTGACAGAAACCGCCGCAAATATCATGCGCGGCGAAGACTCCCTCGATTGGCTCAGCTGTCATATTATAGTAAGCGAATTAAATAATTGGACTTAAGCTCGCTTGAGTACAATTATTTATGAGCCCCATCATATCGTGAACGTCCAAATATTTTTGACGTTCACGATAACGCGTATATCGACAGCGTTCACAAGTGAGGCGCAGGCACGGGTCTTTATCCCAAAATTTCATCAAGTTTTTCCAACAGTTTTTCCGCCTGCGGGAAGAAATGTTTTTTGGCGGCTTCGACTGCGGCTTTTTTGCGCTCATTTGGCATATTGACCCAGATCGCGGGGATAAGGGCGGCTTTCAGCATACAAAATCCCTCTATAACGGAGTTGTACTTTTCTATTTTGCCGCCGTCGTCCGTGTCAAAATAATACCTCATCATCACATCCCAAAGGCGCAGGGCAACATCCGCCGTGATATTCAGATAGCGCATTACGCTGTTTGGGTCGCGCCTTGGGTTGAGATTATGCGCAAAATAAGACGATGCCAAGTCAAAAATAGGATTGCCGCAGCTTATCTCCGCCATATCTATAATAAGAAGTTCATCCCCCTGCACCATAATGTTATTGGTGTGAAAATCCCCGTGTACCATAGTGTTTTTGTCGGGTATGCGCTCTATAAACCGCTTCAGAAGCTCCAGTTCCTTTTCGTCATACCATTCGCCAAGGTGCGAAAGATAACCGAGATATATTTGTTTTGTCGTTGGCAGACCCTTTCCCGAAAGGTCTATGGTGTGTATCTGCTTGAACAGCTGCGCATATTTTTGTGCGTACATATCAAATTTTTCGGGCTCGTTCATAAATTTTGCCGCAATAACATCCGCCTTTACCATTTCAAACACTATGCCGAGACTATCGCCCACCTTTACCATGTCATAGGCGATAGCGGTCGGAACACCCGCAACAAATGCGCATTTGCCAAGCCTGCGCTCGCTTTCCACGCTTTCGGGCGAGGTGTTTTTTGAGTACACCTTGATTATCTCGTCCTCGGATATGCGGTATACACGGCCGTTGCCGCCTTTTCCTATCAGCTCGCAGTTTTCGATGCTTACTTCTCTTAAAACCGCCTTGACCTTGAGCAGATTGTCAAAACCCGTGACTTCCAGTATGTCGCATATGTCGCGTGAAACATTTGTTATTTCAAGCTCGCCCTGTATTTTGCGCAGTTTCAGCAAAACACGAAGCCCTGCCGATGAGATGTATTCAAGCTCCTTTGCATCCAGTACCATATCCCCGTGTTTTTCGTGTTCCGACAGGATATCATCTTCAAGCTGTTTTGAATTGTTTGAATCTATTCTTCCGCTGATTTTGTACACATAACTCATTTATATTCTCCTTTGCTTGCGTACCCGCACTTATTAAAAAATTATACCGCAAATTTTTTATGTATGGAGACGGGGGACAGTTCTCTGTCTCGCCCGCTGTTTAAGCGGCTTCTAAGAAGATAAAAACAGGACAAAGAACCGTCCCCTGTCCCGTTTCTTTGGAATCATTTCAACTCATACATGGAGCCATTCCTCTATATGGCCTTATAGCTCCCTGTCCCCTGTATGACCAAATTGTTTTTTTAATACTATTATCACAATTGTAATTAAAATAACTATAAAAACACATTTAATCAAAAGACTATATTTATATGACAACGAAACATCAAGAATAATATATTCCGTTCCCGAATAATTATTTTTTGCCTTTAGAGTACCATACCCAACAGCTATAACATCAAAAGGTGCAACATTCTTATAAAGTATATATTTCTTTGTATTCATTTTCTTTTCAGTTGCATTCATATATTGTATAATTGGATTATCAGCCGTTGGAATATCTATTACTTTTTTTGCTTTAATGGTTTTATCATAAATATATATATTACGTTGTTCTCTAAAAAGATAAATAACGATTATATCTCCCTGCCAACTAATTAAATATTTGCCTGATGTATTAAAGGTATATCCATATACATAATTACCATTATTATCATATATATTTATTGCATTATTATCTAATCCAACTGCAATATAACCATTATAACACACATCAAAGCAACAAATTGGAACATCTATTACCTCGTTTTCAGTTTTAGCAATTCCAAGAGCAGTTATACAACTATTTTGTTCATTTTCTGATAATGTTACATCAGCTAAATGATGGAGTTCATCAGCATTTACAATATCAGCGTTTATAATACAAAGTATAGTCATAATCAACCACAAATATCTCATCAATAGACTCCCTTCTATTCGAATACCAAACTTGAAATCCCTTTTTTTATTTTGTTGGTGAGGACAGGGGTCAGACCCCTGTCCCGTTCAAAAACAACTCCGCGGTCTGTGTAATTTTAAAAACAGATAGGCTCAATGTCCTTATCACAATACTCGGCGGCTATTTCCTTAAAGAGATCTATGACACGCTGTTCAAAAAGTCCGGGGATAGCCAATGCCGCAGGCAGCATTCTTGCGCAGGTGACCGCCATAAGCTGTTCTTCCGCTTTTTTGATAAGCTTTTCGTCATCGGTATCGAGATAGGTTTTTATATATGTGTCCCAGATACGGCACAGGTCTTCGGTGGTAAAGCCTCGCATAAGGTCGCTTTCGTTCCTTGTTTTTTCGTCCGTTGACTGACCCATTTTAAAGGCAAAGAACATTGTCACCATATCAAATATCGGGTGACCCTTGGCAGCACCCGAAAGGTCTATAAACATATATTCGTCATTTTGCAGCATAACATTTCCTATATGTGCATCGCCGTGTATAAAGGTGTTTCTGTCGGGTATGTTTTCGATTATTGCACGAAGCACTTTCGCCACTTCATCCGAGCACTGGCCCGCAAGAGCGTCTATGCGCTTAAGGGTGGGTATTTTTGTCGATTCAAAGTGCTCGTCAACCTCTATCGAGTGCATCTCGCGCATTTTAAGTGCAAACCGCTTCGTATGCTCCTCTATATGTGCCTTGTCCTTTTTCATTACGGATGCAAGCTCCCGCGCGTTCAGAAGTTCGTACACAACGCCGTAGCTGTCCCCTACTTTTACCGTGTCGTAGGATATGGCGGTGGGCACACCGAATATAAACGCATCTTTCGCCTTTGCGTTTTCCCGCTCTATCATTTCAAGGCGAAAATGAGGCTTAAAGACCTTTATTATAGTTTCCTCGTCCATGCGGTAAACACTGCCCGTTGCGCCCCTGCCGATAAGCTCCATGCCCTCGACACTAAGGCTGCGCAGAGCTTTTTTTACATCAAGGATATTGTCAAAACCCGTTACGCTGAAAATATCGTAAATTTCGGGTGTGACGTTTATTACATTGACATTCCCCCTGCTTTTTTTCAGTTTCAGCAATACACACAGCCCCGCACTTGAAATGTATTCAAGCTCGCCCGCATCAAGCGTTATGTCACCCGCTCCCGCCGCCGCAAGCAGCTCGTCCTCAAACTGCTTCGCGTTATTTGAGTCTATTCTTCCGAAAATTTTTATCGTGTTTTCATTTATCTTTGTTATCATTTTATTCTTCCTTTCAATAAATCCTCTTGTGATACACATTATAGCACAAAATCATTTTTTATTACAATGTATTATTTTGAGTTGACTGATTTTTTTCACCGGACAGTAAAATTGGAATTTAGCGACGATTTGCTAAAGCAAATCGTCGCTGGGGCACGGGACTGGGAGTTGAGCGCGAAGCGCGATACGATTCCCGTGCGACTTCCCGCAACGCGCTTGCGCGCCACTTGTAATTAGGTAACTTTTTATAGTTACTGCCCTTACCATCAACTCCCCGACAGTAAGCAAAGCGCCCGAACCATTCGGCGGATTTTTGCAGGTGTCGGGCATAAGTTTTGACATAGCCCTTGATAAAAAAGCAGAGATAATAACCGATGAAAGCGGCTTATTGACCGAGATAGAGATAAACAGCCAAACGGCATTTACAAACGGCAAAACTATAACCCTCACCGCCCCTGCCGAAATAAAAAACAGCAGGACAATGGTCCCGCTGAGATTTGTTTCGGATGCGTTCGGCGCAGAAGTAAACTGGGAAAGCGAAACCAAAACAGCAAAAATAAATACGGCCGAATAAAACGGCGGCTGCGGTCAAAACAGCATAAAAAAAGGGGATGCGCACTAAATGCGGCATCCCCATTTAAGTTTTGATTATTTAGCTTCTGTTTCTGCCTCAGCCTCTGCCTTAGCTTCTGTTTCTGCCTTTTCTGCTTCGTCAGCAGCAATTTCTTCTTCGGACTTGGTGTTAAGTGCCTCTGTGTAGGATGCATCTTCATAAGCTGCATCTTCGTAAGCGGGAACCTCTACGCCAACTTCCGTAGATTCTTCTTCACCGTCAAGTGCTTCTTCTACAGCATCCTTGGAAACTGTATTTGTTGCATTTACTACGTTGAACATAATAACAGCAACTTCTGCTCTTGTGATGTTTACGTTAGGATTGATAACGCCGTTAGCGCCGTTTACAATACCGTTTTCTACAAGGTATGCAACATAAGGTCTTGCCCATACGGGGATAGAAGCCTCGTCGCTGAACTGTGCAAGAACGCTCTCGTCAGCTGTAATGTCAAGGCCTGTAACCTTAAGTGCGTTAGCAACCATTACCATAAGCTCTGCTCTTGTGCAGAAGTTTTCGGGACCGAAGTTACCGTCACCGTAACCGTTAACAACGCCTGCTTCCTTAGCAAGACCTACTGCATTGTAGTAGTACTTGCCTGCTGCAACGTCATCAAAGTTATCAGATGCTGTACCATCAAGGCCGAGTACGTTTACAAGAATGATAGCGAAATCAGCTCTCTTGCAGTTAGCGTCGGGAGCAAATGCTCTGTCGCCCTGGCCGTTGATTATACCAAGCTCTGCAAGTGAATTGATAGCTTCTGCTGCCCAAGGCTTGGATGCGATATCATCGAAGAAGTCTTCCGAACTTGAGCTGTTATTGTAGGATACATAAGTTGTAGCTTCTGTAGCCTTCTCTGTTGCAGACTCTGTATCGTCGTTGGTAGTCTTCTCTGTTGCTTCCTCAGCCTCTGTTGTTGCAGTAGACTTCTTTGTGGAAGAACTGCTGCTTGAAGCTGCAGATGATGAAGAACCACCGCCGCCGCCACCGCTGCTTCTGCGTACTGTTGTTACTTCCGCAACAGTAGCAGCCTGAGTTGTGGGAGCTGCTGTTGTAGGAGCTGTTGTTGTGTCAGAAGAAGGTGCAGGTGCAGCTGTTGTAGCTTCTGTAGCCTTTTCTGTTGTAGGAGCTGTTGTTGTAGCTTCCTTTGTTGTAGCTTCTGTAGCTTTTTCTGTTGTAGGAGCTGTTGTTGTAGCTTCCTTTGTTGTAGCTTCTGTAGTTTTTTCTGTTGTGGGAGCTGTTGTTGTAGCTTCCTTTGTTGTAGCTTCTGTAGCTTTTTCTGTTGTGGGAGCTGCTGTTGTAGCTTCCTTTGTTGTAGCTTCGGCTGTTGTAGCCTCTGTTGTTTCTTCCTTAACTGTTGTTGCTTCGGAAGTAGTTGTTTCGATTGTGTCTGCGCCTACAGAGATCTTGTTAGGATAGTTCTCTGTGGGGATAGGTTCTGCATTAGCATCGGAACCTGTGCCGGACATAGGCGGATAACCAAACTTAACAACTTCAATTGTAAGGTTTGCATCGCCTTCGCCAACAACATCAAATGTCATTGAGAAAAGCTTGCCGTCGCCTTCAACGGGTTTAAGGTAGTTGTTTGCATCAACATAGCTTTCGGGAACCATACCTGCAAGCTTTACCTTACCGAGTTCGCCCGCTGTCTTTGTGCCGTCTGCACTGACATCGGCATAGTCGCCTGTAGAACCTGCACTGGGTACATAAGCGATCTGAGCATTGATCTTTGTGTTTGCAAAGAATGCGGATGTAATATCAGCATCTGCCGCTTCATTATATGCCGTATAAGTAATGTAATCACCAAGATTACCCTGACCCTTAGGTATATTACCGCTCTTTGCCTTGATAACGTCGGGGTTATACTTTACAAAGAATGTTGCCGATGAAAAACCGGGGTTCTGCTTAAGATAGAAGTCAATGTTTACCGTGCTGCCTTTAAGTTCGGGAGAGATCACCTCGTTGTTTGTATTCTCCTGACCCTCGATAACGGGCTGGATATACATAACATCCTTCTGCATCTCAAACGGTGCTTCTTCCTGTACATTTACAGCTGAAGCGGTTTTTACCTTTCTTTCGACACTTACGGCAGATTCGCTCTCTGTAACGTCACTAACTTCTGTCACAGCAGCTTCATCAATAACCGATGCCTCGTCTGCAAACACATTGCTTGTAAGTACACTTGAAAGAAGCATACTTGTAGCAACGATACCGCTTACAAGTCTTTTGGTCGTCTTTTTCACTTTTTTTCCTCCTTTTTTATTTTTTTATGCAAATGATGAGAACGTGCAATTTATCATCCTTTACACTTCTTCAATATGATTATATAATTTTTATCCGCAAAAGTCAATTTATTTTGCAAAATTTTATTGAATTTTAATTGGGTTTTAAACTTGAAATAAGCCTGTTCCCATATATAGTGCTTACAGTTCCTGAACGCCGCCTATCTTGAGTCCCGTATGGTGTTCTTCCTCTTCTTCTGCTGCGGGAGCTTCGCCTTTTGTTATGATAACGGTCTTTGTCTCGCCGTCCCACGAAACCTCCGCACCTACTGCCTCACCTATGGCGCGCAGAGGAAGCATAAAACGGTCATCTATTATCTGCTGGGGCACTTCGGGAGTGATCTCCTCGCCGTCAACGGTAAATACCGTGCTGCCGCTTTGGATAACAACAGTCTTTTCGCCCGAAAGTGTGGCTGTCTTTGTTTCGGCATCCCATTCTACCGTGTAGCCGAGTTCCTCAAACACACCGCGAACGGGTACAAGCGTTCTGGAATCCACAATAACACCCGTTGCCTCGATAGTGCTGCCGTTTACGCTGACACCGATACCGTCGGCAAACGCACATACACTTGCGCCGATCGTCATAGCCGCAGTAAGAACTGCAAAAATCGTCTTTTTCATTTTTTATCCTCCTTGTTTTTGACCGCATTTTCTATCTCGCGCAGCACCGCATTTACACCGTCGGCACCCGCAGAGTTTTTCATTGCGTTAATATACTTTTCTCTGTTATTATACAGCAAATTCACTTTATTGACAAGTGTTTTCCCGTCAAGTTCCTCTTCTTCCAACACTTCGGCAAAGCCCTGTGTTTTAAATGACTCGGCATTAAGTATCTGGTCGCCGCGGCTTGCCTTTTTGGAGAGCGGCACCAGAAGCATGGGCTTATTGAGCGCAAGAAATTCGCTTATGGCATTTGAGCCCGCGCGGGAAAGCACGATATCACTTGCCGCAAGTAAGTCGCGGAGTTCCTTGTTGACATATTCAAACTGTCTGTAATCCTTTAAATGGTCAAGCGAGCTGTCCAGATTGCCCTTGCCGCGCAGATGCGCAACATAGAAATTATCGGTCAGCTCCTCCGCCACCTCTTTTACGGCATTGTTTATAACAACAGAGCCGAGCGAGCCGCCCATTATAAGCAGCACAGGCTTTTTGTCGCCAAAACCGCAGAATTCGCGTCCCATTTGGGCGCTGCCCTTAAAAAGTTCCTCGCGTATCGGCGTACCCGTATACACACCTTTGCCGCCCTTAATGTATTTAACGGCCTCGGGAAAAGTGGTGCAGACCTTTTTTGCAAACGGCGCGGCAAGCTTGTTTGCAAGGCCCGGGGTCATATCCGACTCGTGCGCAACAAAGGGCACGCGGTTCAAAAACGCACCGACCGCCACAGGCACAGCCACAAACCCGCCTTTTGAGAAAACGACCTTCGGCCTTTCCTTTGCGATTATGACGATAGCCTGAAAAATACCCGCTATTACACGGAAAATATCGCTGAAATTCTTCCAATCAAAATAACGTCTCAGCTTGCCGCTGCTTATCGCGCAGTATTTTACGCCCGCGCCCTCTATAAGCTCCTTTTCTATGCCCGTTTTGCTTCCTATATAGACTATGTCCCAGCCGTCTTTTCTAAGCCTTGGCAAAAGCGCAAGATTTGGCGTGACGTGACCCGCCGTGCCGCCGCCTGTAAGGATTATCTTTTTTGACATTTCAATTACCTCTTTTGATATTTCTATATTTTATAGCCAATGTTCAAAAAAAATGATACGGATAAAAACTTTTACCCGTATCAGATATATTATTCCTCATTGAATGACTGCTCCATTTCCTCGTCCATTTCCTCGTCTTCGTAGAAAAGGTCAAAGAATGTGTCGCTTACTTTTTCATACTCTTCGTCGCTTTCGATATTTACAAGCTCGAATTCTTCATCCTCGCTCTCAACATAGCGGTAAACAAGCACCTCCTCGTCATTCTCGGGCAGAAGAGCGATATATTCCTTATCGTCCACATCAAAAATGCCAAGCACATCACACACAAGCTCGCTGTCGTCATCAAGCACAAGTGTCATTTTGTTTGTGTCCTGCTCGCAGCCGCAGTCGCAGCCCTGTTCATGTGTTTCATTACTCATAAAAACCCCTCCTTATTCCTGTACCTCGGTCGGCTCGGCTTCCTGCACGGGCTGTTCTTCTGTCACGGCAGCCGCACCGCCCCCGGTATTTATAGTTACGCCGTCCCAAACGGCAGTATTACGTTTTATTTCCGCGGCATTTACCCAGCTGTCATTCTGAGCCTGGTATATCTCCTCTTTCTTTTCGCGGATATATTCTTCTTCCATTTCGGCGGAAACGCTGTCCATATCCGTCTGGAAGACCTCTTTCGCAAAGAAGATGTAGTAGCCGCCGTTATATTCTATAATATCCGTATACTCGCCCTTGTTAAGCGCATATATCATAGCACGCACGGACTCGTCATACATTTCGTCGTTAAGTACAAATTCACGCCTGTCGGGGTCTTCGGAATAGTCGTACTGTACGGCCGCAAACTGCTCGCCCTTTTTAAGCATAGCATAGGCCTCGTCTATTCTTTCCTTGCCTTTAAGGCTTATTTCTTTTTTGATAGTGTTTGAAAACTCGTCAATGGCAGGCTCCTCGCCCTCGGGCGGTGCCGCATTGGGGTCGGAATTTACATAAATGGCCTTTACGGTCACATTTTTAAACATGGAAATATTTTTGTTGTAATTATCCTGAAGATAATTATTGAATTCCTGCCTGTTTATCTCGTAACTGCCCGTTACCGCATCATAGACCCTGGACTGGATAAGTCCGTCACGGATTATATTTTTGCAGATGTCAAGCGTTACGCCGCTAAGGTCTATTCTGCCGAGAGTATCGGCCTGAATAGAGTCGTAAAGCTCCTTTGCATCCGTTTCGACCTGAGTTTCGTCAACGGAGGTGCTTACGTTGTTGTTTGGTGCTTCTTCCACGGCAAGCTTTGCGCGAAGAAGGGAGTTTGCCGCATTCTGCTTTGCGACCTCTGGTGCGGAAACGCCGTCAAAATCAATATCCCAAATATCGCTGCCGCCCGTTTCCTCAAAAACCTTTACCTGCTCGTAAAGATACACCATATATTCGTTTTTGTCTATTTTATTCCCGTTTACACTGATTATCCAGCTGCCGCCGATACCGCTGCAGCCGCAGAAAGCCGTCAGCACAACAGCCGCCATAATACAAAATACAGCAAATCTTTTCATATATAACACCTTTTTGCATACACTTTAATATAGTTTTCTTTACTATCATTATACACCAACACGGGGGTAAATAGCAAACAAAAAAGCATTATGTAATGATATTGTAACAATTATGTCAATTATCAAATACGCCAAGCGTCTTACAGCGGTAGTAACGCCTTACAACGGGCGGAGTGATGCTGCCGCTTTCGGCAATGGTCTCAAACTCGGCGGGGGTCACCCATTTTGCTTCATCGGTCTCGCCTTTTTGCAGGCGCAGGTCTTTAAGGTCAATATCGCGTTTTATCATGTACATATCCACAATAGCGCCCGTACCGCGGTTTTCGCCTATATAAACAAGCTCGGACTCATCGGCCTCGATGCCCGTTTCCTCATACAGTTCCCGCGCGGCAGCGTGCAGGCTTTCCTCGCCCGCAACAACAGAGCCCGCGGTTATCTCCCACATGGCGGGATAGGGCTGTTTGTCGGCGCTTCGCAGGGTGAGCAGTATCTCGCCTTTGCTGTTCAAAGTCAAAATGGAAACCGCGATATGGTATTCGCCGTGAGGAATGGGTTTTCCCCTTTTATGCAGTTTGTTAAGCGGACGTCTGTCCTTGTCGTAAAGATCCCATAACTCCAAGTGAAAAACCCCCTTTCCACTCTTATTTCTCCAAAAGACACACTGCTTTTGCCGCTATTCCCTCTTCACGGCCCGTAAAGCCCAGTTTTTCCTCTGTTGTGGCTTTTACGTTTATGCAGTCGATATCTACATCCAAAACCTCTGCTATATTCTTTTCCATAGCATCTATATGCGGGCGCATTTTGGGGCGCTGTGCAACTATGATGCTGTCTATATTCACAACTTTCCAGCCTTTTTTATCAAGTTCGCCCTTAACGTGCTTTAAAAGCAGTATACTTGAAATGCCCTTGTACTGCGGGTGTGTATCGGGAAAAAGCTTGCCTATGTCGCCAAGTTTTGCCGCGCCGCAGAGTGCGTCCATTATCGCATGGACAAGCACATCCGCATCCGAATGACCCAAAAGGCCTTTTTCATGCTCAATTTTTACACCGCCGACTATAAGATCACGCCCTTCGGTCAGCTGATGAACATCATAACCAAGTCCGACACGAAACATAGCTTCGCCTCCTGTCAGTTAAGGTCATGCAGACTTATTTTCATATCAAGCCAGTTCTTTTTGGGGTCTGTCACCGTGCCGAGCGCTTCAAGTGTATCAAGCGCGGGGATAGTGCCCTTGTTAGCCATATCCATCACGATAGAAACGGCATCGGCTTGTGAAAGGCCGCTCTTTGCATACACCTTGTTCATGTTGTGGTCGCCCTTGAGGCTGAATTCCATTTTAAGACCGCCGTCTTTGTAAATAACAAAGGTATCACAGCCATCCACAGGTTCGGGCGGTGTAAGAATAACAAACTCGTATATCTCGTCATCTATTCTCGATACGTAGCTTTCTATCTCTGCCTGTCCGATGCCCGAAAACTTGTCAAGATCTGTCTCTGCATGCCAGTTGTCGAAACCCGCACCCTTTTTTTGTTTTAAAAAATCGAATAATCCCATTTATTCATTCCTCCTATTTTTATATGCCAAAGGGGCTATTGAAAAAAACGCAATAACCCCCATGTTTTCAGTATTTTTTGATGCCTATATCCCTGCGGAAGTGCGCATCTTTAAAACCTACCAGCTTAACACCATTGTAGGCTGTTTCTATAGCTTTGTCAAGGTTTTCGCCCCAACCCGTCACACCGAGTACACGGCCGCCGTTTGTGACAAATTTGCCGTCCTTTAAGGCTGTTCCCGCGTGGAAGACATAGATATTTTCGGCTTTGGCCGCCTCGTCAAGGCCGCTTATCTCGTAACCTTTTTTATAGCTTTCGGGATAGCCGCCGCTTGCAAGAATTACGCAGGCTGCCGCATTGTCATACCACTCGATATTCATTTTATCGAGTGTGCCGTCTATGCAGGCTTCAAAAATGTCCAAAAGGTCAGTTTTAAGGCGCGGAAGCACCACCTGTGTCTCGGGGTCGCCGAAACGTGCGTTATATTCAATAACTCTCGGGCCTTTCTGCGTAAGCATAAGACCGAAGAAAATTATACCCTTGAAAGTTCTGCCCTCTTTGTTAAGGCCGTCGACCGTGGGCTTGAAAATAGTTTCCATACATACCTTTGCTATATCGTCGGTATATACGCGGCTGGGCGAAAATGTACCCATACCGCCCGTATTAAGACCCTCGTCATTGTCGTATGCGCGCTTGTGATCCTGTGCGGATACCATGGGAACAACAGTCTTTCCGTCGCAGAAAGAAAGCACGGATACCTCGGGGCCCGTTAAAAATTCCTCGATAACGACTTTGTTGCCGCTGTCGCCGAATTTTTTGTCTACCATTATGGTTTTAAGACCCGCTTCGGCTTCGGCTAAATCATTGCAGATAAGCACACCCTTGCCCAAAGCAAGACCGTCGGCCTTTAAGACAACGGGGAAATCGCCCTTTTTAACATATTCCAAAGCGGCATCGTAATTGTCGAAAGTTTCATAACCCGCTGTCGGAATATTGTACTTTTTCATGAGTTCCTTGCTGTATGCCTTGCTGCCCTCGATTATAGCCGCATTTTTACGAGGACCGAATACGCGCAGTCCTGCCGCCTCAAACGCATCAACGACACCCGCAACAAGAGGGTCGTCCATGCCGATAACGGTAAGGTCAATGGAATTTGACTTTGCAAAATCCACCAGCTTGTCTGTCTCCATCGCGCCGATAGGTACAAGCTCAGCCAGCTGACCAATGCCCGCATTGCCCGGCGCACAGTATATCTTTTCGATTTTTTTGTTCTGAAGCAGCTTCCAGATTATGGCGTGTTCACGTCCGCCGCTGCCGACCACTAAAACTTTCATTTTTTTCTCCTTATAGTGCAAGGCTCGCCCGCACTTTCTTTAGTTTTTTTGAAATATCATCAAACTGCTTTTCATGCAGCGAATAATCAAGTACGCCGACAAAATGTTTTTTTGTTTTGCCGTTTTTGCTGTATAGAATATGAAGCCTGTATGCGATTTTGAAGCGTCTGCGCCACCTCCGTATGTACCATACCGTTTCACTCTCAAAACGCTCAACATCCGACAGTTTTATCATCTTCTGCGGAATATAAACAAAATCTTTTCCTATATATAAACGGCCGTTCAAAAACATTGCCGCATTATTTATATCGTTGTATATCTCGTCAATGCCGTATTCGCGTATCAGTTCCTCGCACCTGCCACGCGCAAGCTTGTTTTCAACAGCCGAAGCCAACAAAGCCAACAGACCCACGACCGCCCAGACAGTAGCAAGCAAACCAAAAACCAAACCATAAGCGGAATAGGGTGTTTGTTTAAGAACCACCGCCAAAACCGCAAACACAGCCGCAAGCCCCATAAACCACACAAAAAGCGAATTTTTTACACAAGCGCCTTTTTGTATTTTCAGTTTTGTAAAGATCTCTTCATACCTGTCCGTCATGTTTTAAATCCTTTTGCATTGCCAAAAAATCAGCTAAAAATATCAGCTTTTTAGGAGTATCGCTATCATACTTATTGTAAATACAACAGCCACAGCCGCAAAAAACATAATACCGTTGGTTATGCCTTTCGATGTAAATATGTGGATCAAAAAGCCCAACATAGCATCCACAAGGATGATCGTAGATACGATAATGATCCTCATGCTCTTCGTGCGTTTCTCTTTTTCCTCTATCCTGCGCAGATCTCTTTGGGCAATATATTCCTCATAGATCGACATATCGTTGAACGCCTGCGCCTTTTGGAGCATAAGTTTTTCTTCCTCTATCTCGTTTCGCTTTCTGAGCTCTTTGTTTGTCGATTCTACCGCACCAAGAAGCAGCCAATCGGTGTTATCAAATCTGTTATCGGACATTTACCTCACTCCCCGCCGATATATACAGTCTTTTTATTTCTTTATCCTGACCTTATTTCCCGCAACTTCCAATTTACCTTCGGCAAAAAGTCTTATCGCCTCGGGGAAAATTTTCCACTCGGCCTGTTCCATAACGCGTTTTTGCAGTACCTCGGGAGTATCGTCATCCATGACCTCTACCGCTTTTTGCAGAATGATAGGGCCGCCGTCTGTTATGGGGCTTACAAAGTGCACGGTCGCCCCCGTCAGCTTAACGCCCTTTTCCAGAACAGCCTCATGGACATGAAGTCCGTAAAAGCCGTCGCCGCAGAAACTGGGGATAAGTGCGGGGTGGATATTCATTATTTTATTTTCAAAAGCGTTGACAAAATCCTCGCCGAGTATGGTCATAAAGCCCGCAAGAACAACAAGGCCGACACCGCGGGACTTGAAATGTTCCGCAAGAGCAAGGTCGTAGGCCTTTGCATCCGCATAATCACGCTTGCGCATAGTCACAGCCTCGATACCCTTGTTTTTAGCGCGCTCCAGAGCATAGGCATTCGGATTGCTGCTGACAACGGAAACTATCTCGGCAGGTATGCCCTGTGCGTCGATAGCGTCCATTATCGCCTGTAAATTTGTGCCGCCGCCGCTTACAAGTACACCTATTTTAAGCATTTTCGGCACCTCATTTAAGATTTATCTCAATGCCCTCGCCTGCGGTAACAAAACCAATTTCATAAGCCTTTTCGCCCGCAGCTTCAAGCACTTCTATCGCCTTTTTCGCATCTTCCTTTGCGACCGCAGCGACCATGCCGATACCCATATTAAAGGTATTGTACATACTCATGCGCTCAACCTTGCCCAGTTTTTCAAGCAGGCCAAAGATAGGAAGAATTTCCCATGTTCCCTCGTTGATATTTACCTTTGTACCCTTTGGCATCATACGCGGGATATTTTCTATAAAACCGCCGCCCGTTACATGGCTGATACCCTTAACCTCCACCTTTGAGATAAGGTCAAGTACGGACTTGACATAGATTTTTGTGGGTGTGAGAAGAGCCTCGCCAAGTGTGCAGCCCAATTCGTCATAGTATTTGCTTAAATTTTCTTTATTCGGTTCAAAAATCTTGCGCACCAGTGAGTAGCCGTTAGAGTGGATACCGCTTGAAGCGATACCGATAAGCACATCGCCGTCCGCTATCTTTGTGCCGTCGATAGCCTTTGCCTTGTCCATGATGCCAACGGTAAAGCCCGCAAGGTCATACTCGTCAACAGGATAGAACCCGGGCATCTCTGCTGTTTCGCCGCCGATAAGCGAGCAGCCCGACTGACGGCAGCCCTCTGCAACGCCGCTTACTATCTCGGCTATCTTTTCGGGCTCGTTCTTGCCGCAGGCAATATAATCAAGGAAAAATAAAGGCTCTGCACCGCTGCAAACAACGTCATTTACGCACATTGCAACCGCATCAATACCTATTGTGTCATGCTTGTCCATTAAAAAAGCTATTTTAAGCTTTGTACCGACACCATCCGTACCGCTTACAAGCACGGGATCCTGCATATCCTTTGCCTTTGATATGTCAAACAGACCGCCGAAACCGCCGATACCGCCGATAACCTCGGGTCTGAATGTGCTTTTTACATGACCTTTCATCAGTTCGACCGCTTTGTAGCCGGCCTCAACATCTACACCTGCCGATTTATAATCCATAGTGAACCTCCCGATTGTTTATTATCTAATTACATATATACTCCGCAAAATCTAAGATTTTACGTCGTTGAACGGGGTCGAGCTCCTGCGCGGAGCAATGACCGAGCTCCTGCGCGGAGCAATGACCGAGCTCCTGCGCGGAGCAATGACCGAGCTCCTGCGCGGAGCAATGACCGAGCTCCTGCGCGGAGCAATGACCGAGTAAAAAAAATAAGTTTTTTATACTCTTACCCGTTCTATTATAACACAAAATATTTTTTTTGTATAGACAAAAAAAATAAATTCTATAAAAAAATACCCTCGGTTTTCACCGAGGGCATTATTTATAGAGTTAATATTTAATTATCTCTTGTTGTAGATAGCTGTTCTTGTTTCAGCATCCCAGTCTACAGGTACACCAAGTGCCTGGCCAAGAGCTCTGAAAGGTACGAACATTCTGCTGTCTGTGATTTCAGCTACAACGCCGTATTCCATAGGAATAGGAGTACCATCAACTACCATGTAGTTGCTGCCAGCCTGGAACTGAATGATCTTCTGACCATTACCAGCTGCGTAAAGGATAGTAGCTGTCTTGCTGTTAGCATCCCAAGCGATCTTGCTTGTGTTATCAGCAGTTTCTACGTTCTCTGTATCAACACCAAGTGCAAGAGAAACGAATCTTAAAGGAACCATTGTAGAGTTGCTGCTTGTCTGGATGTAAGCTGCAACGTCCATGTCAACAGGCTCGCCGTTAACTGTGATAGTCTTCTCGCCGATTGTAACTTCTACAACACCGTCAAGTGTACCAGCCTCTGTAACGATTTCAACATAGTTGTCGAAGCTGTAACCGTCTGTTGTGTCGAAGTATGCTCTATCTTCGTAGATCTCACGGCCGTTGCTGTCAGTCTTGTCAGCTTCGTTAGCCTTGAAGTTGTAGATCTTGTTGTCGATGTCCTTGTCGTAGTTGTTAACTACAGCGTCGCCGCCGATCTTAAGGTCATAAGTACCGTAAGGTACGGAACGTGTTGTACCAACCTTAAGGTTAGAAATTGTGATCGAAGAAGGTTCTGTGTAGGAAGTCTTGTCAACCTTGAATGTGATAGCGCCTTCCTTAACTTCGAAGTTCTTGATCTCAAGTTCGCCGTCTACTGTATACTCAACGCCTGTGTCGTTGAAACCTAATTCGCTCTTACCGAACTTCTTGTCATCGAAGGAAACTTCTACCTTCTCGCCGTCAAGAAGAACGCCGTCCTGAGCCTCTGTGATTGTGATGTCAGCTGCATCGAATACCTGGTAACCCATGTTAACCTTTGTTGTAGCTGTCTCTACGCTGATAGGAGCAACTGCTTCTGCAATTACAACATCCTCAAGAGTATCAGCTGCAAGGCCTGCACCTGCTACTGCGCAAGTTACATCGCCTGTGAAGTCAGCGTCGATAGAAAGGTAAAGCTCGAAATCGAATTCCATACCTTCGTCCTTAGATGAGCTGTAGCTGCTCTCAACGCCCTTGTCGATCTTAAGAACCTGGCCATCGCCTGCGATCCAAGACTTGTCTTCAAGAGTAGCCTTGCCGCCTTCGATTCTCTTAACATCGTTGTAGTCAACCTTTACGATCTTAACGCCGTCAGGAAGTGTGAATTCAAGCTTACGTGTGCTGATCCATGTATCCTGAGCAGTTTCCTTAAAGTTAACCTTAGCTGCCTTGAAATCATCTTCGTCAAGGTCCTTAGTGTTAGCAAGGTATGTTCTACCGGAGATGATTGTAGGAACTTCGCCCTTAACTGTCATTTCCATACCGTAGTCAACTCTTTCGCCGACCTTGATAGTTTCCTTTGTGATACCAGCTGCACTGCCGCTGATTGTGATGTTGATGTCGCCCCAGTTCTTGTCTTCGTCGTCAGGCTCTACTTCAAGACCCTTGATGATGAATGAAGAAGCGATATCTGTACCGATAGACTTTACTAATTCGCCCTTTGAGTTAGTTGTATACTGAGTGATCCACTCTACAGGAAGATCGAATAAGATGTAGTCATCGCTTGTTGTGTAGTCAACGCTGATCTCGCTACCCTCGATGTTGATACCGGGAGCTACTCTGATCTTAGAACCGTTAACGATCTTGAAACCGCCGTTTACTCTAACCTTAACAGTTGCTGCAGTGTATGAGCCGTCGCTGTTTCTAACTGCGTCGAAGCTGCCCTTAACAGTTTCTTTTACAGTGATGTCGTCGATCTTAACTGTATCTGTACCTGTCTTGATCTTACCAACTGTAGTTGTTGTAGCACCATTCTCGGAAGATGTAGTAGCTACTGTATGAGTTGTTGCAGAAATGGATGTACCATTTGCATCGATTGTTACCTTGATGTCGTCCTCATCGGATGTAGCAACAGCCTGGATGGGGATCGAGTAGTAAGGCTTACCGGGTGTGATAACACCTGACTCATCTGCTGCACCAGCAGGTACAGGAGCAAGGAATACCTGGATTTCCTTGTCGCTGATCTTCTTAGCATAGTAAGGAAGGTCACTTCTCTTAGCTGAGTTGCTTGTAAGACCTACAGTTGAGTATG
>JAEEGL015697731.1_pt1 | contig 21971 bp, 22 predicted proteins | sample 9134231 | NCBI WGS metagenome assembly JAEEGL01 (sample SAMN16246548, study PRJNA631951) | gut metagenome | biome: gut microbiome; feature: rumen; material: fiber-attached | host: Bos | place: Iran: Karaj | collected 2018-10 | reverse complement strand
GTTTTCCATATCATCGTAGTAAGAATAATCTCCAACAATAATATTTGGATTCTTAACTACGCTGTTTATATAGCAAAATGTTTTAAATTGTGAATTTGGATAAACTGGATTAATTTCTTCCATATAGTATTCCTCCTTCTTTATTGTACTAAGTTTTGTTGGTACAAAAAAAGAGGGGAAACTACATTAATTTTGGTGGAGATGCGGAGAGTTGAACTCCGGTCCAAAAAACTTCATCCAGAACTTTCTACATATTTAGTTAATATTTGAATGTCCCTAATAACATCTATTAACAAATCTTATTTCGGTGAGCCCTAAATCTTGTTTATAGCTTCGAGCATTACTATAAACCCTGTTCCGCTATTGACGCCGGTTCAGAATCGCGGACCCTTCTGGCCGACGGCTTGCTGACTACGCAGCGAAAGCAATTTCGCTATTTTTGTTTGCGTTTAAATTTAAGTTTCCGTTTTTACGAAGACGAGCCTTCGATATGCTTATTCTGTCCTCGATTCCCTGTCGAATCCGGTACATCCCCATAAGGAATTTTGAAATAGCGATATCAAAATTCCCAATACATAATTAGTTTTTCAAGTCGTATGGTGTTACTTGGTAAACATAATAGTTCAACCAATTATAGTATAGCAAATTCGCTGTACTCTTCCATTTCATATCTATTTTATTAATATCTCCATCAATAAAATAGTTTATAGGCTTCTCTATTTCTAGACCTTTTCCTATGTCTCTTAAATACTCCGTTTTTAGCGTTTCTCTAGCATATTCACTATGTCCTGTCATAAAGATCTTTTTATTATCTGTTGACTTTACGATAGATACTCCACATTCGTCACCATAACCAAGAAGTTGTAAATTCTTATTACTAACAACATCTTTTGCGTCGATAACAGCGTATCTAGACATTGGTATATACATATAATCGTCCATTCCTCTAAGTAAAGGTTCTTGTTCATCACAAGTTTTTACTGGATAGATTCCTGATAACTTTTTCTCTATTAAGTGCTTTGGAATATTATAGAAATGATATAGTCCAGCAAATGCTGCCCAACAAACAAACATCGTTGATGTAACATTCTTCTCTGACCAATCCATGATCTCCTTTAATTCTTTCCAATATTTTACTTCCTCATATTCCATTTGCTCTACAGGAGCTCCTGTAATAATTAATCCGTCGTATTTGTTGTTCTTAATCTTAGAGAATGTTGTGTAGAATGTATCCATATGAGATTGAGCTGTATAGTGACCTCTATATGTCTCCATTTCTACTAGTGTTACCTTTATTTGAAGTGAAGAGTTAGCAAGAAGTCTAATAAGTTGAGTTTCAGTCTCAATCTTAGTAGGCATCAAATTAACAATAGCTATCTCTAGCGGTCTAATATCTTGACTCTCAGCTCTTACTTTTGGCATGACGAAGATATTCTCCTTAGACAAAATATCGAATGCTGGTAATGCTTTAGGTATAACTACTGGCATACTATCCCCTCCTTTTATGAATTATATTCCTTGATTGTTCTTTCTATATTTCTCTTTTGTTGCTTTTCTTGTTCAACTTTGCGCTTATCATGCAATTCTTTACCCTTACATAAGCCAACCTCAACCTTTACAAGGCCATTCTTTAGATACATTTGGGTTGGAACCAAAGTATATCCTTTTTGTTGAACATAGCCACGCATTTTGTTTAATTCTTGCTTGTGAACAAGAAGTTTTCTTACTCTTTTTGAGTCAACGTTATAATAACTTCCTTTTTCATATGGCTTAATATGAGTATTCATTAGCCATAATTCATTATCTTTTATAACACAGAATGAATCTTTAAGATTTACATTTCCTAATCTAACAGATTTAACTTCGCAACCAACTAATTGAATGCCCGCTTCGTATTTATCTTCTACGAAGTAATCGAAAAAAGCTTTCTTGTTGTTGGCAACTATCTTAATTGATTCACTCATCTTTCTTTATTATACCCTTTTATAAATAAAAAATCCTTTCGCTATCACTGGCGAAAGGATTTAAATATCTCTTTTATAACTCTTAAACTTCTAAGTATGTTATGAAGAAGAATATTGCTAATACAGCGATTGCTATTCCTAATGCGATTGTAGCTTTTCTTAAAATACTCTCTTTAGATTTAGCTTTATTCTTTCCAGCATAAGTTTGAGTTTCTTCGCCGGCGATTGTACCGATATTATTTGTAACTGGCTTTTGCATGACTACTACTGCGATTAGTCCAATTGCTAAAAATGCTGTGATAATAGCAATGGCGATACGTAATCTATTAGCAACATCATAGTCGATTAAAGCAGCTGATGTTAAATATAAAAAGTCCATTTAAACTTCCTCCAGTTTTTCTTGGTTGCTTAGCAATAATAACATAATCAATCTATATTGACAACTATTTTTGCTATTTTACGTGCGTATTATATTACATTAGGGCTTGCATTGCCTTTTGGATAATGTCATTTTTCTTTAAAGATTCTGCTTGAGTCTTTTCACAAGTAGATACGTAAACCTTAATCTTTGGTTCTGTTCCACTTGGTCTAATGCATACCCATTCATCATTGCCTAAGTCATACTTAATAACATTAGTCTTTGGTAATCCGGCATCTTTTACGCTGCCATCCGCAAATTCAATTGTGCCAACATTTAAATCCATCTTTGATACCGTCTTGTATCCGCCGATTTCTTTTAAGTTTGTACTCTTAAATTTGTCCATAATTTCTTTCATCTTTTGCATTCCATCAAGACCTGGGAATGAGAACGACTTAGAAGATTCAATGAAATATCCGAATTTTTCAAACAATTCTTGTAATTTGTCATAAAGCTTTACATTAATACTTGTATAATAACAAGCCATTTCAGCAAAGATCATACTAGCAACAACTGCATCTTTATCTCTTGCGTGTGTTCCACATAGTGAGCCATAACTTTCTTCGTAACCAAACATAAATGTATGCTCGCCTGTAGATTCCCACTCTTTAATCTTCTCGCCAATAAACTTGAAACCTGTTAATACATCATAAACTGCTGCATTATAGCTTCTAGCTATTCTGTCCGCAAACTTTGTTGTTACAATTGTCTTAACTACTGCGGCATTCTTTGGCAATGTTCCTTCTTGTTGATGTCTCATTAATATATAATCCATCATCATTGCGCCGATTTGGTTTCCATTTAATAAAACAAATTCATTCTTATCGTTTCTAATAGCAATACCCATTCTGTCGCAATCTGGGTCTGTACCAATAACAATATCACTACCTAATCTATCTGCTAATTTAATGCCAAGCGCTAAAGCGTCTGGTTGTTCTGGGTTTGGAACTTTTACTGTTGAGAATTCTGTATCTGGCAAACGTTGTTCCTCTACTACGCTTACTGGAATTCCCATTCTTGTTAACATCGTTGTAACAGGAATACATCCAGATCCGTGGATTGGGCTATAAACAATTTTAATTGAAGAGGCTACTTCCTTTACTGCCTTTGGAGATAGTGAAAGTTTAGAAATCTCAGCATAATAATCTTCATCCAACGCCTTGCCAACTACTGTGATATGTTCACTAATCTTTGCATTGTTTAATCCAGCAACATCTCCTTCATTCTTAACATCAACTTCTTCTTGAGCTAATCCAAAATATGGTGTCTTTTCGATAAAGTCTACAACAACTTTTGTTGCTTCTGGAGACATTTGCGCTCCATCTTCACCGTAAACCTTATATCCGTTGTATTCTTTTGGATTATGAGAAGCTGTGATCATAACACCAGCAATACAATTTAAATGACGTACTGCATATGAGCACATTGGAACTGGTCTAACATTTTCATAAAGATAAACATTTACGCCATTTGCGCCTAAAACTCTTGCTGTTGTTAAAGCAAAATCAAATGACATTCTTCTTGTATCATAGGAGATTGCTACACCTCTCTTCTTTTCTTCTTCACCTAAAGAAGCAATATAATCTGCCAAACCTTTAGTTGCTCTAGCAACCGTGTATTCGTTCATATTAGAAATACCCATGCAGATAATACCTCTCATTCCGGCAGTACCAAATGCAAGAGGAACTGTAAATCTTTCCTTGATTTCCTTGTCGTTATCTTTGATAGATAAAAGTTCTTTCTTTTGATCTTCTTTTACGTTTGCTAACCATTCTTCATAAATAGCCTTATAATCCATAAAATTCTCCTTGTTCTGTCTATTTGACATTACTTATTATATCATAATAAATTCGCGTTTTTATATACTCTTTTTGAATTTTTTATAATGACCAAAAAGCCTAGATAAAAAAGAAAAAAGCATGATTTGAATTCATGCTTTATCTCATCTTTAAAACCTTCTTTGTTATAGGATCTGGATTCCATTTTACAGAGCCTATTTCTATATTTCTATTCTTGCCATGATAATCTGTTCCACCCGTAGCAATTAATCTATATTTTTTAGCAAGTTCAAATAAAGATTTACTTGTAGCTTCGTCGTGGGTATTGTAATACACCTCGATTCCGCCTAGACCATATGGCTTTAATCCTATGATTAAATCTTCTAATCTCTTTTGTTGATAATATCTTAATGGGTGTGCAATAACTGGAATTCCGCCTGCATCTTTAATAAGTTTTACGCCCTCTAGCGGAGTTATTCTCATTGATGGGAAATAACAGCAGCCATGAGCACCGAGATATCTATCAAAAGCTTCAGGAATACTTCCAACATAGCCTTTTTGAACAAGTGCATTTGCAACATGAAGTCTTCCGATTGAATTAGACTTTGCTAAATCCTCTTCGTCGATAAAAATCTTGTATTTTGCAAGAGCGTCTAAGATTTTCTTTACTCTATCCTTTCTCTTTTGTGCAAATTCGTTTAAAGAATCAACTAATTGTTGATTATTCTCATCAAAACCATATCCTAACATATGGATTTCCATAACAGAATACGTAGACAATTCAACACCATTAATAAAATTAAGTCCTAAGGATGTTGCATACTCTTTCGCCTCTTTAATAGATCCTATTGAGTCATGGTCTGTAATAGAAACGTTAACTATACCAACGCTTTTTGCTTGGTCTATAATTTGCTTTGGCGTATCTGTTCCATCGCTGTAACAGCTATGAATATGCAAATCGTTTCTACTCAATTCCATCTAAATTCTCACCTATCTCTTTTGTTTCTTTATCTAAAACATCAAGTGCGATTGTATCTACTTTTCCTAATCTCTTCTTGATTAGTTCGTTTCTACTATTTGCGCCCTCTAATGATTTTACCACATCTTCGGCCTTTTCCCTAGTTTTTTCGATGATTGTTGTAAACTTATCAAAGTCTGTTTGGAATACCTTTAACATCTTTGCTATTTCGCCACTACTCTTTTGGATTTTTAATGTAGTAAATCCTACTTGTAAGCTGTTTAACATTGCTGCTAAAACACTAGGTCCACATGGAATTACTTTGTACTTCGTTCTCATTTCATTTAATAATTCATCGTTTTTAACTATTTCAGAGTATAGACCTTCTGTTGGAAGATACATAACAGCAAAGTCTGTAGTTAAAGGAGTCTTGATATACTTTTGTGAAATGCTCTTTGCTTGTTCTCTTACGTCCTTCGCTAGATTTTGCTTTTCTATAAACTCTTCATCCTTAGTTCCTTTCTCGCTCGCATTAACCAATCTTAAGTAGCTTTCAATAGGGAATTTAGAGTCTATTGGCAATAATGTAACGTCCTTTTCGTTCTTTCCTGGCATCTTAATTACAAAGTCCACAACGTCGCCTTTTTGTATCTTGTATTGACTTTCGTATTGTTGAGGAGCCAAAATTTCTTCAAGAAGAGACTCTAATGAAGCCTCACCCCAAGTACCTCTTGTCTTAACATTTGTGAATGTTCTATTTAATGTATCAACTTGTTCTGAAAGCTTTCTCATTTCACCGAAACTCTTTTGAACTTGCGCTAAGTTCTCAACGATTTGATTGAATGCTTCGTTTAATCTCTTATCTAATGTAGATGTTAATTTTTCATCTACTACACTCTTCATTTCATCTAGCTTCTTTTCATTGCTAGCTTGCAATTCCTTCATTTGCTTTTCGTTGCTTTCTCTTTGCTCGTTCAAGAAACGATAAATGCCTTCTCTTGATTCTTTTAGTTCCTCATTAACTTTCGATGTTAATGTTTCAAGCTTTTGATCAAACTTATCCATATATGGAGTAATAGCGCCAGTAAAGGTGTTAGAAATACCATCAAGTCTAGATTGTAACTGCTTTACAGAAGATTCATTGTCCTTTATTAAATCTTTCATCATTGTATCTTGCATTGTGTCACAAATATCTTGAACATCCTTCTTTTCTATTGTTGATTTCTTCGAATAAATGATAGTAACAACAATACTTGCTGCCGCACAAATAAACGCTAGTAAACTAAACACTAAAACCACACTATCCATTATTTTCTCCTTTTTCTTCTTGCATAATCTAATAATGCATCTTTATCGTTTTTCAATGTTTCAAACAAACAATGCTCTAGCATATCGTTCAACATTGAGCCAATTTCCTTTCCTTGATAGCCCATTTCCTTTAGATCATCGCCATTTATCTTTAAATCGCTAATTTTAAAAGGAATATTATGTGCTTTCATATATAACACTTGTTCTTTTGTTCTACTTTCTCTAAGTGGTCCACATACAAGACCTGTACCTATTCCATCTGCAACTTGTAAATCAACAATATCTAAGATATTGTCTGGGTGCTTAACAATGAACTTTCTAATAGTGTTAACTTTTGCCATGTCGGCAACATCAAACATATGTGCACCTACAAGCTCTACAGTAAATTCTATTATCTCGTTTGAAAATCTATATTGTGTGAGAATCTTTCTTGTTAATTCGGCTCCTACCACATCATGCCTATAAGTATTGCCATCCACTTGTTGACAAATTGGCTTCCCAACATCATGGAATAGTGCAGCAAGTCTAATTTTCTTTGGGGCAGCTTCAACTGTTTTAAAAGTATGTTCCAAAACATCGTATTTATGGAATTTTGCATTTTGAGAAAGACCTCTTCCTTTAGCTAAATCTGGAAGTATTACTTCAAAGGCGTTTAAATCTCTTAGAAGACAAAGTGCCTTATATACATTATCCCCATCTAGGATCTTTACAAGTTCTACTTGTATTCTCTCGACAGAAATATCTTTTAATCTATCTACCAAACTCTTTGCTGCATCAAAGGTGTCTTTATTTACATCAAAGCCAAGAGTAGACACCATTCTTGCAAGTCTTAAAATTCTTAATCCGTCCTGAGCTAATACAATCTTAGGGTCTATTACCGTGTTTAACACCTTATTCTCTATATCTTTTGCTCCATTTAGTGGATCTACTATCTTTCTGTCGTTTAAATCATAATAGACGGCATTACATTTAAAATCTCTTCTTCTTGCATCTTTTTCTATATCTTTTGTGAATTCAACAGAAGTGGGAGTATGAACGCCATCACCAACGGGATAACTATCTACTCTAAATGCTGTGTATTCATAACTTCTAGCACCTTTTATTATCATAGTGCCAAGTCTAGGGCTTGCAGGAATAAGTTTAAACTTACTTCCTCTTAAAACGCTTTCTAGTTCAGAAGGTGTTAGCGATGCTGTAATATCTATATCTGATGACGCTTTATTGAATAACAAAAAATCTCTAACAAAACCACCGACAACAAACAAATGCGAATCGGCAGGAAATAATTCTGCCAACTCAAATAGTTCTATTGGTATTATCTCGTCTATATTTTTCATTAAACTCTTTCTGTTTTTATGTAAGCAATATTCTTTGTTTCGTTTGTTATCGCAACAGAATCTGCAATATCGTATGGCAATACAGCCAATACGTTTTTATCTAATACAATAACAGGCAAATAGTCCCTTAATCTCTTAGGTGCTTTTATGTCTGTTAGATAGTCGCCTAGACTCTTTGTACCACCTTTATAACGCTTAAAAGTGAAACCAGGTTCCCTGTTTTTAATTACAGCGCCCTTCATCTTATCCATATCTACCCTTAGGCCGCCGTTGTCTACTTTGCTTACTTCTATCTCCCAATTGCCTAGAGAGAAATTGCCATAATCAAAGTCTGTTGGTTCAATTCTTGGCTCATCTTCCTTAGTAAAAACAATCCTGTCGTACTCTCTTGAAGCGACAACGCCGAATGGTAAAACTACGCTCTTTCCGTTTTCCTTGTTTAATAAATCAAAAACGCTTTCAATATGTCTAGCTTCTAAGTTAACCCTAGTAAATACCGCCTCAACTGCATCTATAATACATTGACTTGCAATAATATCTTTCTTTTTTATGTTGGAGATTTTAACAGCAATTCCACCCTTTGTCTTTTCATATTTTGGAGTTTGCTCATCAATATAATCTCTCATCTTTTTTGAAATGGAAGATAGTCTTAATAGATTATCCCCAAAATTTGGATATGCTTTTTCAATATCTCCCCTAATAATGTTTCTAACATTATTTCTTGTATATTCAACATCAAAATTTGTACTATCTTGAACAAAGGAAATGCTATTTTCACTTAAGTAATTCTTTATGTCGTCAGAAGAGATATTTAGCATTGGTCTTAAAAGAACACCGTCGTCTTCTTGCATTCCACATAATCCTTGAATGCCGCTTCCTCTAAAGATATGCATTAAAATACTCTCTATTTGATCATCTTTTTGGTGAGCAGTAACTACTCTGTCCGCTTCTTTGTTTTCTACAAGTTCTTTAAAGATTTCTCTTCTTCTGATTCTTGCGCCTTGTTCGATAGTATATCCGTTCTCCTCGCAAAATTCCTTGATTTTTTCCTCATAAACCCTACATTCTACACCGTTTTCTTCACAATAATTCTTAACAAAGTCTCTGTCCCTTTCTCCCTCTTCACCTCTAAGGTTGTGGTGTACAGTAACAACAAAGAATTTCTCTTTGTCTAAGTTGTGAATAGCAAAATGAAGTAAGGCCATAGAATCCTTACCTCCGCTTATAGCTAGTGCTAATCTCTCAAAAGAGTTTAATAAGTCAATTTTTTCTTCTAGAAACATACCTTAATTATATAATAATTGCCTATAACATTCTATATTAAAAATGTTTCAAAATGGATTTGTACTAAAAACAATACTTTTTAGTATTTAGTTAAATGTCCGATTTGATCTAATCCTTCAAAATTCTTTTGTCTTAGGGCTTCGTATATAAAAACACAAACACTATTTGCCAAATTTAAACATCTTCTGTCTGGCAACATAGGAATTCTCGCACAATCCTCGTAGTTTTTATATAATAATTCTTCATCTAAACCCTTTGTTTCGCAGCCAAAGAATATCCAAGTATCGCTTTCATACTTAACTTCTACATGGTTATGGTGAGATTTTGAAGAAGCAAAAACGAATTGAGCTCCGCTTTTTTCTTTTGTAAGCTTTACTGAATCTGCAATATTATCTGTGATTACTGCGTTTTCTCCAAAGTTTTTCTTTAGAAAATCTGCCATTCCGTCATATCTTGTGCAAACAGCGAATTCCCAATAATCTAATCCGCTTCTTTTTAAATACTTATCATCCCAGCTAAAACCGCAAGGCTCTATTACGTGAAGTTTTGCACCTGAAACGGCGCAAGTTCTAATTATATTTCCTGTATTGTTTGGTATATCTGGATTTACCAAAATTATATTTATCATATCTCGCTATCCTCGATAATTTTTATCATTTCGTCTAAAGAATTACTCTCAAAAGCTTTAGCTTTTACTTCTTTGCCACCTCTTTTTCCTTTGTAGTAGCATGCTATATGCTTTTTGAAATTCGAATTAATATATTTGTCACTATGGAACAATCTCATCGTTTTTATATGCTCCAAAATTAATTCTTTTAAAGGCCTTTCTGGATTGCCTGTTATTTGAGCAAAAACATTGGGATTTCCAAGAGCACCTCTTGCGATCATAACCCCAGCAGCACCTGTTTGTTCTTTTATATCTAAATAGTCTTGTTTTGAACAAACATCTCCATTTGCTATTACTGGAACCTTAACAGCATTCACTACTTTTGCTATTTCATCCCAGTGGCTATGTCCCATATACATTTCTTTTCTTGTTCTTCCATGAACTGTTATGGCATCTGCGCCAGCGTCTTCCATCGCCTTAGCAAAGTCAACTGCTATTATATCGTTAAAACCAAGTCTCATTTTTACGGTTACCGGTTTTTTTGTGAAATTTTTCGCAGCTTTTACTACTTCTTGAGCAAGAGGAATGTTATTCATAAGGGCACTTCCTTCATTGTTTTTAACAATTTTAGGAACTGGACATCCCATATTGATATCTATGATATCAAACTTGCTTAGCATTTCATTTTGAACAGCATATGTTATAAAAAACGGCTCGCTCCCGAAAATTTGAACGGCTTTTATTTTCTCATTATCTGTAACATTCAATAGTTCTGCAGTCTTTTCCGCGTGATTATAATAAAGACCTTTTGCAGAAGCCATCTCTGTATATGTAATACCTGCACCCAATTGAGCGCAAATAGATCTAAAGCCAACATCAGAAAAACCTGCTATTGGAGCAAGAAAGACATCGTTCTTTATTTCTAAATCTTTAATCTTCATTGATTTTGCTTATTCTCTCTTTAGCTTCTTCTTTTGTTATTCCATCTAAAGAACCCATGTTTTCATACTCTTTAAATTTGTTTACAAATTTAGACAAAGCTTTATCCAAAGCTACTTCTGGATCAAGATCTTGTAATTTCATAACAAGAATTAAACTCATTAAAACTTTTCCTGCATTATCTTCTGTTTGCTCATTAGCAAAAATAGACAATTTTTCTTGCAAGTCTTTTTTAGCTTCTTCAACAGAATCTGTAACAAATTTATTCTTTTTAGCTACGCTAATAATTTTCTTGGCTTTTTCTACAGAAGGAAGCGCTTTTGCTATACTATCCATTTTGCTTGATGGTTTTGTATATTTCTTTTCTTTAGCTTTTGCTGCATCCCATGCTGCCAACGCTTCATCCTTGTTTGTTGCTACAATATCTCCAAAAATATGAGGATGTCTAAATATAAGTTTTGAACATAATGAAGATAATGCATCTTCTGTATTATATTCACCCATATCTTCCCCTATTACACAGTGGAATATGCTTTGAAGCATTAAATCTCCGCTTTCTTCTATCATGTTGTCTAAATCTTGATTGTTTATAGCCTCAACAAGTTCGTATGCTTCTTCTAAAGCATTCTCTCTTATGCTCTCATGTGTTTGAGCCTTATCCCATTCACATCCATGTTCACTTCTTAAAATTCTCATAATCGCATATAAATCTAAGAAATTAAATCTATATTTATTCTTCACTTCTAAAGGACTACAAATAATTGTAGTTTTATAGTTATATTCTTTTTGTCTATCTATCTCGAAGACCTTTATTACTCTACCATTAAACTTTATATCTTGTTCATCTCCCAAAATGTTAGAAAGAACAAGTTTAACATCTGAAGCTATATATTCGTTATCTATATCTGTAACAACTAAAGTTGTTCTTGTATCATAATTAAAGCCGACATTTGATATTAATTCGTAAGCACTAATCTTTAGAGTAGCAAGAGAAGGGTTCTCGAAAGAAGATCCTAAAGAAACAGATGGATATATTTCAACATTTGTTCTTTTCTTTAGTTCAAGAACAGTTCTATCATCAAAACCACTACCATTAACACAGTAGCAAGCATCTTCTTCTTTTAACAAAACCTCTACAATCTCATTGTCTAGATTGTCAAAATTCTCTGCATTTTCATAAATATAATCCAGAGGAATATTATCTATTTTATTATTAACAAAATAGTTATAAGTTTCTGTAAGTGCTGTTCTTACAAAAACCTTTTTACTAGTTCTTATAATTTGATCGCCTTTTAATGTGATTTGATCCGTATCGCAACCAAGGCCTACGACTTTTATCATTATTATTCCCTCGTTTCGTCAATATAAGAAGATACGAAATCTGCCATTTGTAGATATACAGCTAGTGGATACTTTTCATAGGCATCACTTATTGAATGATCTCCACCCATTGCTCTTTTATCAAAGGCTCCCATATGCCAGTTGATCGCCGCAGCCTCATCTCTTGTTAATTTCATGAATGAACCTATGATATATAAAGACTTTTCTCCATGTCCCATAGGGAATTCTTCATCAATTGTGTAATATGGTTCTTTTACCCAATTCCCAAATTCATTTTTAACATTTCTTTCTGATATCTTATAGAAATTAACCTTGCATAAATCGTGTAGAAGAGCACAAATTGCCATACTTTCTTCAGAAATGTTTGTAACAGATTCTGGATGAAGTGTTTTTTCTTTTTCAACAATCCACTTTAAATTGTTATAAACATTAATACTGTGCTCACATAGTCCGCCTTTTACTGCTAAATGGTATTTTGCACTAGCTGGCGCTGTGAAAAAATCGCACTTATCTGATTCTAGCCAAGCCATAAGCTCTTTTGATCCGTCTCTTTTTATATATTTATCATATATTGATTTAAATATATTCTTTGATTCTAATGCTTCCATAAAACATCTCCTAATTATTTCTGATTTCGTCTTCTCTATCTATTAAATCTTTAATCTTTTTATATGAATAATTTCTCTTAACTGCTCTATAGAAAGTCTGAATGCTTGAAAAACCTGCCTCTAAAGCTGCATCAGATACTGTCATATCACTTCTTCTTAGTAATTCAATTGCCGCTTGCAATCTAACCATAGATAAATAATTGGTAATATTAGTATGCAAATACCCATTAAATAATCTAGAAAAATAATATTTACTGTAATTAAAATGGTTTGCTAGCGTTTCTAAGTCTATTTCATCCTTATAATGTTCTTGAATATAAGCTAAAACTTCTTCTACAAGACCTTGGTCAAATTGAACCTCTCTATCCTTAATTCCTAATAATTCAATTAACTGCCCAATTAATAAATCGATTCTCCCTTGATTTAACAATGGATTAGATTCTCTTGAAGCAAGCCCAGCAAATGTTGGTTTTAACATTTGTGCCTCGTATTTATTAGTAACAATGCAGTTCTTGAACCTCTTATTGCTATATAAAAGATAATAATCCTTTAATAAATGGTTAGGAATTACAACCAAGATTTGTTTACTATTCTCACTTTTGTAGTAATTATGCATAATATAACTATCTACCAAAAGAATCTGATCTTGTTTTAGCGTGTAATCCACATTATCATACATAACCTTCTTTTCGCCTTCCAAAACATACATTAATTCCAGTTTTCTATGGAAGTGCGGAGCATTCTCATGGTCAGTATTAGCTGACACAAATAGTCTTTCATCGTATTCTCTTGCTAATTCATATTCTGCTAACATTTTTATTCACCGCAATTTTTGAGATGTTTTTTCGCAATTTTTTAATGCGCAATCCCTTTGTAAATAATATACTATTCTCGAAAATAAAAAACAAGAAAAGAGAAGGAGGTAATCAAAACTATGTTAAAGAACTTATTAAAAAAGATTAGTAGAGATTTTGGTGTAACTCATTCTTATAGCTATTGGTCATAAGAAAAATAGCACCAAATGAAATCGATAAAAAGATTTCAAATCAAAACGACAAATTTCATAATTAACCCTTTTTATATTTAATAGCTTCTGTAGAAATACGGGAGCTATTCGCTTTTATAATATACACTTTTATGCGCATAAATATTAACTCATATAATCCTGTTTAAATCAGAAAACGAAAATACGTCTTTTTGTAATTTTTTCGACAATAGGACAAAAAAGCAAATACCAGCATTTATCCATACTAACTCAACACTTCCATGTGCAAGTGTTGAAATAGGTGCCACATTTTCCATCATGTATTGAGATATTTACAAAAAGGATATTTTTAGATGTATCGATTTTTCGATAGTTAAAAATTTAACATTTCAAGATTGGACGCCTTTGAATAAGCGCTGCAGATCTTGCTTGATTATGAATAAATATTACATAAACATTTTGCCTTATATACATACTCTATTGGTATTAATTTTGACATTCTCACATATAGTTTTAGTAACATAATACTAATGATATAATTACTAATCTTTATATACAAAACAACTATACTCTTACCCCTCTTCAAGATAACCCTAACAGCTATCACTGAAATCAAAATAGACAGATAAGTTTTCTTTAAACAGCAACTTATACCAAGGACTTCTCTTATACAAACACAAAGAAACAATATTTGGGGACAAAGAGAGCATCTCCTCTTAACCGCAATTCTTGAAATCTTAAAAATCAATTTCTGAGAAGGATTATATACTCGGTTTAGGAATCTGTAATACTTATAATCGTATTTACATAACCACTTGTGTCAGGAAAACATATAGAAAAACATTTCAATACAACAAAACATTCTCGACACTATTAAACTATTGCCTTTATCTATCAGCTGGATCAAATCATCAATAACACTTTTATGTTTACAGTTTTTAAAACAACCTAGCAAGCGAATCTTATTACTACGTATTTCACATACATGCGTAAACACGCGCGTGCGTGCAACATCCATTACTATTTGCTAAATTCACATGTTAAATTTTATGGACATTTTGGTGCAACAATTTTTATTTTTCACCATTAATCGACACATAATAAAAAATTTTTTAAAACTAGTGTTGACAATACGGTTTATTTGTGGTAATATATAATTGCAAAATAAAGTTGCCTTAAAAACAAACTATCAAAAATATATATGGTAGAACTAAAAAATCCTATAGAGAGCAGGAGCCTTATCTCACGGCTCCTGTTTTCGTTTATCAAAAGATCAGTATTTATGTCAGATTTATACAAAGCTACATTTTTATAACATATTTCAAAACATTTGTTTTAATTTATATGGACATCTTCACAATATCGTGGTATTATAATTATAGAAATATTTTGTCCGTTTTAAAATTGTTCCACAAACAGCGTGAAACCATATATAAATATTTTCAAAAAGTACCAAAATCACACACAATTGAAATCAGATTTTAAGAATTAATTTGGCTAAAAACCCGCTATATAGAAATTATTTTTCTAAAAAGAGCGTTTTTTAGTTTCACAAGAAACTTTGAAAATTTGATCAAAATTTTGCTGCCAAAATGCACAATTTTAGCTCCATTATTCCGTGTATTTTAGGCTTGTTCTCGTTATAAAAGTGCTTGACACTATTTCTTATATTAATATATACTTATTCTCGCTATAATATTTTAATATAGACATAACGTAAAAGTGAGGATATAAAAATGAAACAAACTTATCAACCAAAGAAAAGAACACGTAGCAAGGTACACGGATTCAGAAAGAGAATGGCTTCTGCAAACGGTAGAAGAGTATTAAAGAGACGTCGTGCTAAAGGTAGAAAGGTTCTTACTGCCTAATTAATTATGCAGAAAAAGTATAGGCTTCGTGGACGAAAAGTCTTTAATTATGTTCTTAAGAAGGGCGATTCGAAAAAAACCAAGGCCTTAATACTTATCTACACTCCTTCAAAATATCCGCTTCATGTAGGATTTGTTGTTAGTAAGAAGATCGGCAACGCTGTTGTTAGAAATAGAACAAGAAGGAGACTAAGGGAATCATTCCGTTCTCTAATTCCTAAGGTAGTAGACAATTACAATTATGTTGTTATTGCTCGCCCAGGAATAGAGAATCTAGATTTCGAAAATATAACATTGTCTTTAATAGAGGCCCTAAAGAAGGCAGAACTGTACAAGGAAGAAGAATAATGTTCATCGGAAAGGTTTTATTAGCTTATTATAAAAATTTCTTAAATCCTTTATTTCCAGATTCCTGCATTTATACGCCTTCTTGCTCCGCTTATATGGGACAAGCCATTGAGAAATATGGCTATTTAAGAGGTATTCCTAGGGGACTTTGGAGAATTTTAAATTGTAATCCTTTTGAAAAAGGTGGATTTGACCCTGTTAAAGATAACTTTAGAGGAAAATCAAAATGGCTTTTATAACAAATGCTATCCTATCGGCAAGTTTAACTAACTGGATAGGAAAACTACTAGAGCTTTTATATAATGGTATTGGCAACTTCGGATGGACCGTAGTTGTCTTTAGTATTTTATTAAAGCTTGTGCTTTCTCCTCTTGATGTTTGGCAAAGAGTTTCTATGCGCAAACAGCAAAAGAAGATGGCTGCTTTAAAACCAAAACTAGAGAAACTTGAAAGACAATATGGCAGAAATCCAGATCTTTTAAAACAAAAACAATTTGAATTACAACGTAATGAAAAGATTAATATCTTTTCATCTTGCATACCATTAATCGTAACAATGGTTGTATTCTTTGTTGTGTTTGCTGGTTTTAGAGCTCTTGTAACTTATGAAAACGAAGTCCTTGTAGAAGACTTGGACGCTAAATATGTTGAATACATGGTTGATTATAACTACAACCAACTAACACCTGAAAAACAAGCAGAAGTTTCTGCAGATTGGGAAAACGTTACTTATAATCAAAAGTGGAGCAAATTAAAAGAATTCTGCAACACTAAAGAAAACGATGCTTTTGTAAACTTAGACGGCGGATTCATCGAATACGATGCATTAAAGGAAAAAGACCTTGTTGCTTTTAATATTCTAAATGAAAAACTTTGTGAAGTTTATGAAGCAAACCTAGACAAAGTTGGCTGGTTATGGGTTAAAAACGTATTTAAATCAGATATAGGAACAACTGTTATTCCTAATTATGATTCATTCATATCTACAGGTGTTGGTGGTATAGGTGCCGATGAAAGCGACACTATCATGCACACAAAGTATAATAACTTAGTTTCTTCTTCTATGGAGAAGTTTAACAAAGAAGGAACTTGGGATTTTAAGAAGTGGAACGGATACTTTATTCTTCCTATTCTTTCTTTATTAACAAGTTTCTTATCTACATTTATTATGCAAAAGAACCAAGTTCAACAAACAGTAGGAACAAAGGAACAAATAGAACAACAACAAAAAACAACCAAGATGATGACATATATGATGCCATTAATGTTGGCTGTCTTCTCAATGTTATACAGTGCAGCGTTTGCTATCTATTATTTCATAAGCAACGTATTGTCTACTTTAACAACACTTGTTATCAACTTCATTCTTAATCAAAAAGAAAAGAAAGAGGAGATCAACAGTGGCGTTGTTGTCGTATCAGAGAAGAAATAAGAGGTGATTTTTATGGTAGAAACTATTAAGAGTTTTATTGAGGGTATTATTGAAAAGTTAAACCTACAATGCGAAGTTAATGTTAGCGAAACAGAAGAAGAATACAAGGTTGATTTAGTTGGACCTGATGCTTCTGTTCTAATCGGATATAGAGGAGATGTTTTAGATAGCATTCAATATCTAACACTTCTATTAATCAACAAGACAAAAGAACAAAAAAAGAGACTTGTAATTGACGGCGAAGGCTATAGAAACAAAAGAGAAGCAACTCTATCTAAACTTGCTAAGAATTTAGCTTTCCAAGTTGCTAAATCTGGTCGTCCTAAGAAATTAGAGCCAATGAATCCTTTTGAAAGAAGAGTTATTCACTCAGCTTTAGCTGAAGATAAATATGTTACAACAGAAAGCGAGGGCGAAGAACCAAACAGATGCGTTGTAATTAAGCCAAATAGAGTAAAGAAAACTTATGATAAGCCTGCACAACCTCGCAAGCAAGAACCTAGCCAAGAAAGAGTTTCTTCAGCTCCATCTGGATTAAATAGATATAGTCAAAAGATGAAATCTTTTGGTGGAGAAAAAAGAAGATTCTTCTAATTTAAATTGTTTTTCTTTTTAAGAATTTCAATTAATTCGATAATTCGATCAAGATCATCTGGGGTGTAATAATCAATTAGGATTCTTCCTTTTTGGTTATTACCCTTTAATTTTACATTAGTAGCAAATACTCTTTGCATAGTATTAACAAGTTGCTTTAGTTCTACAGAAAGAACAGGCTTTATTGTCTTTCTATTCTCTGGATTATTCTTATTATGAACAATAGTTTCAAGCTGTCTTACACTCATTTGCTTATCACATGCAGCTCTTGCTAAGGTTCTTTGAATTGTTTCGTCTTCAATGCCCAAAAGAGCTCTTGCATGACCGCTGCTTAGACGACCAGATGATACTAATTCTTGAATATCTTCTGGTAGAGTAAGTAATCTTAGCATGTTTGTAACATATGGTCTAGATTTGCCTATATTAGTAGAGAACTCGTCTTGTGTTAGGGAATACTCTTTTATAAAATTCTTATATGCTAAAGCTTCTTCTATTGGATTTAAGTTTTGTCTTTGAATATTTTCAATTAATGCAATTTCATCGATTTGCTTTTTAGATAAATCTTTGACTATTACGGGAACCTTTGTTAATCCCGCTATTTTTGCTGCTCTAAATCTTCTTTCTCCAGCAACAATCAAATACTTATTATCATTTTCTGTAACAACGATAGGTTGAATTAAACCAAGTCTTTTAATTGTCTTGCTTAATTCTTTTATAGAATCCGAATCAAAAGTTTTTCTAGGTTGATTAGGATTAGGAACAATGGCATCGATGTTTAATTCTCTAATACCTTCGTTTAGATTTCCTTCTTTATCGTATGTCTTATAATCTTTTATTTCAAATACTGTTAAATCTTTCTTTGCCATATTACTTACCTAAACAGAATTTAGCGAAAATATTATCAATAATATCTTCAGTTGCACAATTACCTGTGATTTCTCCTAAAGTAAAGTATGCATTTCTTAGATCAACTAATGTTAATTCTAATGGTTGTGTATCTAATGTCTTTAAAGTCTCTTCTATAAAATCTATAGCTTTTCTAATAGCTTCTGCATGTCTTTGGTTTGTAATAACAACAGAAGAAGAATCTATACCATTAGTTATAAAAGCATTTACAATACTCTCTTTTAATAAATCTATTCCTTCTCCTTTCTTTGCACTTATAACAATTCCATCATTTTGTTTAGAAAGAGGAGCAACCTTATCGCTCTTATTATAAACTTTAATAAATTTCTTATCTTTTATCTTTTCTAAGATATCTTTTTCTTCGCTGTTTAATTCTCTACCGCTTTCTGTAATAAATACTACAATATCGCTTGATTTAGCTGCTTCTAAACTCCTTTCAACTCCTATAGATTCTACAACGTCTTCTGTTTCTCTGATTCCTGCAGTATCAATAAGTTTTAATAGTATTCCATTTACTTCAATACTTTCTTCTATACTATCTCTTGTTGTTCCAGCAATATTAGTAACAATGGCTCTTTCTCTTCCTAATAATTTATTAAGTAGGGAAGACTTACCAACATTTGCTATACCAACGATAGCAACAGAAATACCTTTCTTTATATATCCGCCAACATTTGAAGTGTTTAATAGATTTTTTAAATCTATTAAGTCTTGACTTAGTTCTTTATTACAATCTATCTTGCTTTCATCTTCCATCTCGTCTGGATAATCTAAACTAGCTTCTAATTGAGAAACGCAATATAAGATTTTATCTTGTATTTGTGAAAGTTTATCTGAAATACCACCTTTAGATAATCTATAACCAGCATTAATTGCAGAAATAGATTCTGCATTAATCATGTCTATAATACCTTCAGCATCAGATAATGAGATTTTTCCATTTAAAAAGGCTCTTTTTGTAAATTCACCTTTATCAGCAACATCAGCACCATTTTCTAAACATCCTTTAAAGATTTCTTCAACAAGTCTAATTCCTCCATGACATTGGAATTCTACTAAATCTTCTCCTGTATAAGATGCTGGTGCCTTAAAATAAACAGCTAAAACCATATCTTTAATTGTAGATGTGGATATTGTTCCATAATACATATAGTTTGGTGTTGCCTCTAAGAAGGAATTAAGTTTTTTTGTAGTGAACATTTTTGCAGCTATTTCTAGTGCTTTATCTCCACTCATTCTTATAATTCCAATGGCTCCACTTCCTATTGGTGTCGATATAGTTGCGATTGTTTTCATACCCAAAATTATAACATAACATAGTTATGTTTGCCAATGTTTAAAAAGCTATGTTATAATTGCGCTATGAGTGAAATTTACGATAAAAATTATGATGCAATTGTTATAGGAGCCGGCCATGCTGGAGTAGAAGCTTGCTTAGCTTTATCTAGAATGGGACTTAAGACTCTTGTTGTTACTTTATCTTTAAATGCTATTTCATTTATGCCATGCAACCCTTCTATTGGAGGAACATCAAAAGGTCACTTAGTTAGAGAAGTTGATGCTCTTGGTGGTCAAATGGGTATTTCAACAGACAAAAATGCTTTACAACTAAGAATGTTAAACTTAGGAAAAGGATCAGCTGTTCAATCTTTACGTGCACAAGCAGATAAGACAGCTTATCACTTATATATGAAACATGTTCTTGAAGAGGAAGAAAACCTTACTGTTCTTCAAGGAGAAGTAGCTGAAGTTTTAACTGAAGGTGGTAAAGTTTGTGGAATAAAAACAACACTAGGACAAATTTTCTATTGCAAAGCAATAGTTGTAGCAACTGGCGTTTATTTAAATGCAAATATTATTATCGGTGATTGGACTCAAAAAGTTGGTCCTAATGGTTTTGCAAGAGCTACTGAATTAACTAATTCTTTATTAAAATTAGGGATTCCAACAAGACGTTTTAAAACAGGTACTCCTGCTAGAATAGATAAAAAATCTATAGATTTTTCTAAAATGGAAATTCAAAATGGAGATAAAGATTTATATCCATTCTCTTTCATGACAGATGGCTTTATTGAAAATAAAGAACCTTGTTATTTAACATATACTACTAAAGAAACTAGAGATATTATTATGGCTAATATCCATAGATCCCCTCTATATAATGGTAGTATCCATAGTATTGGACCAAGATATTGTCCTTCAATTGAAGATAAAATAATGAGATTCCAAGACAAGGAAAGACATCAAATTTTCGTAGAACCAGAAAGTGCTTTTTCTAATGAGATGTACATTCAAGGTATGAGTTCTTCTATGCCTTTTGATGTTCAAATTCAAATGTATCATTCAGTTATTGGTCTTGAACATTGTAAGTTTATGAGATTTGCTTATGCTATCGAATATGATTGTATAGATTCTCTTGCATTAAATTCATCATTAATGGTTAAGGGTGTAGATGGATTATTCTTAGCTGGCCAAATTAATGGTAGTTCTGGCTATGAAGAAGCTGCAGCTCAAGGTATTTTAGCTGGTATTAACGCCGGACAATATGTAAAAGGTGAAGAACAAATAGTTTTAACTAGAGATTCTTCATATCTTGGAGTTCTTGTTGATGATTTAGTTACTAAAGGAACTAATGAACCATATAGAATGATGACTGCAAGAGCAGAGCATAGATTAATATTAAGACAAGAAAATGCGGATTTAAGATTAACTCCTATTGGTAGAAAAGTTGGTCTTGTTAAAGATGATAGATGGGAGAGATATTTAAATAAAGTAGAACAAATAAAAGGTTTAAAAGAATTATTAAAGAAATCTATTTCTCCAAAATTATATGGACCTTTATTTGAATCTTTAAATGAATCTATTCCTTCTAATGGTTTAACATATGAAGCTATGTTAAAAAGATCTTCTATAAATGCCAAAGATATTTATAATTATTTTGAAGACTTTAAATCTTATGATTTAAGATACTTAGAAGAAGTTACAACAGAAATTAAATATGCTGGTTATTTAGATAAGGAAGAAAATATTATTTCTAATAATAAAAAATTAGAGAGTAAATTACTTCCAAAAGATATCGATTATTCTAAGATTTTAGGATTAAGAATTGAAGCTAGACAAAAATTAGATAAGATAAAACCATTAAATTTAGGTCAAGCTTCTAGAATTAGTGGAGTATCTCCAGCAGATATTACAGTTTTACTTGTATATCTATCTAAAAAATAATAATGGAATAGTATATTCAAGTAATACGTTTAGAGGAGCTACTGCTCTTGCTATTGTATAATCAAATC
>JAEEGL010366737.1_pt1 | contig 21971 bp, 19 predicted proteins | sample 9134231 | NCBI WGS metagenome assembly JAEEGL01 (sample SAMN16246548, study PRJNA631951) | gut metagenome | biome: gut microbiome; feature: rumen; material: fiber-attached | host: Bos | place: Iran: Karaj | collected 2018-10 | reverse complement strand
TGAGTTTACCGCTTTGGCAGAGTCAGGAAGATACGATGTCATCATCGCGGATTCCGCCCTGGAAAAGCTTGCAAAAAACTTCAAGGGAAGATGGATCGACGCCCCGTTTTTTGCACTCTCGGGGAGAAAGTAATGAAGACACTGAGGATCAAGGTTTACGGCATCGTTCAGGGCGTTGGAATGCGTCCTGTCGTAGCGCGTCACGCATCACGCTGCGGCATCAACGGAACCGTGTCCAATCTTGGTCCGTACGTCGAGATCTTCGCGCAGGGAGAAGATGAGAAAGTGGATGAATTCCTTCGTCTCATCGAAGAAGAACCGCCGAAGAGAGCAGCCATCTTAAAGGTCGATGCAAGGCCGGTGGAAGATGCTTCCGTGTATGAGAGTTTCGAGATCATCGAAAGCGCGAAAACATCCGGCGAGATCTTCGTGTCTCCGGACATTGCGATCTGCGATGAGTGCCTCGAAGAACTCTTCGATACCAACAACAGAAGATACCTTCATCCGTTTATAAACTGCACATGCTGCGGACCGCGTCTCACGATATTGGATGCGCTTCCGTACGACCGCGAGAGGACTTCGATGAAGGAGTTCCCGATGTGTGAGAAATGCGCATCTGAATACTACGATCCTGCCACCAGGAGATACGATGCTCAGCCCGTCTGCTGCAACGACTGCGGACCGGAAGTTTTCATCCTCGATGACCCGGAAGAAAGACGCGGAAGAGATGCGATCGTTCACGCAAGAAAGATCCTGTCTGAAGGCGGCGTTGTCGCAGTGAAAGGCATCGGCGGATTCCACCTTGCTTGCGATGCAAAAAACGAAGATGCGGTCATGAGATTAAGGCAGCTCAAGCACCGTCCCGCAAAGCCGTTTGCGGTCATGATGAGAGACCTCGATACGGTTAAGAAAAACTGCATTGTGACAGACCTTCAGGAAGAGATAATCAAAGGTCATCAGAAGCCTATCCTGCTGCTTAAGAGAAAGGAAGAGTCCGAACTTGCGGCAGACATCGCACCTGATAATCCGACAGTGGGCGTGATGCTCCCGTATGCGCCTTTGCAGAGTCTGTTATTCGATTACGATGACGAGATAACGATGACGGATTGTCTTGTCATGACGAGCGGAAATGTCGCCGGACTTCCGATATGCAGAGACGATGAAGATGCAAGATCCGAGATCGCAAGATTCTGCGACGCGATACTTACGCACAACAGGAAGATCAGGATAAGAGCGGACGATTCCGTAATGGATTTCTACGACGGAAAGCCGTACATGATAAGACGATCGAGAGGCTACGCACCTCTGCCGTACATGATGACCAGAAGCTTCGAAGGGAGCGTCATCGCATACGGCGGCGAACTTAAGAATACGTTCTGCATCGGCGTGAACAATCTGTTCTATCCGTCATCTTACATCGGCGATCTGACTGACCTTAAGGGCAAGGCTGCGCTTACGGAATCAGTAGGAAGGATGCAGGTCCTGCTCGAGACAAAACCTTCTCTTGCGGTATGCGATCTGCATCCGAGATACAACTCTTCGGAGGCTGCGGAAGAGTCCGGCCTGCCTCTCGTGAGAGTTCAGCATCACTACGCACACATACTTTCCTGCATGGCAGAGAATGATTACTTTGATGAGTGTATAGGAGTGTCTTTCGACGGAACGGGATACGGCACTGACGGCACCATCTGGGGCGGCGAGATAATGCGCTGTGACCTTGATGGTTTTGACAGGCTCTTCTCGATAAAGCCGTTCCTTCAGACCGGCGGAGACATCGCTTCCAGAGAAGGATGGAGGATCGCGGTATCGATGCTGATAGACATCTACGGAGACGAAGCTGAGAACGTCTGCGATAAGCTGGATCTTATCAGGAAGGGAAGCTTCAAGATGTACAAGACGATGCACGACGGAAAGATCAATACCGTCGTATCGACGTCAGCGGGAAGACTCTTTGATGCGGTCTCTGCGATACTCGGAATTAGACTCGAGAGCAGCTTTGAAGGAGAGGCAGCGACGTCTCTGATGTACAAGGCGATGGAACACGAAGGTGAAGATCCGGTTGCTGATTATGTGCTGGTCGAAAGTAATACTCTTGCGACCGACAGGATAGTAAAAGATCTCGTGGAAGCAAGGCTTGCAGGCGAAGACGAAACAAAGCTTGCATACAGGTTCCACTACCTGCTTGCAAAGGCCATCTCAGAAGCAGTTTTCCTTAAAGCAGGTGATATAAAGACGGCAGCTCTTAGCGGCGGATGTTATCAGAACACACTGCTTTTGGATCTGACAAAAATGATGCTCGAAGAAAAAGGATTCAAGGTTCTGATCCACAGCCTCATACCTCCAAACGACGGAGGCATCTCGCTGGGACAGGCAGTCTACGGAATGAATAAATTAATGAACGGAGGAATATGAAAATGTGTGTAGGTCTATCTGCAAAAGTTATCAGCGTTAAGGACGGTGTCGCTGTCATCGATGCGTCCGGCGCTAAGCGTGAGGTATCGGCTGAACTTCTTGACGATCTCGAACCCGGTGAATACGTAATGGTCCACGCGGGTGCTGCGATCGCGAAGATAACGGACGATTCAAAAACAGAGACTGACAGCCTCGTGAAGGAGCATCTTACATGAGTGAAAGCATAACAAATCCGATCGAGTATCTTAAGAACTACGACGGTCCTGAGATAAGGATAATGGAGGTATGCGGAACGCATACACATGAGATCTTCAGGCAGGGAGTAAGAAGGCTCCTTTCACCGAAGATTCATCTCATCTCGGGCCCCGGCTGCCCCGTGTGCGTAACCCCCGTAAACTTCATCGATGAGGCGGTCTTCCTCGCACTCGAGAGGGGCTGCACCATAACGACTTTCGGAGACCTCGTACGCGTACCCGGCTCGAAAATGAGTCTTGCGGGAGCACGTGCAAAGGGTGCGAACGTCAAGGTCGTATACTCTCCTGCAGACGCCGAGAAATATGCAGAAGAACACCCCGAAGAACAGGTGGTTTTCCTGTCTGTCGGTTTCGAGACTACGACACCTTCCGATGTCATCGCAGTCAAGCGTGCGGTAAAGGCGGGGATAGATAATTTCTCCCTTCTTACCGCCAACAAGACGATGCCCGGTGCGTATGAAGCGATGGCATCTTCATGTGATGCATATATCTATCCCGGACACGTTCATGCGATCATCGGAACGAAGCTCTGTGAGGACGGAGTTGCCAAAGGAATATCGGGAGTCATCACGGGGTTTACGGGCGATGAACTCGTTACCGCACTCGCGATAATCGTAAAGAAATTCAGCGAAGGAAAACCGTTCTTCGTAAACGCATATCCCAGAGTCGTAACCGATGAGGGAAGCCCTGCCGCAGTCGCACTCGTGGATAAGTTCATGCAGCCCTGCGATGCGGAGTGGCGCGGTATCGGAGTTATCCCGGATTCCGGAATGGAACTCCGTGATGAATATGCGGCATACGATGCAAGAAAGAAATACGATGTACCGGTTATGAATCCTGACTACAAGACTGCATGCAGATGCGGCGATGTGCTTCAGGGAAAGATAGAACCTAACCAGTGCCCCCTTTTCGGAAAGGCATGCAATCCCGACCATCCCGTCGGTGCATGCATGGTATCCGATGAGGGTGCTTGTTCAGCTTTTTATATGTACGGAGGAGAGATATGAGTGACGTTATAACACTTGCCCACGGAAGCGGCGGACATAAGACGGGAGAGCTGATCGCGGATGTCTTCAGAAAGAACCTCGGCAACGAGTATTTCACGAGCGACGATGCTGCGGTAATGCCCGGCCCCGAAGGAAGGATCGCGATGTCGACTGACGGCTTTATCGTATCTCCCTGGGAATTTCCCGGTGGCAACATCGGTAAGCTCTCCGTATGCGGAACGGTAAACGACCTCGCGTGCATGGGAGCAAAGCCGCTCTATCTGACATGCTCTTATGTTATCGAGGAAGGTTTCCCGATAGCAGAGCTTGAGAAGGTTGCACAGGCGATGGGCGAGACCGCGCGCAAGGCAGGCGTGAAGATCGTTGCAGGCGATACCAAGGTCGCAGGCAAAGGTCAGGTCGATCAGATCTTCATCACGACCGCAGGCGTTGGAGTAATTCCTGACGGTGTAAACATGTCGGGTGCGAATGCTAAGCCCGGTGATAAGATCATCGTTACAGGCGATGTCGGAAGACACGGTACGACGATACTTCTCGCAAGAGGTGATTACGGCATCGATGCGGAAGTTGCGAGCGACTGCGCACCTCTCTGGAATGAAGTTGAAGCTGCACTTTCCGTCTGTCCCGAAATGCATGTCATCAGAGATGCAACAAGAGGCGGCGTAGGCACGGTAATGTATGAGATTACCGAGCAGTCTGATGTCGGTGTAAAACTCGACAGAGAGAAGATCCCGGTAGACGATGCGGTAAGAGGCGTTACGGGAATGCTGGGATTGGAACCGCTCTATCTTGCATGTGAAGGAACGATGGTAATGATCTGTCCTGCCGAGTATGCAGATAAGGTTGTCGAGGCACTCCACGGATGCGAGCACGGAACAGGCGCTGCAGTCATCGGTGAGATCACGGAAGAGAACAAAGGAAGAGTCGTAATGACTACGGAGATCGGCGGAATGACATATCTTCCCAAGCCGGGAAATGAACTTCTGCCGAGGATCTGCTGACAAAGAGGATAATAGAGATGGAAACAAGAGTTGCATGCATAACGATAATCGTTCAGAACACTGATTCCGTACCTCAGATGAACGCGCTTCTGTCCGAGGCGGGAAACTACATCATCGGACGCATGGGCATACCTTACCATGCGAAAAACATGAACATCATAAGCATCGCGATCGACGCACCGCAGGACCTCACAAGTGAGATCTCGGGCAAGATCGGAAGACTCGAAGGAGTAACTGTTAAGACTACTTATGCAACAGTCAAATGATGACAGAGTAAGGATCGCAGATTGTGCATTCCCAAAGCCGTTCACATACGGTCTTGAGTTCAACGCGCCCGCACACGGTACGTGGAACATCGTGCACATCGGATTCAAGATCCCGCAGGCGCATCAGATATATGTCTGTGCCGATAACTGCATGCGGGGTGTTGTCATGACTGCTGCCGAGATGGGCGAGCTTGAAAGGTTCTCTTCGGTCATATTGGAAGAGGACGACATGGTCCATTCGGGAAGGCTGGAAGAAACTACTATAGAAGGCATCACTGACGTTCTTAAATCGCTCGAAAAGGTTCCTCCGGTAGTCATCGTTTTCCCCGTGTGCGTACACCGCTTTATGGGATGCGACATGAACTACATCTACGATGAATTGGGAAAGCGTTTTCCCGATGTGAAGTTCGTCAGAGGATTCATGGATCCGGTCATGCAGAAGAGGAGCACGACGCCTGACCAGAGACTCAGAAAAGCGATGTTCGATATTATCCCCGAACTTCCTTCCGACGGTTCCGTATCAGTCATCGGATGCGACATGAAAATGGATGAAGCCAACGACATAAAAAAGATTCTTTCTCTGTCGGGAAAAGTCATTAGAGACGAGGCGGATATTGCCGCTCTTGATGACTACTATTCGCTAGGAAGAGCCGAGTATTTTGTGTGCTCATATCCGGCAGGACTGCTCGGCACATCTGCACTCAGTGTGCGCACAAAAAAGCCGTACAAATATCTTCCTTTCACATTTGATCTTGATGCTGTGGAAGAAGGTTTAAGAAGGCTCGAAGTTGATATGCCTGACGGTTTTATTGAAGACGGAAAGAAGGCTTGCGAAGAAGCAGCCGCAAGACTTAAAAATGCAATCGGCAACACAGAGATCCAATTGGATTACACTGCGATCCCGAGACCGCTCTCGCTCGCAAGATTCCTTCTTAAAAGAGACTTCAATCTGACTGCCGTTTATGCTGACGGATTCGATCCCGATGAGCAGAAAGATTTCGAGTGGCTTGCAGAAAACCATCCTGATCTTCTCGTCAGATCGACCGTTCACGTGCAGGGAAGAAGACCATCAAGAAGTGAAGATAAAATACTTGCTATCGGACAGAAAGCGGCATGGTTTACTGGCTCAGGATTCTTCGTCAACATGATCGAAGGAGGAGGACTCTACGGATACTCGGGAATAGAGAAATTTCTGGGACTGATGGAAGAAGCATATAACGTGCCGAAGGACACACGGGATATCATCCCGAGAAAGGGACTCGGGTGCTGCAGTCTGGTATGAAGAAGACGTATAGGATACTTCCGGTATATACAGGTGATGTGTCAGGCTTTGCTTCGGCTCTCTATGAGCTCGGCGGCATGTGCGTGATACACGATCCGTCAGGCTGCAATTCGACATACAATACGCACGATGAGATCAGATGGTACGACAAGGAAAGTCTCATCTACATCTCAGGCCTTAATGACATCGATGCGATAACCGGAAACGACGATAAACTGATAAGCAACATTGTATACGCTGCAGGCGAGATGAAGCCCAAGTTCATCGCGCTTGCGAACTCGCCTCTGCCGTATCTTAACGGAACGGATTTCAAGGGAATATGCAGGATACTTGAACAGAAGACCGGACTGCCCTGTTTCTATGTTCAGACCAATGCGATGCACGATTATTCCGCCGGTGCATCGGAAGCTTATCTTGCATTCGCAAGGAAGTTCTTAACACCGCTTCCCAAGCATAACGGAAACAAGCCCGGCGCGAACATTATAGGTGCGACTCCGCTCGATCATGCGTCGACTGTTTTCGAGTTCTCTGATGAGTATGATATCGTGTCCAACTGGTCGTACGGAACGTCTTTCGAAGAGGCGGTAAATGCAACAAGTGCTGACGTGAATATCGTCGTGTCTTCGGCAGGACTTGCAGCAGCAAAATACATGAAAGAAGAGTTCGATATTCCGTACAGACTTCTCGGCGATTATGCCGGTGTAAAAAGAGAGAAGTCGAAGTGCTATGTCGTGGGCGAAACGGTAACATCAGGCTATGTTGCTGCGCAGCTTAAGAGGAGTTTCGGAGCAGACTTTAACGTCGTCGCGACGACCGAGATAACGGACGGACTTCTGGGTGAGAACGACATCAGATGTCACGGAGAAGAAGAGGTAAGAAATGCCATTTCTGATGCCGAAGTCATCGTCGCAGATCCTCTGTTCAAACTCGTCTCGCCCAAGACCGCGAAGTTCATCGAACTGCCCCATTTTGCAATGTCAGGAAGATTATATCTGAAGCAGATACCAGATCTTATGAAACCGGAGGAGTACTACCATGAGTCTTAACGATACGCCGTCAGGAGAGAGGATCCACATCGGATTTTTCGGAAGAAGGAACGCAGGCAAATCGAGTCTTGTGAACAAGGTCACGAACCAGGATCTTGCCGTGGTATCCGACACCAAAGGCACGACGACAGACCCGGTCACGAAGGCGATGGAACTTCTGCCTTTGGGACCTGTCGTGATAATCGACACTCCCGGTTTTGATGACGAGGGAGAATTGGGGGAGAAGAGGATCTCGAAGACGAGACTGATCCTTAACCGCGTCGATGTGGCAGTGCTCGTGGTCGATCTCGTGGAAGGCATGGGAAGGACCGAAGAACAACTTATAAAACTTTTCGAAGAGAAACTCATCCCGTACATCATCTGCTACAACAAAGCAGACCTTAAAGAGACCATCCCCGCGGTAAAGGACAATGAGATCTATGTAAGTTCCCTGACCGGAAAGAATATCGACGAGCTCAAGGAGATGATCGGAAGGCTTGGCGGACACAAGCAGGAAGCTGCGCCTCTCATCAGCGATCTTATCTCTGCAGGTGACACGGTCATACTCGTTATCCCGATCGATACTTCCGCACCTAAGGGAAGGATCATCCTTCCGCAGCAGCAGGTCTTAAGAGAAGTCCTGGACAGCAATGCCGCGGCATACATCGCGCAGCCTGAAGAACTTGGTGCGGTCATCGCCAATCTTAAGACAAAGCCGAAGCTTGTCGTGACTGACAGCCAGGCTTTCGGCAAGGTATCGAAGATCGTTCCCGAAGATATCCTTCTCACGTCTTTCTCGATCCTCATGGCAAGGCACAAGGGGTTCCTGAAAAGTGCGGTAAAAGGCGTCAAAGCAATCGACACGATAGAAGACGGAGACAAGGTCCTCATATCAGAAGGCTGCACACATCACAGACAGTGCGAGGACATCGGAACATATAAGCTCCCCAAGTGGCTCGGCGAGTACACGGGCGCGACCGTAAAGATAGACACCACATCCGGACTGTCTTTCGCAGAGGATCTGTCGGAATACAAGATGATCATCCACTGCGGCGCATGCATGCTTAACGACCGCGAGGTCATGTACCGCGCGAAATGCGCAGAGGATGCAGGCATCCCGATGACCAACTACGGCACGGCAATCGCCCATATGCACGGCATTTTAAGGAGAAGCCTGGAGGTTTTCCCAGACATCCTCGCGGAACTTAATTAATAATAGAAACCGTAACTTCTGATAAATGTAATCAAGGGGTAACATTAACGGTTCATATTATTAGGCATGAAACGACATGCCAATTCAGGACTTAAAGAATGGTTTCTGCATTTCTGTGCCCAAAGAGAAATGCAGGCCAGGATCAGTATCCTCGTTATCACATCGATCACGATACTGACCTTTGGTTCAGTCGTCGCGGTAAATGCCGCCACCAGGAATGTTATTCCCGATGAATCCGTAGACATGAGCAGCGTGATCTCTTATGAGCAGTCGCTGACACAGCCCGAGGTAAAAGAAGCACCCGAACCCGAAGTCACCGAACCTGAGGTGGCCGAAGTGACATACCCTTCCAAGCAGGGCGCTCCTGCGGGCAACTCCGGAGTCAAGATAGACCTGTCAGAACTGTCTGACGAAGAACTCGTTGATAAGATCACATCCGGTGAAGCAGGCGTCATCGCCGCCGAAGACATCAAGACCGACCAGTCGGCAAACACCGATGTTAAGCACAAAGCAACTGTAGCATCAGACCCCGCACCGAGCGACGAGCCTCCGGTAACGGAAGCCGGTTATGAGCTCGGCATCGATATCTCACAGTTCCAGGGAACCATCGATTGGGCCCAGGTCAAGGCCGCAGGTTACTCATTCGTTTTTATCAGATGCGGCGGCCGCGGTTACGGTGAAGCAGGAAATCTCTACGAAGATACACAGTTCGTCACCAACATGAAGAATGCAAAGGCCGCAGGTCTTAAGGTCGGTGTCTACTTCTTCTCGCAGGCCATCACGCCGTACGAAGCGCTCGAAGAAGCATCCCTTACCATCGCCATGATCAAGAAGAGCGGCATCACTCCCGACTACCCCGTAGTAATGGATTGGGAGACGGACTCGTATTACAGGACATGGGATCTCAAGGGACAGGAATTTGCGAATGTCATCACATCCTTCTGCAGCACTATCCAGCAGAACGGATACACACCGATGGTGTATCTCAACACATCGGATATCGACAGCCGTCTCGGATACACGCCCTCGTATGCTCTCTGGTATGCAAGGCCTTACAACAAGTATCAGGACGGCCACCAGTACGTCGCAGGCGAAGAGACACCCGGAAGATCCTGGTCTGTCTGGCAGTATTCGTGGTGGGGCACGGTTCCCGGCATCTCGTATCCCGTCGATCTTAATGTATCGCTCCTCGGCAAGACGCCTCTGACCGATCCTTCGTTCAATCTCAAGAACGGTGCTTCGGAACTCTTCTCTGCAGTAGGTGATACGACCTTCAATCCGCTTGACGGGGTATCCGTGACAACATCGCAGAATCAGACTGCGACGAGCGGAATAACCTATACGGTAACGGGCAGCGACGGTACGGAGACGACCGTCGAGACGGCTTGCGCCACGGCAGGAACATACACCGTTACCTTCAGCTACAAAGACAGTTTCAAGGGCACCGTAACGAAATCATTCAACTGGACCGTTACGGCAAGTGCCGCGAAAATAAACCTCACATCCGCATCGTATTCGACCGTGGCAGGCGATGCTGCGATCGATCCGCTTGCAGGCGTGACCGTAACGACATCTGCGGGCGAGACAATAACCGATGTGTCGGCGTGCGTTACCTATACTGTTACTGATGCGGGCGGCAATGAGACCGACATTGCAACTGCTGCCGTTACGGAAGGAACATATACGATCGCTTATTCATATACTGATGAAGTCTGCGGCGCGGTAACGGCTTCCGCCGACTGGACTGTGACGGTGACTTCCGCAGAACCTGCTCCGACTGAAGAGACCACTGCTCCGTCAGAAACTGTGCCCGAAAGCACATAGATTTCTGTATAATTAAAACATCTCATAGCACGCTTAAGGAGGTACAAGAATGAACAATACACTCATGTCCTATAAAGCGAGGATCATAATCGTAGACCTTGTAATGCTGCTCCTGGGTGCGGGCTTTATCATCTGGCAGGATGACATGATGGCCAAGCTTGTCCTTGTTACGGGCGTGCTCATAGGTCTTGCAGGAGTGATGCTCATCATCAATTTCATCCTGGATAAAGAGAAGACTGTTTTCGACTGGGTCGTAATGATAGTCGGAGTGCTGATACTTGCAGCCGGCGTGCTCCTCGCGGTGTTCTCCGGTGCGGTAGTCGACATATGCGTATTCATCTTTGCTTCGCTCCTGATCATCTACGGCGTAGTTGACATGTTCACTGCAATCGCAATAACAAGACAGACAGGCGGCATCTGGTGGCTGCCACTGCTCCTTGGTCTTGCGGCAACCGGACTCGGTGTGGGGATCATAATCCTTAAGACTCAGGGTACGGATGCTCTTGCGATAATGACAGGCATTACGTTCATCGTTGCTGCCGTAGGCGGAATCATAAATGCGATCCAGACGTATTTTGGAAGGAAGAAGATCATAGGCTCGATGCCTCCTCCTCCGCCCCCGCCGCCGGATCTTACTGACGACCTCAAAGCTTAATAATTTTCTGACGGAGGCAGCGCCATGAGTATCAACATAAACGAGATGCCGAAGATCGGTTTCGGTCTGATGAGATTACCCGAGAAAGACGGAAGCATAGACATCGAGCAGGTCTCGAAGATGGCAGATATCTATATGGCTGCCGGATTCAATTATTTCGATACCGCGTATGTGTATCACAGCGGCAACTCCGAGAAGGCAGTCAAGAAGGCGATAGTGGAACGCTATCCCAGAGATTCTTTCACCATCGCGACAAAGCTTCCCGCATGGTTCCTGCATTCCTTCGAAGACAGGGACAAGGTGTTCGAAGAACAGCTCGAAAGATGCGGAGTGGACTACTTTGATTTCTATCTTCTCCACAGCTTGGAAGACGGCAAAAACTACGATACATACGAGAAGTATGACTGCTTTAACTGGGGAATTAAGAAGAGGGAAGAAGGCAGGATAAAGCACTTCGGATTCTCTTTCCACGGAACACCCGAACTGCTGGTAAAAGTGCTTGATAAGCACCCCGAGATCGAGTTTGTCCAGATACAGCTCAACTATGCTGACTGGGATAACAAGATAGTCCATTCCGGAGAACTCTATGAGATATTAAGGGACCGCAATATTCCGATGATAATCATGGAACCTGCCAAGGGCGGCAAGCTTGCAAATCTCGACGATGAGTGCAAAGAGATACTGCAAGGCATCCGTCCCGACAAGTCTGTGGCATCCTGGGCGTTCCGCTTTGTCGGAAGCCTTCCCGGCATCGCGACGATCTTAAGCGGTATGTCCACGCCCGAGCAGATGGAAGACAACACGAAGACGTTTACGGATTTCGAGCCGTTGTCGGACGAAGAGCTTCAGGCGATAGACAAGGTCAAGGAGATAATGAACCGCGTCGAGCTTGCCGGCTGTACGGCGTGCAAATACTGCGTTGAAGGATGCCCGATGGGCATATCTATTCCAGATGTCATCAGTGCGGTCAACACCAAGAGAAAATTCCCGGGAGACATGAGACCGCAGTTTTTCTACAACGGTCTTGTCGACAGATACAGCCATGCATCAGACTGCATCGCGTGCGGCCAGTGCGAAGGCGTATGTCCGCAGCACCTGCCGATAATCAGTCTCATGCAGGAAGCCGTAGAGAAATTCGAAGGAGAAGGCTAACTATATGAAGATCACATACATCGGACACTCGTGCTTTGTCGTCGAGAATGCCGCAGGCGGAAAGATAGCAACAGATCCGTATGCACCGGGTTCGGTTCCCGGTCTTGCAGATGTGGATATCGAAGCGCATGAAGTGATCTGCTCTCACGGCCACTCAGACCATAATGCCTTTGACGAGGTGAGTGCACCGGCAGAGCCCTGGGGCGGCGACTTCAAGATATTTTCCATCAAGACCTATCACGACAACATGAAGGGCATCCTCCGCGGCAGGAATAATATAAGCAGATTCGAAGTGGACGGATTAAAGATCGTGCACATGGGCGATATTGGCTGTGACCTTACCGATACGCAGTTAGACGAGATCAAAGGCTGCGATGTTCTGATGATCCCCGTCGGAGGTTTCTTTACGATCAATGCAAGGCAGGCTTGGGAGATGGTCAATCTCATAGAGCCCCGCGCGGTAATCCCGATGCACTACAGAGGTGACACCTTCGGGTATGCGCAGATCGGGAGAAGAGAGGATTTCGAGAAGTTGTTTGAAGACAGCGGGAGGGAGATGATTTCTGCAGGGTCCGTACTGGAAACGCTTCCCGGGGAAAAAGCCGTCATACTCATGGAGCCGCTTCGGAAAATGTAACATAAAAAACGCCCCCTTTGTTTTATAATTGCACGCAGGAGGCGTAAGAATATGTTTAAGATCGGTTTTGACAATGAGAAGTATGTAGAACTTCAGAGCCAGCACATCCGTGAACGTGTTGATCAGTTCGGCGGAAAGCTCTATCTCGAATTCGGCGGAAAGCTCTTCGATGATTACCATGCATCCAGAGTCCTTCCCGGTTTTGAACCCGACAGTAAGATCAAGATGCTCAAGGCACTTTCGGAGGATGCGGAGATCGTTATCGCGATCAATGCGGATGCCATTGAGAAGAGCAAGCGCCGCGGCGACATCGGCATCACTTATGACCAGGAAGTCTTAAGACTCATCGATGCATTCACGGAGTTCGGACTCTATGTCGGTTCCGTTGTAATTACCCAGTTCGCAGGTCAGGCTCTTGCCGAGAAATTCGAATCAAGACTGCGCACTCTCGGAGTAAAATCCTACAGACATTATCCGATTGCCGGCTATCCTTCTGATCTTTCTCTTATCGTCAGCGAGGACGGATACGGCAAGAATGATTACATAGAAACATCAAGAAAACTCGTTGTCGTTACGGCTCCCGGTCCTGGTTCCGGAAAGATGGCTACTTGCCTGTCGCAGCTTTACCACGAGAACAAGCGCGGCGTAAAAGCAGGCTATGCGAAGTTCGAGACATTCCCCATCTGGAGCCTGCCTCTGCAGCACCCTGTCAATGTCGCATACGAAGCAGCTACAGCTGACCTTGCAGACGTAAACATGATCGATCCGTTCCATCTCGAGGCTTACGGCAAGACAACAGTCAACTACAACCGTGACGTAGAGATCTTCCCCGTCGTAAATGCGATCTTCGAGAAGATCTACGGTGAGAGCCCCTACAAGTCTCCTACGGACATGGGCGTAAACATGGCTGGCTTTGCCATCGTGGATGACGACGCATGCTGCGAGGCTTCGAAACAGGAGATCATCCGCCGCTACTACGAGGCAAAAGCAGGCGTCCGCCAGGGCAACTCCGACGGCAGCGACGTTAACAAGCTCGAACTCTTAATGAAGAAGAGCGGCATTGATATCTCTGACAGACGCGTTATCGGCGCGGCTCTCGTAAGAGAAGAATCCACAGGCGGTCCGGCTGTTGCGCTTGAACTTCCCGACGGACAGATCGTAACAGGAAAGACCACGGCGCTCCTCGGACCTTCTTCCGCTGCACTCCTCAATGCACTTAAGGCACTTGCAGGCATCTCGCATGACATTCCGCTCATCTCGCCCAATGTCATCGAACCTATTCAGGACCTCAAGGTCAACCACATGGGCAACCACAATCCGAGACTTCACACAGACGAAGTCCTCATCGCGCTTGCTATCTCTGCTGCAACAAACCCGGTTGCAGAGCTTGCGATGCAGCAGATCGGAAAGCTCGTTCACAGCGATGCACACGCAACGACGATGCTGTCTTCCGTCGACCTCAACATGTTCCACAAGCTCGGTGTTAACATCACCTGCGAGCCTGTATACGAGACAAAGAAGCTGTATCACAGATAAAATCTCTGCTGTAAGAGAATCAGTTACGAGGCCGCTCCTGCGGCCTCTTTATTTTGCAAACAGTGAGCTGTAGACCATCGCGTTCAGCTGCGGCCACATTATCCTGATGTCAAATGGCAGTTCCTCGGTATTGTAGGTGAAAAGAATGTCGAAGCCCGGGATCAGACCTGCGTTCGTGTACATCTCATACTTGTTCTTAGTTACCCTGAGATAAGTTACAAAACTCATCATTCCAAGGTGTTCGTGGATTTTGCAGCAATCGAGTTCTTTTATATAGATTACAAAGTCGGGATGAATGGGTTTGTTCATACCTGTTATCCATATCTCCGGTTCATACTTGAACGGAATTCCGTGTATTGTGTAGAACTCGGCAATCTCTTTCTCGGCCACCGACCTGTAGTAAACGCCGTTAAAGAAATACTTCTTTGATTCCGGATAATCCGGGTTTGCATCATTCTTAAGCGACTCAAAAAACTCACCGTTGAGTGCTACATGCTCACCAATGTGATTTATGTACTTCCTGACTACCTTCCTCGGAGTTATGTCGTCGGGCACCGCACCTTTAAAATATGAATGCCAACAGGCCAGGGCTTCATCCAGCGCACTCTGATATTGCTCACGCTTCTCGGCAAGTTCGAAATAGTGCTGGCCAAGTTTGCTTTTGTTGGTATATGCATGATCATCAACATAACATACAGGAGTTTTAATTCCCCTGATTGATCTGGTTGAGAGAGATGTGATCGGCAATTTGTCGAGAGCCATTTTGCAGGCGTTGATTCTAAGTGCCAAGTATTCTCTTGGAATGTAATTTGTCTTTATAGCATTCATATGAATATTCTAGAGCGTTGAAACTGCAGATTTCTATGGCAAAAACTCGACAAAAACGACATCGTTTCATATGCGTTTCATAAAAAGGGAAATCTTGAAACCGAATTGAAACGAAAGCCTTTGGTTTCAATATTGTTCCGTTTTTTTGGATTTATTGAAACGAGATTGAAACAGCCTCAAAGTGCTTGGCCGAACCCGACAAAAACCAACAAAATGCACTACAAAATCGTAGCGCCAAGGCGCACCCAAGAAACGAATATCAAAAAAAGTCAAACTTGTTATTGACAAACACCAGAGGCAGTACGATAATCGAATTGTCAAAGAAAGTCAAAGTCAAAATTGTCTTTGGGAAGGAGGAATGTCAGATGGCAAGACTGGTCGATGTTATTGAAGCGATGATCAAGGATATGATCGATGAGAACGACGGTCAGGCAACCATTAACAGAAGCATTCTGGCAGAGCAGGCAAATTGCGTGCCATCGCAGATCACATACGTACTCAGTACGAGGTTCTCAAGCGGCAACGGCTATATAGTCGAGAGCAGAAGAGGCGGCGGCGGACAGATCACGATAACCAGGATCCAGCATCTCGGACCGGATGATTATCTTAAGGCGATCCTCGATGCGGTCGGAGACGATCTCACTCAGAGCCAGGCGAAGACGTTCCTTACGAATGCCGTGTCGGTAGGCGCGATGAGTGCCAAGGAAGGAACGGCGATAATGGCTGCGGTATCCGACAGGTCGCTTGCAAAGGTCGATTCGGATATCAGATCGGTCGTAAGAGCAGACATATTCAAGAATGCGTTGCTCGGTTTGATGATCAAGTAAAGGAGGATGATTAGTATGAGATGTTCCAGATGCGGAGCGGAAGTAACAAATAAGATCATAAAGGTCAATGGTGCAGTCTATTGCGAAGACTGTGTAAAAGAACTCGGATATGACAGGTATCTCAGGAATCCTGAAGAATTCCTCGGTGCGGCATTTGCTCCTCTTGATGAGATTGCGAGCAGCTTTGTTAAGATGGCCGATCTCGATTTCGGTAACAGCGCGCTCACGTGCCCCAAGTGCGGCATGTCCCTACGAGAATTCGAGAACAAAGGCGAGGTTGGATGCATAGAGTGCTATAACACATTTGGCGATTTCGTCATCAAGGAGATGTTCAGACAGCAGGGTGCTGATGAATACGCAGGACGCACTCCCGGTCAGGGCATGATCGCCGACAGCGGAATCATGGAAGACGAGCCCGCTGAGAAAAAGGAAGAGGCTCCCGCCGAAGAAGCAAAAGAGGAAGCGGAAGTTAAGGAAAACGACAAGGAAGCCGTCAGCGACGAGAAGAAGCTGGAGAAGCTCTCCAAAGCAGATATCGGAATGCTTACTGACGAAGAACTTAACGAAGGCATCAGGCTTGCGACCAAGTTCGAGAACTATCAGCTCGCTATCCGCCTGAGAGATGAACTCAAGGGAAGAAAGGAGGGCGAGTGATATGTCAATGTGGTACGAGAAATACGGTAAAGACCAGGATGTAGTCCTGTCCTCCAAGGCATTCATCGTCAGGAACGTTAAAGGTTATAACTTCACGAAGAAGATGTCGGAAGGTGATTTCGGAAGCCTCACGGAACAGGTGGATGCCGCAGTGGACAAGTCGGTCACGGGCAAGCTCTGGTCTGCAGGCGCTCTGAGCAGCGGAACGGAAGATGACGACAGCCTTCTTACTCCGGAATCACAGTTGTTCGGAAAGAACATGTACATCATCAAAAATCCCGACCACAAGCGCATCTACTACAACGATGATGCGGGACTCAGCATTGTCCTCGGATCGACGGAGCACATCACGATCAGGGCGATGGCATCGGGCAATGACCCTTCTGTTTATGCGAAAGCAGAGTCGATCGCAGTAGGCCTCGAGAAGAAACTCGACATGGCATACTCTGACAAATTCGGCTTCCTGACATCGGACATCAAGCTCACGGGAACGGGCTTCAGGATGCTGTATACGGTCGCGATCCCAGCGATCGCAAAGAGCAACGGTGCCCTCTCCGCCCTTAGGGAGAGAGTCGAGCATTACCACTGGGATATCTATCCGTTTGCAGAGCAGGGAGAACTCGGCAATTCGTGTGTATACATACTTGCAAGCGTAAGCACATTGGGCGTGTCTGAAGATGAGATCATCGAGCGCGGAAAACTCCTCCTCGACAATGTGATCCAGTTCGAGCGCACATTAAGAGAGAAACTTGCGACGAAGAACAAAGTGCAGATCTCAGACATGTACGGAAGAGCATACGGACTTCTCAAATATGCGGGAATGATTACTCGCAAGGAAGCAAGTGATGCACTTAACTCTCTGAGGCTCTACAAGGAATACGATGACGGCGGACAGATCAAGATCACCTGGGAGCAGATAAACAAACTTACACAGGATACATGCTGGGAATTCATTCCGGCAGCAAAGCGTGGCGGCAACGACGCAGCAGTGATACGTGCAGCCAAAGTCAAGACGATACTGAAGGGGGAAGACTGATATGAGAATTTCCGAAGATTCGGCTAAGATCCTGGCCGTTGCATGTGAGATAGCAGAGACAAAACACACTCCGCTTATAAGAGACACCTTGATCTTCTCTGCGATGATCTGCGCCGATACTGTCGTAAAGGACATCATAGCGGACAACACGCAGAACATGGACGCTCTTAAGGAAGCAATGGGCATCTCGGGATTCGAGACCGACATGGACAGAGAGACGATGAAGCTCATGGCTGACAAGGCTTTCGGACAGCTCAGGATCGATGTCAAAAGGATCCTGACCTACAGTTCCGATGTGTCCAGGAAGACCAGGAGCAAAGGAACGGTGTGCCCCGAGCACATGCTTTTCGTGCTGTTGTCGAGAAAGGTCAGCAATCACCCCGAAGTGTTCAACGCACTGAGGGAAGGCGGCTGTGACCTTGAGGGCATAAAGACTGCCCTGATAGAGATCTTCAGCGGCGGAGACCAGCCCGGGGATGACGATGAAGCTGAAGGCGGCGACGGTCTTCCTTTCGGCAGCGAATCAGGTCCCAAGAAGTCACCCTTGAAGCCTAAGGGCGGCAAGGGCGGACAGAAGACTCTCGAGAAGTACGGAAAGAATCTTACCGAAGCAGCCAAGGCAGGCAAGATCGATCCCGTCATCGGCAGAGAAGAAGAGATCAACCGCGTCATGCAGATCCTCGCGCGCCGCACGAAGAACAACCCCTGCCTCGTAGGCGATCCGGGTGTCGGTAAGACGGCCATCGCAGAAGGTCTTGCACTGAAGATAGCAGAGGACGACGTGCCCGATATCATCAAGGGCAAGACCGTTTACAGCATGGACATGGGTTCCATGGTGGCAGGTTCAAAATACAGGGGCGACTTCGAAGAGCGCATCAAGAACATGCTCGAAGAAGCAGTCAACGATCCGAACGTCATCCTGTTCATCGACGAGATCCACACTCTTGTCGGCGCAGGTGATTCAGACGGCGGAGCCATGGATGCAGCAAACCTCATGAAGCCGCTGCTCGCGAAGAACGAACTCAGAGTCATCGGTGCGACGACTCTTGACGAGTATGCAAAATTCATCGAGAAGGACCACGCCCTTGAGAGACGTTTCCAGAAGGTCATGGTCAACGAGCCTTCCGTACCCGATGCCATCGCCATCATGAAGGGCCTGCGCGCGAAGTACGAAGAGCACCACAAGATCAGGATCCCCGACGACGTTCTAGAACAGTCGGTAAGGCTCTCATCCCGTTATGTCTCCGACAGATTCCTGCCGGACAAGGCAATCGACCTGGTCGACGAGGCAGCTGCCGCGAAACGCATCAACTACGCTGACTCCAAGGCAAGAAAAGAACTCGAGAAGAAGATCGGGGAGGTGGAAGCCGACAAGAAGGCTGCTGCCGATAACATGGAATTCGAGAAAGCGCAGCAGTACAAGGATGAAGCAGACAAGCTCAAGGCGCGCCTGGATTCTCTCGAGTCCAAGACCGCACCTGACAGCGAAGGATTCACGGGTACGCTTGATGTCGATGACGTTGCAAACGTTCTTGCACAGTGGACAGGCATCCCGGTCACAAAGATAACCGAGACAGATGCGGAGAAACTCAAGAACCTCGAGAGTGAATTGAAGAAGAGAGTCATCGGACAGGACGAGGCCGTTACTGCGATAGCAAAGGCGATCCGCAGAGGCAGGCTCGGATTAAAGGATGAGAAGAGACCTTCGGGAACATTCATTTTCCTCGGTACTACGGGCGTAGGTAAGACAGAACTTGCGAAGGCACTTGCGGAAGTTATGTTCGGCAACGAGACAGCACTCGTCAGGATCGACATGTCCGAGTACATGGAAAAGAATGACGTTACGAGACTCATCGGCGCTCCTCCGGGATATGTCGGATACGACGAAGGCGGACAGCTTACCGAAGCAGTCAGGAGACATCCTTATTCGGTAGTTCTTTTTGACGAGATCGAGAAGGCACATCCCGAGATATTCAACACGATGCTCCAGGTCCTTGACGACGGACGTCTGACTGACGGTCACGGCAGAACGGTCGATTTCAGGAATACCATCATCATCATGACATCGAACATCGGTGCAAGGATGCTGACGGGAAGCGAGGGAAGGAAGATCGGTTTCTCCGTAGGTGACGAGAGCGATACAGATGAACTCTCAAGAGAAGGCCTTTACGGCGGCAAGTCATATGACGAAGCAAAGAAGGTCGTAATAGACGAACTCAAGAAATCGTTCTCACCGGAATTCGTCAACCGTGTCGACGAGATAATCTTCTTCCGCATGCTCGGCAAGGATTCACTCATCCAGATCGTCGACATCCTGATGAACCAGGTCGGCAAGAGGATCAGGGATCTCGGCATGGACATCGAACTCACGCAGAGTGCAAAGGAACTTCTCGCGTTGAAGGGCTACGATCCGCAGTACGGTGCAAGACCTTTAAGAAGAGTCATCACATCGATGGTCGAGGACCGTTTCTCGGAGGCTATGCTCGACGGCATCGCGAAGCCGGGACACCTTGCGATCATCGACGCTGTCGAGAGCACGGACCCCGAAGCGCTCATAGCATCAGGTGCGGCTGAAGAGAACGGAAAAGTAATCATCATCCGTGACGGCGGACCTCTTAAGACAGAGGAAGAGACTCCGGTGATCGATGAAGGAACGGAAAAGAAAGAAGCATAAGGAATTCTTTAGAGTCTACAGCTTTACTGAGAAGGGGCTTGCAATAAGGCAAAGCCCCTTTTTTTGTTGTATAATCTACGACGTTTTGATCTTTAATTAAAACACGGAGAGCATAGCATAATGTCAGAAGCTGCAAAGAAAGAACGCGAGTACGATATCGGATGCGTGCCGAGCAAGTTCTGGTTCGGTTTTGTCGGATCACATATCCTCGTTCCGATCGTCTGTGCATATACACATATCAAAGTAAAGCCCGATATGGAATTCGTTAACCACGAAGGCCCTATCATCGTAATAGCCAATCACGCGTCATATCTTGACCCGATGATCACCAACAAGCTTACCAAGGCGAGACCTGCGAACTTCGTAACGGGCGAGTTCGTATTCCGTGCACCCGCATGGGGCCACTGGTTCAAGCTCGGAGGCGCGATCCCCAAGAAGCAGTTCGTTGTTGATACCACTGCCGTTAAGGCAATGATGAAGGTCATGAAGCGCAAGGGCGTCCTCATCATCTATCCCGAGGCTACGCGTCACGTTGACGGTAAGTCGATAGAGTTCGACGACGGCGTCGCAAAGCTCGCCAAGAAGGCCGGTGCTTCGATCTACATCCAGCATATCCACGGCGCATATATGAGCTGGCCGAGATGGTCCAGATCCGGAATGAGAAGAGGCCCGATCACATCCGAGTTCGTTAAGAAGATCTATGCCGAGGAAGTCGCTCAGATGTCTGTAGAAGAGATCCACCAGAAGATACTTGAAGGCATCGACTACAACGAGAACGACTGGATCCGCGAGCACCCTCAGAAGTATAAGAGCAAGAAGCCTGCAGCAGGTCTTCAGAACATCGCTTATGCCTGCCCGAGATGCAACAGGGAATTCACCATGCAGTTTATGGATTCCGGCAAGAAGGATCTTGTTCAGTGCAACAACTGCGGCAATGCGGTTAGGATACTTCCCACGGGTCTTCTGGAACCGGCGGATCCCAAGTGTGTCGTTTTCGACGACCTGCATAAGTGGGCACAGTGGGAGCGCGGCATCATCGCAGAGCAGATAAAGGACGACAGCTTCAGCATGGAGCTGGAAGCGGATCTGTTCAAGGTCTTCGACAGGTTCACCTTCGCAAAATCCGGAAACGGCAAGGTAACGATCACCAACAAGGAGATCATCTATGAAGGCACAGAGTGCGATGCGCAGGACGGCATCCCCTACAAGAAGGGCAAGCCCATCTCGAAATACAAGGACAGGGACCTTGCCAAGGTAGCAGAGCCTGTAAGGGTAGTCTTCGAGATCGAGACCATGAAGGGTCTTGTGGCGTCTTACGGCAAGTATTTCGAGATATACGACAAGTCCGGCAAGCTCTACAGGTTCTATGTGGACGGACAGCAGGTGTTCAAGGTGCACGAGATAGTCTCGCTCCTCGGCCGCAAGTGATCTTTCAAGTGAAATAATTTTCAATAGGGGTGATTTTGATGAAATCACCCCGTTTTTTATAAAAGCGGGTAAAAAACCGCCGCGTTTCTGCCTTTAATAATACGCGCGATGATAGTATAATTCTCTCGTAAGTTTAAGGAGGGCAGTATGCCTTCCGGTTAACAGCAAATCTAGTACTAGGAGTGTGACATCCATGGCAATGTATGACAAGAAGAGTGTCGAAGATCTGAACGTTGCAGGTAAGCGCGTTATCGTTCGTG
>JAEEGL012476284.1_pt1 | contig 21972 bp, 13 predicted proteins | sample 9134231 | NCBI WGS metagenome assembly JAEEGL01 (sample SAMN16246548, study PRJNA631951) | gut metagenome | biome: gut microbiome; feature: rumen; material: fiber-attached | host: Bos | place: Iran: Karaj | collected 2018-10 | reverse complement strand
TAAACCGGTATTGGTTTTCACATCAAACTAAAAGCCGCATAACATCGTCAGATTTGCTTACCATACATTAAGTATGCTCTCACAAATCTTCCTTGTTCTGCGGCTCTTTTTTTGCGTGAAAACTGCTTCGCACCTCAAAGAGATGATATTTGTGCATATTTGCGGGTTATGACGATGAGGAATACTTGATGTATTCCGAAGAGGAATACCTGCAAAGATGTGCGAAGGTCGCTCTTTGAGGCATTACTGTTTTACGAGTGACTGCCCTTCAACGAACGGGGATTAATCATTTATCTTTTTTCCATAGGAATATACTCACGGTGCTCGCTTATGCTCTTGTAAGCGGGCCTTATTATTTTACTGCCGCTGAGCAGTTCTTCAAGCCGGTGAGCGCTCCAGCCCGATATTCTGGATATTGCAAACAGCGGCGTGAACAATTCATCGGGAATACCGAGCATTCTGTAAGCAAAGCCGGAATAAAAATCAACATTGGCGCTGACGCCCTTGTAGATTTTTCTTTTTTTGCAAATCTGCCTTGCGGCAAGCTTTTCAACCGACGAATACAGTGCAAATTCTTCGCTGAGCCCTTTTTCAGCGCTAAGCTGTTCAACCAGACCTTTGAGAACGCATGCTCTCGGGTCAGAGAGTGAGTAAACAGCGTGCCCCATACCGTAGATAAGCCCGCTTTTGTCAAAGGCGTCTTTTGAAAGAATCCTGTCAAGATAAGCCGAGACCTCGTCTTCGTCCTTCCAGTCACTGACATTTGCTTTTATGTTGTCAAACATATTGGCAACCTTTATATTTGCGCCGCCGTGTTTAGGACCTTTGAGTGAGCCGAGAGCGGCTGAAACGGCAGAATAGGTGTCTGTGCCGGAAGATGTAACGACGTGCATTGTGAAAGTGGAGTTGTTGCCGCCGCCGTGCTCTGCGTGAAGCATAAGGCAGGCGTCGAGAACAACAGATTCAAGGTGCGTGAAGCTGCTGTCGGGTCTTAAAAGATGCAGAATATTCTCGGCGGTTGAAAAACCGTATTCGGGAGCATGGAAAAACAGCGACTGACCGTTTTTGTAATAATTATACGCGTGGTATCCGTAAACGCAGAGCGAGGGGAACACCGAAATCAGGTGAAGGCACTGCCTGAGAACATTGTCAATCGAAAGGTCGTCAGCGTTTTCATCGTATGAATAAAGCGTAAGAACGCTCTTTGAAACCGAATTCATTATGTCGGGGTTTGCCGCTTTCATAACAACATCGCGCACGAAGCTTCCCGGCAGTTTTCTCATATCGGCAAGCAGCTTGCGGAAAGCGCCGAGTTCTTCCTGCGTCGGCAGTCTGCCGAACAAGAGAAGATAGGTTATCTCTTCAAACCCGCAGTTTTTTGACATAGCTCCGTCAACAAGGTCCTTTATGTTGTAGCCCCTGTAATAGAGCGTGCCTTCGCAGGGGGTTTTTACGCCGTCAATCATTTCAAAGCTGTTTATTTCGGAGATTTCGGTAAGACCCGTAAGAACACCGTTGCCGTTTATATCTCTCAGACCGCGTTTGACATCGAATTTTGTATATAATTCGGGATTAATCGAAGTGCTTGAAACGCAGAGCTGTGACAGGTCGTGAATCTGATTCTGATAGTTGTTGAAATCGAGCATTATGTTCCTCCTTTTTTTAAAAAATCAATATACCGTAAACAAATGAAAAATCAGGTAATATCTGAAGTGTTATGTTGAATTTTAACATAAAACCAATGTTTTATCAACCGAAAACAACGCTCCAAAGGTTACAAAAGCCGGTTTTGAATTACAGTTTAATTACAATTGTGAATAAACCGTTAAAGCGGAATTGCTTTAAATAAAAGAAAAAGCACCGCAGATGCAGTGCTTTTTCTGGAGCTGCTAGGCAGACTCGAACTGCCGACCTCATCCTTACCAAGGATGCGCTCTACCACCTGAGCCATAGCAGCGAATGGCGACCCGGATCGGGCTCGAACCGACGACCTCCAGCGTGACAGGCTGGCGTTCTAAACCGACTGAACTACCGGGCCATTTCGGAACGGGTATTATATTATCATATTGTTTTTGATTTTGCAAGTGTTTTTTATTTAAAAATCAAAATACAATACTTTTAAAAAATACCCGTTGCGTTTTATTCACTTTGAAAGTAATATTTAACTGCAAATCCGGTTTCTTCACAGTCGTTCATCGGCACCGTCGTCCAGAAAAACTCGTCATCCGAAGATGTTGTGCCTGTGACAATAATCTCAAACGAGGAGCCGCAAACCGAATATGCGCAGTCAGCATCGGTGCCCGCAATCGGGTGCATATCGAGGGCGGAGCCCGAAAATGAGGCGCCGTCAACAACAATGACAAACGAGTCATATCCGCCGATATTGCCGAGCGTTCTGAACATATAGTCCGAAGACTTTGAATAACCGCTGAACACATAGTTGGCACCCGCTTTGTAAACGCCGGAGATAAAATCGCTCTCACTGCCGCCGAAGGTTCTTCTTGCGGTAACCGTGCCTACCGAATTGATTTTGACTGCGTATCCGTCTTCCTTGCCGTATGCCGCATTCTCTTCAAAAAATCCGTCTGTAACGCCCGTGTTGTTCTTTGTCATATAATAACCTGCGGCAACACAGCCGCCGTCGCCGTCGGAACAGATATGCTCAAACCTGTCGTTACCCGATGAAGCAATAACGCAAGCCCACCGCAGCGTTGAAAGGTCGGCGGAGTATTTCAGGATAACAGAGTCGTTTCCGCCGGCGCCCATTCCGCTGAACTGCGCAAAATCACCGTCGGAAGAGACCGAAACACAGGCGGCAAAAACGGTTGAGTTCGCATCGGTGCAAACGTCATACACGGCACCGCCTGATGTGCCGTTTAACCTGACGGAAGAAACAATCTGATTTCCGCTGTCAAATTTCATAATGACGGCGCCGCTAGATGTCATATTGAAAGCACCGTCGTGCGAGGTTGAGCTTCCGCCCACAACATAACCGCCGTCCGGCGTGGCGGCAACGCTGTAGAAGTAATCATAACCGCTGCCGGGAGCAACATATCTGTTTAAAACATCGCCGTTTGAAGAATACCTGTAAATAAATGCGTCAATAACATTCTGTGAGGCAGAGGCGCTGTTAATAAGATTTGTGGCAAGTGTGTAACCGACGCAGACAATCGAGCCGTCCGTAAGCTCCGCCGTGTCATACGCCACCGTCACGTTGTTTCCGCCGATGCTGTTAATCCAGCGCAGAGCGCCTCTTGAAGAATACCTTGCAACAAATGCGTAGGTTTCAACCCAGCCCGCCGTGTAACAGCCGTTCATTGTTCTGTCTTTTGAAGATGTGTTGCCGCACACAAGGTAGTCGCCGTTATTGCAGTAGTATGAGGAGCGGACAATATCGCTGCCCGTTCCGCCGAATGTGATTGACCACACGTCTTCATCGGCACCTGCCGGAACATATCCCTCTTCTGTGGGGGGCTCCGTTGTCGTGATAACTGCGGAGGTCGGTTTTGTGGTTAAATAATTTGCATCGAACTGAACGGTCGTTTCGCCCGGAACTGTCGGGAAGGTCACGTCAACCTTGTCCCGTCTGCCTGTGGCAACCTGCAGGGACTGAACAAAAAACATTATAAAAAACAGCAGCAATGCGCCTAATCTTTTATTGATTCCCATTAACGCAACCTCCTTTCAGTTTAATTTGAATAAATCTTATTTCATTGCGTTTTCAAGCTTCGTCTGCCATTGACGAACCTTGAGCGGATTATACTCCTTCGGTATGGAAACGGCTATTCTCATAGCGTTTACTCCGTTTAACGCGGCTTTGAAAAGTCCGCCGAAAAGTCCTCTTATTTTATGAGCGCTTTTGATTTTGTTTATCAGCTTTGACGCCGAAACAAATGTGAATCTGCCGTTTAAAATACCGCTCAACTCTTTGTTTGTAATAATATCGCTTTCAAACAGATATTTGAGTTCATCATTGTCCGCATTGAGAAGAAAACGTTTTATGCAGTCAATAAGGCAGCAGGGGGCGCCGATTTTCTGGTAGTATTCAACCTGATATTTCCACAGCGTGTCAAGTGAAACGTCACCGGCCTCAACGATTTTTTCGCCGAGTATCTGACCTGCACGAAGTGAGTTCGCAACGCCGCAGCCGATGAGGGGGATTGTCATAAACGCGGAATCTCCCACTGCAACATAACCGTCCGCAACCATTCGGCTGAGCGGATATCTGATAGGAATATTCTGAAATTCTCCGCCTCTGAGTATTTCATCTCCCATAAACGGATAATCTTTTTTCAGCTGTGCAAAAAGAGAGTCAAATTCCTCTTTGCTCATTCCGCCCGCCTTGCCTATGAAAGCGGCGCATTTGTCTTCAGATTCTTCCACGCACCAGGCAACGCACTTTTCGCCTTTATATTTGAGGTGCATGCGAAAACCGTAGTATTCAGGATATTCTTCTTCGGGGTCCGATGTCATATAAGCGTCCCAGGTGTAAAAAACATCATCGTCATCCGGCTGTTTTTCTATGCCGAAACGCCCCGGGAGCGAAGCTCTGAAAGGGGAGAACACACCGCTTGCATCGATTACAAGGTCAGCATATATTTCTTCGCCGTCAGCAACAATTCCTCTGACACCGGTGTTGTCAAAAATCAGTTTTTCGACGGTTTTGCCGAAAAGGAATTTAGCTCCTGCGTCAATTGCAGCGTTTGCGAGCTGTGCGGCAAGCACTCTTCTGTCGGCAGTCCAGTCTCTTTTCTCTTCGGGCAGGTCCAGAACGAGCTCTTTGTCAGAGCAGGGTGCAACAAATGAGCAGCAGCCGTCTTTAAATGTTCCTTCGGGAACGGGAATGTCAAGCTCATCAAAAACTGCGGTTTCAATGGTGTCCCAACGGTCTCTGCTGAGATGGTCAATATCGCTTTTTTCAAAAACGGTTACGTCAAAACCGCCCTGTGCGAGCACCTTTGCCGCCTGCATTCCGCCGTGACCGGCGCCGATAACAACAATCTTTTTCATCTGTAACCCTCGTTTAATTATATGTTTATTCACTTTAAAAATACCATATTTTTAAAAAATAATCAATAAACAATATGTTAAATCTTTTTTGCCGCAAAATAAACGGCTCATTGAGTGTAGAATTCAATGAGCCGTAATCAGTGCTTTTAAAGCTGTTTATACAATTTCAAATGTGTATTCAGCGTTTTTATACCAGTTGCCGGTCAGCATGTTTCTCGGTCTGAAAACAACCCTGTCGCCGTAAACCTCGAGCTGAGCTCCTCTTCCGCCGAGGGGAAGTCCGAAGGAATTGATAAGACCGAATGAGGGGAGCGTTATGTAGGTTACGCCGTTTATCTGCTCGCAGCTCTTTATTCCGTAAAGTCTGTCGGCAGCTTCGGCTTTGATGCCCGAATGCATGTGACCGCTTATCCAGAACACGTTTTTATATTTTTCAAGAACAGGAGCTATGTCATAGCGGTCCTTTTCAATTCCGCTTTCAGGCCAGACTATGTCTTCACTCACCGTGCCTTCAAGAGGCCAGTGGCAGAACACAAAAACGGGCTTGCCGTCCTTTGTGCCGTCGGCAAGTTCCTCGTCAAGGAAGTCGAGCTGCTCCTGAGTCATTGTTATACCGTCCCATTTGCCGCCGTCAAGAACCTCGTCGCCTATGACAATGAATTTATAACCGTTGAATTCTGTGCTGAAATAGTTTGTTTCATCGTTTCTGCCCATATATTCGTTGCGGTATCTCAGGTAATTTGCGTATGCCTCTTCACGCGAAATATCCGTAACATCTCTGTCGCCTGCGTGACCTATGTCGTGATTGCCGGCAACCGCAATAACGGGGATGTCGGTATCTTCTTCAATTATTCCGAAAAATTTAGCGAGCGTCGGTTCGTCTGCGTAATTCGTAAGGTCGCCGTTTATGACTATTGCGTCAATATCGGCTTTGGAATTGTTGAAATTCTTAAGTGCCGTTTTTAAAAACAGCGCGCGCAGAAGCTCCTTTTCTTCAAGATGTGTGTCCGATATAAGCTCTACATTCAGAAGGCAGTCGTCTGCAAGCGTGTCGGTAACGGGGAGTGCAATTCCTTTGTAAGGAACAAGCGTCAGAAAAATGCACATAAGGAATGCGCCGAAATGTGAAAAAATAGATTGAGCAATAGCCATATCTTCCTCCTGAATGTCAGTTTTCTTCTGCGCCGGCTTTGTCGGCTGTTTCTTTTTCTCTTGCCTTCTGAAGCCGCGAACGGTATCTCATATAAAACCAGAGAATTGTCATTACCTGAAAAATGGCGGCAATAATCACTGTAAGATATATTTTATTGACGGGAACAGACAGAATAACGCTTGTGAATAATCCCCAGATTATTCCGCTGACTGCAAGGCACCTTGCCGCCATACCGTGCCAGATACAGGCAAATACGGTCAGAACTATGAACGACACCGGTATTGCATAAATGAATACAAGCCATTCGCGGATTTTTATATCTTTGAAAAATGTGTCAAAAGCAATTTCAAGCCCGACAAATATTATGGCGGCAGCAAGCCAGACAATACCTGCGGAGAGCAGGGGAATAATCTTCTTTTTAACGCTGAGTTTTTTTACGTTTTTTGCGGTTGATTCGTTCTTTTCACCGCTTATCAGTTCGTTTATTGTTATTCCGAATATTTCAGCCATTTCATTGAGAACATAGGCGTCGGGCATACCGTCCGCCCGCTCCCATTTTGAAACGGATTTGTCAGTGTAGTTGATTTTTGCGGCGAGCGCACCCTGAGTAAGTCCTGCCGCCTTGCGGTAGCGGGCAATGTTTTCCGCAACAGTTTTTTTGAACTGCAGTTCATCCATCGGTATCGCCTCCTTCCGAATTGCGCCGTTCTGATTAATTATAAATTAAAAACAATGTTTTTTCAACAAAAAATTGTATAAAAGATTTCAGTTTCTTTTTGAAAAATAAGCGGAAAATAATGACAACAACAAAAATTTGGTATATAATATCCGCATATTGATTATCGGAGTGTTTTTTATGAAAAGAACAAAAATTGCCGACAGAACTCTTCCCGGTTACACCCGTAATGAGGAAATACTCAACTGCCTGACTCACGCCGCAGGCGCCGTTTTCGCATTTGCGGTTATTATTCTCTGCGCTGTTTATGCAAAAGACAAATGGGCGCGCGCGGGAGGAATGATATACGGAGCATCAATGCTTGTTCTTTTTACGGCGTCTGCTGTTTATCACGGTCTGAAAAAAGAATACCCAAAAAAGGTCTGGCAGGTAATCGACCACTGCTCGGTCTATATTATGATTGTCGGATGTTATATGCCCGTCCTTTTTACGGGTGTTCGCGAGAAAAACGAAAAACTGTTCCTGATTATTCTTGCAAGCGTGCTCGCCTGTGCCGCCGTCGGAGCGGTGTTTACCGCAATCGATGTCAACAAATACAAACCGCTGACAATGGTGAGTTATATAGGAATCGGCTGGTTCTTTGTCGTTATGCTTAAAACACTTAAAAACGCTTACCCCACGCAGTTCCTCTGGTGGATTCTTGCAGGCGGAATAAGCATAACGGGCGGCACTGTGCTTTACCTTCTCGGTCATAAGCACCGCTATTTTCACAGTGTATTTCATCTTGCCGTCGATCTCGGCGCTGTGCTCGCTTTTATCGGCATTTTCAAATATTGCATCGTCTGAGGTGTTTAAATGGCTTTGAATATTGATTATAACCGTATTAAAGAGATAGTTTCGCAATTTAACAGCGTGTGGCTCATGCCCGACAAAAACGGAACGGATACTCCGCGCATCCCTTCAACCGCTTTGCTCGGCAACGGGGATGTGGGCGCCTTTTCACGCTCGGATTACGGAACTGTCGCTTTTTCGTTTTCAAAAAGCAATTTCTGGGAGCACAAGGGTGCTCCGCTTGCAATCGGAACACTCAGCGTTCAGGCGGTAAACGGGAGAAAAACCGGCTTTTATGAGTGTCAGGATATTCTCAACGCCCGCGTTTTTACCGAAACGGGCTCCATAAGAGCCGAATCCTTCATTGTCAAAGATAAAAACATTTTCATAATGAAGCTTTTCAGCGAGAAGGATGTCCGGGTCCGTCTTTGCCTTGAAGCACACAAAAGCGACACAAGGCCTGCTTTTTCCGCTCTGAATTTTGACAGAATCCTTATTCAGAAGCAAACCGTTTTCAGCGGCAGCCACACGAAGACGGCTGTTCTTGCCGCTTCGGTTACCGGAGCGCAGGCGGGTAACCTCAACTGTGAAGACGGCTTTGCCTCAATGGAATTTGACCTTTTTGAAGGCAGTGAGGTCTGTATTGCCGTTTCCGTCTGCTGCGGACGACCGGATTCATCCGACCCTTACAGCAGGGCTATGTTTGCCCTCGACAAAATAAAAGAACTCTCCGACCTTGACTCGCTTGAAAAAGAGCATTCAAATCAGTGGCGCGAATACTGGAGCGCTTCATACATTGATTTTGACACCTCCGACGAAAGGTTCAATTCAATAGAAAAATATTACTACGGCGCCCAGTATCTTCTCGGCAGCGGAATTTCCGAAAACGCCTGTGCGCCCGGTCTTTACGGAATATGGCACGCAACAGACGGCTCGCCCTGGAATTCCGACTATCACCTGAATTACAATTTCATTTCCGCTTTTTACGGCTGCGCTTCCTCAAACAGACCCAATCAGCTCATTCCCGCCTGTATGGCGATAAAAGATTACGTTGCCAAGGGCGAACGCAACGCCGCCGATATAACAGAGTGGAGAAAGTTTGAAAGCAGTTTTATTGACAAACTTGTTTCCGAGGGCAGAATAAGCGAAAAAAACGGCGTGCCCGGCGCAGTCCTTTTCCCCGTTGGAATTGCACCTTACGGAACGGCTGACCCTTCATACTGGAACGAAACGATGAATGCGGCATACAGCGCATATCCCATGGTTGATTATTACCGCTCAACAATGGATGAAAGCTTCCGCCGCCAGATTCTTTATCCATACCTCAAATCTGTTCTTGCTCTGCTTGACACCTGGCTCGAAAAAGGCAAAGACGGCTACATTCTTTACGCCGGCTACAATGAGGGCTCCTGGTCCGAAAACCCCGCCGTGGAGCTTGCCGCATACAAATTATGCCTTCGAGAGGCAATTTCATCCGCCGTTGAAAACGGAGTGGACGAAGACCTCTGTGTCAAATGGCGCGATTACCTCGAAAACCTTGCCCCTCAGCCGACCGGGCTTGTTGGCGGCAAAAAGGTTCTCGCACTTGCTCAGAGAGAATATACCGGCAAAAAATTTGTCCCGATGCAGGAGTGCGTGCCCGAAGACGGCAACGCCATTCCGCTTGACTGTATTATTCCCGGCGGTGTTTACGGTTATTATTCGCCCTTGCAGGATACGGAACTTCTCAGAGCTACCGTCGGGGTGTTTGATTCGGCGGATGCCTGGGAGAATATCAATAATTTCCCGCGTCTTTTTGCCTATGCGGTCAACTCCGGCTATGACACCGGAAAAACCGTAAACGCCTTTGCGAAAGTGATTGATTCATCAATCAGACCCAACCTGACAATAGATGATGAAGTGCACGGCTTTGAAAAAGCAGGCGCGGTCAGGGCGGTAAACGATATGCTTGTTCTCAGCGACAGGGGAGTAATCAAATTATTCCCGTCTGCGCCTCCGGTTGATGCGTCGTTTGCGAATCTGCGCACTGCCGGCGCTTTCCTCATTTCCGCAGAATACAGCGCAAAAGATGGCAGAATACTGCATGCTGAACTTTACAGCGAAACAGGAGGTCTTGTCCGTATTGAAAAGGAGGAGGGAATGAATATCACCGACTCCGAAGGCAACCCCGTCTTTTTCAACACCGGCAGGTCTGACGGCAGAGATGATGTTGAATTTGTTGAATTCAGCACACAGGCGGAAAAATCATACACACTGTTCTGATTTTCCGGTTTTCTTTTCGGTTGACACTGTAGATTTTTATGATATAATCATAGAGTATTTTTAATATAAGAGGTTTCTGTTATGGCAAAAGAACTCGCTAAACAATACGACCCCAAAGAGGTTGAAGACAGAATATATTCATTCTGGCTCAAGGGCAATTATTTTCACGCAAAAACCGAAAATGACAAAAAGCCCTACACAATAGTTATTCCGCCGCCCAACATCACCGGTCAGCTTCACATGGGTCACGCTCTTGACAATACTCTTCAGGATATTCTTATCCGCTGGAGAAGGATGCAGGGGTTTGACACCTTATGGCTTCCAGGCACGGACCACGCTTCAATAGCAACGGAGGCAAAAATCGTTGAAAAACTGAGAAGCGAAGGCACTTCAAAAGAAGAACTCGGCAGAGAGAAATTCCTTGAACGCGCCTGGGACTGGAAAAAGCAGTATGGCGGCACAATCATTAAACAGCTTAAAAAGCTCGGCTCCTCCTGCGACTGGGAGCGTGAACGTTTCACACTCGATGAGGGCTGTTCAAGAGCGGTTCGCGAAGTTTTCGTCCGCCTTTATGAGCAGGATCTTATTTACCGCGGCAACCGTATGGTTAACTGGTGCCCGCACTGCAACACCTCCATTTCCGACGCAGAGGTTGAATATCAGGAGAAAGACAGCCACTTCTGGCATCTTCTTTACACCGTCAAAGAAACAGGCGAAAAGCTCGAGCTCGCAACAACCCGTCCCGAAACAATGCTCGGCGATACGGCGGTTGCAATAAATGCTGCCGATGAGCGCTATGCGCATCTGCACGGCTGCCACGCAATTCTGCCGCTTCTCAACAAAGAAATTCCCATTGTCTGCGACGAGCACGCCGATATGGAAAAGGGCACGGGCGTTGTCAAAATCACACCCGCACACGACCCCAACGACTATGAGGTCGGTCTGCGCCATAACCTTCCCGTTGTCCGCACATTCACTTACGACGGCCATCTTACAGGCGCCGCCGAAAGAAAAGAATATGAAGAGCTCGTCAGGAGCGGCAGAGCTTCCGACGATGAACCCGAGGTTCTCGACTGCGGCAAATATGCGGGTATGACTACCATGGAAGCCCGCAAAGCCATTGTTGCCGACCTTGAAGCGGGTGGATATATCAAGAACATTGAACCTCTCAAGCACGAGGTCGGTATCTGCTACCGCTGCCACACAGACATTGAACCGATGGTTTCAAAGCAGTGGTTCGTCCGTATGGCTCCTCTTGCAGCCCCCGCCATTGAATCGGTTGAAAAAGGCGAGGTTAAATTCGTTCCCGAAAGATTCACCAAGAATTATATGAACTGGATGCGCGGCTCACGCGACTGGTGCATTTCACGTCAGCTCTGGTGGGGTCACCGCATTCCCGCCTGGTATTGCGATGACTGCGGAGAAATGACAGTCAGCAAGACGGATATTGACACCTGCCCGAAGTGCGGCAGCAAAAATCTCAGCCAGGATTCCGACACGCTCGACACCTGGTTCTCATCCGCTCTCTGGCCGTTCTCAACCCTCGGCTGGCCGGATGAAACGGAAGATCTTAAACATTACTACCCCACAAACACCCTCGTCACCGGCTATGATATAATCGGTTTCTGGGTAAGCCGTATGATATTCTCAGGCCTTGCCTACACGGGCAAAGCTCCGTTTGACACCGTTCTTATTCACGGCCTTGTCAGAGATTCGCAGGGCAGAAAGATGTCAAAATCACTCGGTAACGGCGTTGACCCGCTTGAGGTTATCGACCAGTTCGGAGCGGACGCTCTGCGCTTTATGCTCGCCACCGGCAACAGCCCCGGCAACGATATGCGCTATTCCGATGAAAAGGTCAGCGCATCGCGCAATTTTGCAAACAAGCTCTGGAACGCTTCAAGATTCATAATGATTAATCTCGGCGATGAGAACATCCCCTGCGAGCTTCCCGAAAACCTCACCCTCGAAGACAAGTGGGTTGTCAGTCTCTACAACGACCTTGTCAGAGAGGTTACCGACAACCTCGAAAAATTTGAGCTCGGCATTGCAGTTGCAAAGCTTTATGATTTTGTCTGGGATATATTCTGCGACTGGTATATTGAGCTTTCAAAAATCAGACTTCAGCAAGGCAACCCGGATGTCAAGAAAGTGCTTGTTTTCATAATGACCGGCATTCTCAAACTCCTTCATCCGTTTATGCCTTACATCACAGAAGAAATTTATCAGACCATTCCTCACACCGACGAGGCGCTTATGATTTCCGCCTGGCCGCAGTTTGATGAAAAACTCACCTTTGCCGCAGAGGAAGCGGAGATGGACCGCATTATGAGAGCCATCCGAGCCATCCGCAACCGCAGAGCGGAAATGAACGTTCCGCCCTCAAGAAAAGCAAAGGTTATCATCACAAGCGTCTATAAAGAGACATTTGAGCAGGCGGGCGTGTTTATGCAGCGGCTTGCAAGCGCTTCCGAAGTTGAACTTGCAGAAGAATTCAGCGACGATACCGCTGTGTGCATAGTTACCGAAGACGCAAAGATTTATATTCCGATGGGTGATCTTATAGATTTTGAGGCGGAAAAAGCCCGCCTCAACAAAGAGCTTCAGGCGGCTCAGAAGGATCTTGAGTTTGTCAACAACAAGCTCAACAACGCAAACTTTGTTGCAAAAGCACCAGAGGCGGTTGTATCTGCTCAGAGGGAGCAGGCGGCAAAGCTCACCGAAAAAATCTCAATGCTTGAAGACAGCATCAAAAAACTCGGTTAATTATCAAAGGCGGGCATTTTTGCCCGCTTTTTGACTGACGGAGGCGGTTAAATGAATTGTAATGAGGCAATAGAATATATTCATTCGCTTGAGCGTTTCGGCATAAACCCCGGGCTTGAAAGAATTGAAGCGCTGTGCTCCGTTCTCGGCAACCCTCAGAAGGGATTGAAATTCGTTCACGTTGCGGGCACAAACGGCAAGGGCTCAACAAGCACAATGATTTCAAATATTCTCATAAGATCCGGCTACAGAACGGGTCTTTTCACTTCGCCCTACGTAGTCGATTTTCGCGAGAGAATACAGTTTAACGGCTGTATGATTGAGCCATACGAGCTGGCTCAGGCAGTCGATGAGGTCAGAACCGCTGTTGAGATTCTCAACATCAGGGGGCTGTATCCCACTGAATTTGAGACAATCACCGCCGCGTCGTTTTTGTATTTCAAAAAGAAAAACTGCGACTTCGTCGTTCTTGAAGTCGGCCTCGGCGGCAGATTTGACGCTACAAATATTATTGACTGCCCCGTCATAAATGTTATTACTTCAATTTCAAAGGACCATATCGCCGTTCTCGGCAATACTCTCGCCGAAATAGCTTTTGAAAAATGCGGAACTCTCAAAGAAAACGGCACCTGTGTCTGCTACCCCGAACAGGATGAAGAGGCAATGCGGGTTATAGAAAAAACCTGCGCCGACAGGCATAACACTCTGATTGTTCCCGATTTGTCTTCACTTGAAAATCTTCAGGTCGGCGCCGCCGGCTCCGTATTCGGTTTTGAAGGAACAGGATATGAGCTTCCGCTTATCGGCGCCCACATGGTTAAAAACGCAGTAACGGCAATTACTGCTGCAAAGGTGATAAAACAATCCGGTTACAACATAACAGACAAAGCGGCGGCTCAGGGCATAGCGGCATCTTCAATGCCCGCCCGTCTTGAAATAATGCATAAAAAACCGCTTGTTATTCTTGACGGAGGTCATAACGAGGGGTGCGCAGAAGCGGTCGCGCGATATATCAAAACATTTCTTAAAGGCAAGAGAATCATCGCCGTTATTTCAATGATGGCAGACAAAGACTATGAAGCGTATCTCAGAATAACCGCACCGTATTTCAATGCGGTTGTTGCAACCCATACGGATGTTCCCAGAGCTCTTTCGGCAGATGCGCTGTGCGAAGCGGCATCGGAATACTGCGACACCTGCGTTTCCGTTCCCGACGCCGCACACGCACTCAGATACGCTTACAACAGTATTGAAAAAGACGATGTTCTTCTTGTTTGCGGCTCCTTCTATTTCGCAGGTGAAATCCGCGACAAAATAATTGATTTGCAGGTGAACAGAGATGATTAAAGACATCAATAACGGCGTTTATCCCACGATGATAACCCCTTATACAGATGACAACAAAATCGATTACAACGCCGTTCTCGGAATAATGGACTGGTATTCACAAAACGGAGCTGACGGCATTTTCGCAGTCTGCCAGTCAAGCGAAATGTTCTTTCTCAGCTTTGAAGAAAAGCTTGAACTTCTCCGCTTTATAGTCAGAAACGCTCCGAAAGGGATGAGTATTGTTGCCTCCGGTCATACCGCAGACGACCTTGACAGGCAGATATATGAGGCAAACGCTTTTATAAACGAGGGCATTGACGCTTACGTCTTTATAGCCAACCGCTTTGCAAAAGAGGACGAGGGCAAAGACGTTTTTCTCAGGAATTATTCAAAAGCGGTTTCATCAATCCCCGAAACAGGGCTCGGAATTTACGAATGCCCTTACCCTTATAAAAGACTTATGACGCCGGATGTTCTTAAAGAATGTGTCGATATAAGCCCGCTTTTATTTATTAAGGATACCTGCTGCTCGATAGAAATGATAAAAGAAAAACTTGAAGCGGTAAAAGGCACAGACCTCAGAATTTTCAATGCAAACGGTGCAATTCTGCTCGAGAGCTTAAAAGCCGGCTGCGCAGGTTATTCGGGAGTTATGGCAAACTTTCATCCCGAAATCTTTTCCTGGCTTTGCAAGCACTTCAGGGAGGAGCCCGAAAAGGCGCAGAGAGTCCAGAACTTCCTCGGCTTTGCCTCGACAATCGAGTGTCAGTGCTACCCCGTCAACGCAAAATATCACATGAATCTCGTCGGCGTTCCCATGAATATTTTCAGCAGGGCGCGTGACTGCGCCGAGCTTTTTGACAGCAGAAAAAGAGAAATCGAGCAGATGTATGAGGTCGAAAAAGAGTTTAAAGCCCTCATAAGTATATGAAATCTGCCTGAATTATTAATTTTTTCTTAATATTTCTTGTTGCTTTTATTTGTTCCGTATGATAAAATTATTTTGTTGTTTAGTGCAATAAAAATTAAAATCTTTAAAAATTTGGAGGCAGTTCAAATGGCAAAAAAAACCGTATTTCTTACCGGCGCTTCCGGTAATATGGGCTATCACAGCTTTACGGAGTTCCTCAAGCACAGAGACAAGTTCAACGTTGTTGTTCTTCTGCGCGGAAGTGAAAAAAACAAGCTTAAATTCAAGCCCTATGAGAACGATCCCTGCGTCAAAATCGTATGGGGCGACCTTACGAAATATGAGGATGTCCTCTCCTGCGTTTCGTCAGGCGTAGATTACGTTCTTCACGTTGGCGGCATGGTTTCGCCCGCTGCTGACTATTTCCCCACCAAGACCGTTGTTACCAACACAACGGCGGCAAGAAATATAGTTAATGCCATCAAGGCCCAGCCCGATCCCGATGCAATTAAACTCGTTTACATCGGCACAGTTGCCGAAACAGGCGACAGAAACGCCCCCATCCACTGGGCCCGCACCGGCGACCCCATCAAAATCTCCATTTATGACCACTACGCCTGCTCAAAGGTTCTTGCAGAAGAAATAGTTGCGGAGAGCGGTCTTAAATATTGGGCATCCTGCCGTCAGTCGGGCATCCTCTATGCCGACATCCTCAAGAATCTTGACCCCATTATGTTCCACGTTCCCATCAACGGCGTTCTCGAATGGGCAACCGTTGAGGATTCCGCACGCCTTATGGTCAACGTCTGCGGCGACGACATCCCCGAAGAATTCTGGAGAAGATTCTACAACATCGGCTCAGGCGAACAATACAGACTTACAAACTATGAGTTTGAAGAACTCCTTATGCAGAAGACTCTTCGTCTCGGCTCGGTCAAAAAGCTCTTCAAGCCCAACTGGTTCGTTACCAAAAACTTCCACGGTCAGTGGTATTATGACGGCGACGAGCTTGAAAAATACTGCCATTTCAGAGCAAACATCCCTGTTGAGGATTATTTCAAATCGCTTATCGACCAGGTCGCTCCTTACTACAAGCTCGCATTTATGGCAAAACCGTTCGCATTTGCCGTCAGAGGCTTCCTCGGCTCGCTCGCCAAGAAAGAAATCTACGGCACACGCTGGTGGATTGAGCAGAAGGTTCCCGAAAGAATCTCCGCTTATTACGGCTCTATGGAAGAATATCTCTCCCTTCCCGACAAGTGGGAGAATTTCGACGTTGTTATTCCTTCAAAGAAAACAACAGCCGACGACGTGGTTGTTCTTGACCACGGCTATGATGAGAGCAAACCCGTAAGCGAAATCACCCTTGACGACCTCAAGAAAGCTGCGGCGTTCAGAGGCGGCGAATGCCTTGCCACCGAAGAGGAATATGTTGATTTCTATACTCCAATCAAATGGAAATCAGCAAGAGGCAACGAGTTTATGATGAGCGCAAACCTTGTTCTCAAAGGCGGTCACTGGTGCCCCGCAGAGTTCCCGACCGACTGCGAAGGCAAAAAATTCTACTGGGCTTATGATGAAGAGGCAAAACTCAACCCCTTCTTCGCTCAGGTATGGTATCCGCTTCACGGCGAAAACGAGAACAACGTTTACACCGAAAAGATTTTCAAGGGCTTCAGCGGCTTCGAAAACATCTGATTATCAATAAGTTTTTCAGGGCGCATATCCGCAGGGATGTGCGCCTCTTTTGCGTCTTTTTTACCTTATATTGTGTTTAAATTGAAAAAAATCGCAAAAAAACACAATTTTTACGGCATTTTATAGCTCAAAATTATTGATTATTAATATTCATTATGATAAAATAAAATGAATTTTTATATTTTAGAAAGGTCGATGAGCAATGGCGGAAATTTCAAGAAAATGGTATAAAGAGATGTCTGTGTATCAGATATGGACCCGTTCCTTCTGCGACAGCAACGGCGACGGCATAGGCGACCTGCCCGGAGTTTACAGCAAACTGGACTACATCCAGAGTCTCGGCGTTGACGGAATCTGGTTTTCACCGATTTATCCCACACCCAATGCGGATTACGGATATGACATTTCCGATTATAAAAACATAAATCCCGAATTCGGCACGCTTGATGATTTCAAAAAGATTCTTGACAGTGCGCACGAACGCGGAATGAAAGTGTTTATGGACCTTGTTGTCAACCACACCTCCGACGAGCACGAGTGGTTCAAAGAAAGCGCAAAAAGCAAAGACAATCCTTATCACGATTATTATTTCTGGCGCGACGGCAAAAAGAAGGGCGGCAAAAAACCCCCCAACAACTGGTTGTCGATTTTTGAGGGCAAAGCATGGGAATACAACAAAGACCTCGATCAGTATTATCTTCACGTTTTTGCCAAAAAACAGCCCGACCTCAATATGGATAACCCCAAGGTGCGTGAAGAAGTCAAAAGCATTATGCGCTTCTGGCTGGATATGGGCGTTGACGGCTTCCGCGAGGATGTCATAACATTCATTTCCAAAAAAGAGGGGCTTCCCAACGGCTTCCCGATTCCCATCGCCTGCGGAATCGAGCACTACAAACACGGCCCGCACCTTGAAGAATACCTTGATGAATTCAGAAAGGTTCTCAATGAATACGACTGCTTTGCCGTAGGCGAAGGTCCCATGACGAGCTTAAAGGATGCGGTCGATTTCTGCACCGAAGGTCCCAATCAGAAGCTGGATATGCTTATCTCGTTCGACCACATGAACGCCGACTGCTTTATGGCTGACTGGATTAAAGTTCCGTTCAGTCTTCGCCGCCTTAAAAAGACGTTTGACAAATGGCAGACTCAGATGTATGGCAAGGGCTGGAACAGTCTTTACATTGAGAATCACGACCACGCCCGCATTATTGAAAGATACGGCAACATAAACTACAGAGTTGAAAGCGGCAAAATGCTTGCAACAATGTATATGCTCCAGTGCGGAACGCCTTTTATTTATCAGGGTCAGGAAATCGGTATGACAAACCTTAAATTCGACAGACTCGACGAATATAAGGATGTTATGACCTTCAACAATTACAGACTTTTCAAAATGCTCGGCTTCAGCGAGGAGAGGTTCCTCAGACTCTCCGCCAAGGTCAATAGAGAAAACGCGAGAACTCCCGTTCAGTGGAACTCATCAAAGAATGCCGGCTTTACAACTGCGGACGAGCCGTGGTTTAAAATCAATCCGAATTATACCGAGATTAACGTCGAAGCCGCTGAGAAGGATGAAAACTCACTTCTCAACTACTACCGCAAGCTCATTAAATTCAGAAAAGAAAATGAGATTGTCATTTACGGCGATTTCAGACAATATTATAAAAACAGCAAAAAACTGTTTGTCTATGAGCGCAACTACAAAGGTCAGAAGATGCTTGTCATCAACTCCTTCTCCGACAAAATCGTTAAATTTACGGCTCCCGCAGGTTATGATATGAGCAAGGGCGAGCTTGTAATATCAAACTACCCGGTAAGCGGAGCGGCGCTCAACAGCTTTGAACTTCGTCCTTACGAAAGCAGAGTTTATCTTTTTAAATAATTAAACCGAGGAATGATATTTTTTGATTCGTAAAAAATGGATTGTGTCCGAGTGCGACAAAGATACGGCGGCGCAGATAGCGGAGGATTTCAGCATAGATCCCTTTACCGCTCTTATCCTTGTCTCGCGTGGAATTACGGATTACGTTGAAATAGAAGAGTTTCTGGACCCCTGCGCGCCTCTTATGATTGACCCGTTCTCGTTTGCGGATATGGATAAGGCGGTGCAGAGAATTCAGTATGCCATTGACGATTATCAGAAAATCGCAGTTTTCGGCGACTATGACGCCGACGGAATAACCGCCACAGCCCTCCTTTATTCCTACCTTGAAAAACGCGAGGCAAATGTTGTCAGGTATATTCCCGACAGGCTGACCGAGGGCTACGGTCTGAGCTGCGATTCCGTGCGCGAGCTTGCAGGGCAGGGTGTAAAGCTCATTATTACGGTTGACAACGGAGTCTCCGCCATAGAGGAGGCAAAGCTTTGCAAAACTCTCGGTGTTGACCTTGTTGTCACCGACCACCATAAAGTCGGCGAGGAGCTTCCCGATGCCGTTGCCGTCGTCAATCCGCACAGAAAGGACTGCCCGAGCGAATTCAAGGATTTTTCGGGCGTCGGCGTTGCCTTCAAGCTTGTAAGCGCTCTCGAAGGCGGAGATGAAGACTCAATGCTCGACGAGTTCGGCGACCTTGTCGCAATAGGCACAATAGCCGATGTTGTCACTCTCAAGGGCGAAAACCGCTCTCTTGTCCGATACGGGCTTAACAGCATAAACTCCGCTCCCCGCACAGGGCTAAAAGTTCTGCTTGAAAAGGCGGCGGGGCAGGGCAAAAAGATCGGCGCTTCAAACGCCGCATTCACAATCTGCCCGCGCATAAACGCTACCGGAAGAATGGGCTCTGCCGAGAAGGCGCTTGATTTGCTGCTGTGTGATGACGAATTCACCGCCGAGAGACTCGTTGATGAGATTCAGTCAATGAACCAGTCACGCCAGAAAACCGAAACAGAGATTTTCAATGAAGTCAGCGCCTTGTTCGCTCAGAAGCCGTCGCTTACACGCGACAGTATAATAGTAGTTGATTCGGAGGGCTGGCATCAGGGCGTTATCGGAATTGTTGCCTCCCGCATAGCCGAACGCTATGGTAAACCCGCAATAGTTATTTCAAGAAACGGCAGCGAGGCAAGGGGCTCCTGCCGCAGCATAGAGGGCTTTTCAATTTTCAAAGCCATTGAAGCGGTAAGCGACTGCTTAACGCATTACGGCGGTCACACGCTCGCCGCAGGCATAGGCCTCAACTGCAACAGAATTGAAGAATTCAGAATAAGAATAAATGATTACGCCGACGGTATTGAAATGCCGTTCCCCGTTCAGAAAATCGACTGCCGTTTAAAACCCGCCCAGATAAGTCTTGACATTCTCAATGCTCTCGACGTTATGGAGCCGTTCGGAGCGGGCAACCCCACTCCCTGCTTCGGTCTTTACGGCGTTAAAATTGAAGATTTCGGCGCAATAGGCGACGGCAGACATATGCGTATGACAATCTCAAAGGGCGATGTCCGCACCGGAGTTGTATGGTTCGGTATGCAGGAAAAACTGTTCCCGTATTCACGGGGAGACGTTGTTGACCTTGCCGTCACGCTTGACAGAAACATCTACAACGGCGAAACGAGAATTTCAGTCAGTGTCAAAAATATAAGACCTTCTCATACGGATGAAAACAAAGTGCTCAGCGGTCAGCGCCTTTTTGAAAAGGTTCTCGGCGAAATGCCCCTTACATCCGGCCAGGCGCTTATGGCGTTACCGGAGCGTGAAATTCAGGTTGAGGTCTTCAAACATATCAAAATGTCAAAACCCGTTGAAGACAGTTACGAGCAGATTTGCCTTCATCTCAACGATGACGGAACAAACTACTGCAAAGTTGCTGTTTCGATTGCCGTGATGATTGAGATGGGAGTTGTTGCAAAAACACACTCGGGCAGACTTACCGTTGCCGAAACAAACGGCAAGGTTGATCTCAACGATTCCGTTCTTATGAAAAGAATCAGAAGCTACTTATAATATCAGAGGGCTGTATGGATAACGAACATTTCAAAAAGAATAACTATTTTGAACCCGGCTGCGAAACGGAGGAGGGCTGCCTTGACGCGCTTTTCTCCGCAATTTCTTCGTTCCCCGAAGAGGATCTTGCAGTTGTGCGCAAAGCTTACGAGTTTTCACATGCCGCCCACATCAATCAGAAAAGACAGTCCGGTCAGCCGTATATTGTTCACCCTCTTTCGGTTGCAAAAATACTTGCGGATCTGGGTCTTGACCACCAGTCAATAGCCGCCGCCCTGTTACACGATGTTGTTGAAGACACCGGCTATTCGCTCAAAGATATAGAAAACGAATTCGGCTCAGAAATTGCCGAACTTGTTGACGGGGTAACCAAAATAGGTCAGGTTCCCATCAGCACAAAAGAGGAGGGCGTCTCAACCGTCCGCTCCGGCAGGGAGGAACAGCAGGCGGAAAATATCCGCAAAATGCTGCTCGCCATGTCAAAAGACATCAGAGTCATCATCATAAAGCTTGCCGACCGCCTTCACAATATGCGCACGCTTATGTTCAAAAGCGAAAAAAAGCGCAGAGACATTTCGGTTGAGACTATTGAGATTTACGCTCCGATAGCTCACCGCCTCGGTATCAGACCTATCAAAGAGGAGCTTGAGGACCTTGCAATCAGCTACCTCGACCCGATTGCTTATAATGATATCAAAGAAAAACTCGAAGCGCAGAGCAAAACAAGAAACGAGTTTTTGCAGGAGATTAAAGACAGGGTAGAAAAGCGTGTTGTTCCCGAAGTCAGCGGAGCGAAGGTAAGCGGCAGAATCAAATCCGTTCACGGAATCTACCGCAAAATGTATATTCAGGGCAAGGAATTTGACGAGATTTACGACATATACGCAATAAGAATCATTGTCGATTCAATTACCGACTGCTACAACTGTCTCGGACTTATTCACGATATGTTCCAGTCAATACCGGGCAGGTTCAAGGATTATATTTCCACACCCAAACCGAATATGTATCAGTCGCTTCACACAACCGTTATCGGCAAAGAGGGCATTCCCTTTGAAGTTCAGATAAGAACGTGGGAGATGCACCACACTGCGGAATACGGTATTGCCGCGCACTGGAAATACAAACTCGGTATTTCCGGCAAAGTAAAATTTGAAGAAAGACTTTCGTGGATAAGACAGCTCCTTGACGACCAGAAAGATTCTGAAGATGTCGAGGACCTTGTCAGCACAATCAAAAGTGACCTTGCTCCCGAAGAGGTTTTCGTCTTTACGCCCAAAGGCGATGTTTTCAACCTTCCCGTCGGCTCAACCGTAATCGATTTTGCCTACGCCGTTCACTCGGCTGTCGGCAACAGAATGACGGGCGCAAAGGTTGACGGCAGAATCGTTCC
>JAEEGL016812612.1_pt1 | contig 21973 bp, 17 predicted proteins | sample 9134231 | NCBI WGS metagenome assembly JAEEGL01 (sample SAMN16246548, study PRJNA631951) | gut metagenome | biome: gut microbiome; feature: rumen; material: fiber-attached | host: Bos | place: Iran: Karaj | collected 2018-10 | reverse complement strand
GCCCATGAAACGCTTGATGGAATAAACGGTACGCAGCGGGTTGGTGATGGCCTGACGTTTGGCAGGCTCGCCGACCTTACGCTCGCCGCTGTCGGTGATGGCGACCACGGAAGGGGTGGTGCGGTGGCCTTCGCTGTTGGCGATGACAACCGGCTCGTTGCCTTCCATAACGGCCACACATGAGTTGGTTGTACCTAAATCGATACCAATGATCTTTGACATTTCTTTGTTCTCCTATTTTTTATTTGTTACTTATTTTGTTTGCTCTTATCGAGGTTGCATTTTGCAACGGCCTATTTTTGTCAATCTTTATGCCAAAGAAAAAAGACTGACAAAATGGCAACTTTCGGCTTTTTGAGGCTGTTTCAGGAGAAAAAATCTCCTTTTTGTCATTTTTGCAATAGCGACAACGTCTTTTTTTCTTACTTTTGCACCCTTTAATCCCAAATTTGAAGATTTGAACTGATGAAAAAATTCCTCATACTCACAATATGCTTTTTCGTTACGGCGGTTGCTTTTCCTCAGGATAAAGGTTGTTTCTTCCATCGCCTGAAGGAGGCTTTCACTGTCCATGACACCATTTATATTTATGCGGATTCGCTCGCGCACGAAACCGATACCATCGTTACTGACACCATTCCAGATGATTTGGACGTTCCGATAGAAGAGGAGGTGGAGCCTGAGTTTTCGGGAAACATCCCCATGCCGTTTGACACGCTTGATACTGAAGACAAGTTCCGCAAGGTGATTCTTTTCGACAACAACACCTGGCTCTATTTTAATTTGGACAAGCCTGAGATTCCTGATTCTTTGGACACGGAATACTGGAATACTGAGGTTATCCATGTCATTGGAGTGGATTTGAAAGACATTCCAGAAACGCTGGACATTCCTTTGGTGGATTCGGTTCACGGCTACTGCATCCCGCATCCTGGGCCAATACATTCGGCGTTCAAGTATAGAGGGAAACATCCTCATAAAGGCGTTGACATTGCCTTGAATGTCGGAGATGCTATATATGCCGCCTTCGACGGTGTTGTGCGTGTGGCCATGCCTACGCGTATGTCGGGAGGCTATGGCAACGTCGTGGTGATCAGGCACGTAAACGGATTGGAGACATACTATGCGCACCTTTCCAAATATGTCGTCAAGAGTGGCGATGTTGTTAGGGCGGGCGAGTTGATTGGCTATGGCGGCTCGACGGGCCGTTCCTCGGGACCGCATCTCCATTTCGAGACCCGATACATGGGTCAGGCCTTCGACCCAGAGCGCATCTTTGATTTCCAAAGCGGAACGCTCCGAGATGAGATTTTCACGCTCAAGAAGCACTATTTCAGTTGCAATTCGCATTATGGCCAAACGGATGCCCAGTCGTATGCAGCCTCAAAGAAAGGTCCCTCCAGTTCGAATAGTTCTGGCTCGGGCAACAAAGTATATTATAAGGTGAAATCGGGTGACACGCTGAGCAAGATTGCCAAGCGGCACGGCACCACGGTAGCCAAGATCTGTAAGCTGAACGGCATCAGCCAAAAGAAAGTGCTTCGGGTCGGAGAAAGATTAAGGGTGAAATAAAACATTTGTAGAGACGGAGCACTCCGTCTCTACAATAGTTTCATCATCTGACCACCAGATGGTGGCATCACTGCACCACCAAACGCCTATACAACTCCACACCATCCTCATCGACGCAGCGAAGTTCGTAGCTGCCTTTTTCCACGTCGATGGGCATTTGGTGGTTGAGGCGGGTTTGGCCTAAAAACTGGTCGTTCAGCGTCCAGAAAATCGTTTTCTGTGGATTGCGGTGCGCGATTTCGAAAATCACCTGCTGGCGGTCGCCGCGAATGCCAATCGGAATGGTGACCTTGGCATCGCTCTTGGGATAGATGAAAGCCATCACATCGTCGGGATGGGCCGCGCCGCAACCTGGATAGAAAGTCGGCAAAGGACGAAACAGTGGCGAGTGTTTCTTATAGAACCACTCCATCACAGGCGGCAAAACGTAATATACCTCGAAGCATTTCTGATCCACGGGATAGCAGTCGGGCTGTACGCGATACTGGCGTGTTTTGTCTAAGAACACCTTTTTATGATAGGGACACACGCCCGTCTTGTTTTCCACATTGCAGGCGCGGATTTTCTTGGTGTTTTGGCAATACTCCGATTTAGGGTATCCCGACTCCGCACAAACCTCAATTTCAATGCTTTCCGAGGTGTTGGCTGGATAGCGGTAGCTGTCGTTGAGTTTCCCGATGACGTCGAACAATAAAGGTGCCGCTGCGCCCACGCCGGTCAGTCCCGGGCGACCTTCGCCATCTGAGTTGCCCACCCACACGCCCACGACGTAGCGATCGGTGAGGCCCACCGCCCAAGCGTCCTTGAAGCCGAAGCTGGTGCCCGTCTTCCAAGCCACCTGCTTCGACGAGGCGAAACCGCTCCACCCGATTTGGCTCACGGGGCGCGTCAAGCCGAGCATCATATGGAAGGTCTCGGCGATGGCTTCCGCCGAAAAAGGAGATTCGTTTTCGTCCATCTTAACATTATAGTTTTCATTGACATACGAGGCCAACTTGCGCCCCATTTTGGCATAGGCGTTGGTGATGTCGAACAGCGAAGCCTCGCCGCCACCCACGATAAGCGAGAGGCCGTAATGGTCGGCATCGAAGACAATGCCTCGAAGCGGCAACTGCTTCAGTAAAGCGTGGAATTTTTGTTGGCCAAACTCGCGCAACAGGTGCACAAACGGCGCATTGAGTGAGTTTTGCAACGCCTTGTCGGCGGGCACCGCACCCCAATACTCGCCGCTGTAGTTCTTTGGCGTGAAACCGTAAAGGTTCATCGGCACATCGGGCAAGACCATTTGGGGAAGCAGCGTGCCCTCGTCGAGCATAGCGGCGAAGAGGAAAGGCTTCAGGATGCTGCCCGTGGAGCGTTGTGCCTTCACCATATCGACCATTGCGGCATCCTCGGCGTCGAGGTTGTTGCCTACGTAGGCAAGGATTTCATCGTTCAGATAATCAACCACATACACCGCAGCATTGTCGATGCTGTTCATCACATTCACCTCATGGTGGTGCTTCATGATGTCAATGACCGACTGCTGCAAATTGATGTCGATGGTAGAGATGATTTGCTCGCCGTGGTGCCGTTTGTCTTCGTCGGCGAAGTAATGATACGCCAGCATTGGCATCTCGAAAGGTCGTGCGGGAATGTCCTCCATCATGGCGAGTTCGGCATCCTCTTCGGAGAGTTTCGGCACGTTGAAGCGTTTGGGAATGAACACTTTGGAGTGTGGCAACCGCTGAAGCAATTCATCGCGTTTTTGTTGCAAACGCTCTCGCGAGCGGCCTGGGTGGATCAGTGCTGGTGCGTTGGGCAGAACGGCCAAGGTCGCCGCCTCACCCCACGAGAGCTCGTCGGGTGTGGTGTGGAAATAGCGCCACGCTGCCGCGTCAATGCCGACCACGTTTCCGCCGAAAGGCGCATTGGCCGCATAGAGGTTGAGGATGCTCGTTTTGGAGAAATGCAGCTCAAGGCGTAGGGCCAGAAGGATTTCCAGTAGTTTCTCGCCGTAGGTTCGGGGTGGGTTGTCGCGCGAAAGGCGTACCACTTGCATCGAAATGGTGCTTCCGCCTCTGACCACCTCGCCTGCCTTCATGTTCTCGATGAACGATTTGACGAATGAAACGGGATTAAAGCCCGTATGCAGGAAAAACCAGCGGTCTTCGTATTCCAATAGACAAGCGATATATTTCGATGAGTAACAATTCGTTGCGGGAAAACGCCATTGTCCGTCATCAGCGATTTTTGCCCCAAGCAAGGAGCCGTTGCGTGCCGTCAAGACGGTGGAATAAGGTTTGTTGAAATGCGGTACGGGCACGCACAAAAAGGCAATGAAAAGACCCGCAAGAGCCAAAACAATGATTTTTAGTTTTTTATGTCTTGCGAGCATTTTCACCGCCAATGCTTCATCGCTTATTAATATGCCTTATATTTGTCGCCCGTCTTCTCAATAAGAATCTGGTAGTATTCGTCGCTGTACTTGGGGTGCTTGCTGTTGATGGGCACGTATTTCTGTCCTTTCACTGGCTCGCCGGGCGTGTTGAGGTTGCCATCCATGTACTTCATGAACAACTCTTGGTAGAAGCGTTTCCACATAGCACAGAGGTCGTTGGCGGCCTTGCAGGAGAAGTTGGTAAGTTCCTTAACCTGAGCTTCTCTGCCTTTCGTGGCGAACACTTTCTTGTCTAAGGCGGGAACGACGCTCTCCACCCATTTTGTCTCCAGCTCGCGCTGACGCTTGCGGATTTCGGGATGGATATAGTCGTACTTGGTATAGGCCCAGTTGCTCATTTGGTTGAAGGTCCAGAAGGCGGAGGTCTCCGACCATTCCGTCATCGAGCCGTTGCCTTCGCGGAAACTCTCAGGGATTTCGGTCATGCAGGTGTACATGGGGCAGTAGACGCAGTTGTCAGTGTCGTCGACGCCGAACCAGATGATGCCGCCCACAGGCCAGTCGTAGTAACCGCGACTTTGGGCCACGAAGCTGAAGCCGGTCTGCTGGGTGGCGGTGGTGCGCTCGTGGATGTAGGTCTGGCCTTTGACGTCAAACTCCATAGGACGCCAGCGGTATGGGCAGTGGAATGGGCCAGCACCCACGTCTTGCGCCATGTCGAGTTCGGTGCCTTCGAGGTGGTCGCGCATGAAGTCCATCATATCGAGGACGCTGACCTTCTTGTTGGGCTTTACCCATAAGGGCATACGGTTAGTGGGGAAGTTGTCGGGTGTTTGGCACATGTCTTTCGTGTAAGGTTGCACGCGCTTGATGTCGCGGCCCGTGGCATAGCCCCAGTATTCGTTCATGTTGTCGGTTACCTTGTTGAACATGGCCCACACACGCAGGTCGCAGAAGCGGGCACCGCTGAAGTCGACAGGATTGTAAACATCGGAGAACGAGAACTTTTCATCGGGACCATTATAGAGTTTCATTTCCTTGGCAAAGCTGATGACGTCATCGGCATAGACGCAGTCGATGTTCGGGTCTTTCAGCAGTTTGTCGATGTTCTTGAAAGTGATGCTGGTCTTGTTTTTCTTGGCCAAAGGGAAGGTGGTGATGCGGGCTTGGTTGGCGTGGCCGCTGACGTAGCCGTCGGGGATGCGGCGGGCCACCCAAACGGCACCTTTGTTTTGCGGGCCTTTGCCAATCATTTCGAGGATCCAGCACTCTTCGGTGTCGCTGATGGAGAATGACTCGCCTTCACTGACATAGCCGTAATTGTAGACCAGTTCTCCCATGCACTTGATGGCTTCGCGGGCGGTCTTGGCGCGTTGCAAGGTGATGTAAATCAGGCTGCCATAGTCGATGATGCCTGGGCCTTCGTAGAGGCTTTCGAGGCCACCGTATGTCGTCTCTCCGATGGCCACTTGCCATTCGTTCATGTTGCCGACTACGTTGTAGGTATGTGCCACTTGCGGGATTTGGCCGTGATACATGCCGCCATCCCAATCGTAAACATCAAGCATGGCACCAGCGGGCCAGTCGGCAGCAGGGAAGTGGTAGAGTTCGCCGTAAAGCACATGGCTGTCGGCAGCGTAGGAAATCATGCAGGAGCCGTCGGTCGAGGCGCCTTTGGTGATGAGGAAATTGGTGCAGGCGTTGGCTTTCCCGAAGGAAAAAACAAGAGCCAAAGCCACGATTGCAGTTAGGGTCTTTTTCATTGTGTTGTGATTTATTGATTAATTGTTTGATTTCAATTGTTCCATGGCGTAAGCGTAGGCACCGATGGCGACTGCCGAAGAGGTGCCGAGTTTGGTGATGCCGACACCGACGCGCTTGGTGGGATCGTACCAAACCTGTTGGTCGCTGAACGGCACCTTAACCATCTTGCCCGACTTTTGGGTGAAGCGAATCATGTCTTGAGGATCCATCAAATTATAGGCTTCGGTCTCCATGCGGCTGAGAGGGTTCCCGTTGAGTCCTGTGAAGGGTTCGTTCATCTTCTTGATGAGCGTGGGCATGAAAACTGGCCAAGCACCCGACAGCCCGCCGCCAATGACGATAAGGCCGTCGATGAGCGAGATGGCATTGGCCAATACGTCGGCCAAAGCCGTGGCCAATTCGTTCCACGACTTCAAGGCGGCTTCCTTGTTGCCTGGCAACTGTTCCATGGCGATTCGGTAAACGTCGTAGGGGTGTGGCGTTTCTTCAAAGGGGATGCCAGCCTCTCGGCCATACACGCGTCGCACGGCACGAATGCTAATGCTGTCCTCCGCACTGGTGGTGGGCAGCAATGGGTTGCGGTGGCGGTTGATTTCGCCTCCAGCCGAATTGTCGCCGTTGAGTAACATCTTATTAATCACAATGCCGCCACCGAAACCGGTGCCTATAGTCACACCGAAAAGGTTTTTGTAGCGTTTGGGGTTGCGTTGTTGTTCAAGAAGTTTGTTCACTTCGGGCAGCAGGCCGTTCAAGGCTTCGCCGTAGACAAACAGGTCGCCGTCGTTGTTGATATAGACTGGCACTTGGAACTCGTTTTCAAGCATTTGCTTCAGCGGAACACCGCCTCGGAAGGTGGGCAGGTTCTCCAAGTCGCCGATGATGCCGTTGGGGTAGTCGGCGGGACCAGGGAAGCAGAAACTGATGGCCGAAGCCTTTTGTCCACAGCGTGTCTCACATTCGTGGAAACCCGTGATGAGCTTTTGCAGCACTTCCTCGAGGGTCGGGGCTGCCGCTGGAATGGTGAATGGCTCGATGATTTCGCGGGCATCTTGCACCGCAGAGAACTTGAATCCCGTGCCTCCGGCATCGAGGATGAAGATGATGGGGTAATTATTCATTTTTTTGCGTTTTTGTTGTCTTGTTCTTGAATTTCTCTACCCAAAGCACCCACATGAGGAAGATGATGAAATAAAAGAATACCTTAAATATATAATCGTGGGCGAGTTGGAACGTGTTGATATTACGACCAGCGAGTTGGATGTTGATATTGGGCCATAAAATCTGCATCAGTAGGACACCGCAAATCCTTGTCACATTGGTCCATTCTATAATGACTAAACCAGTGGGGATGTACCATAGTTTATGTTTCCACGGTCCGGGGAAGAGTGCCATAAGGAAAATCCAGTGTAGCCATTGTTTCAAGCTTGCACATTCGGGTGCAATGAAGACACGCGCCAAAGAGCCTTCCCTGTTGAGTGCGGCAATCATGCGCTGCGGGCTATAAGTGGTGATGTCGATGCGGAAAATATGATCAAGCACCCAGCACGACTGACTATAAACCATATTCACTGACCAGACCATCAGCTTGTAAATGGCGTTTTTGATGGGCCAGTAGTCCAAGGCTTGCCAGCCTAAATAGATGTAATGAAAGCTGATAATCAGTATGATAAACAAGCCCACATTGACCGTGCTTTGGTTCTTCGGATCCTTGCAATATGCCTTGATGTCATCGAGTTTCATAGGAAGAATTTGGGGTGCTAAATTACGGAATTAATGAAATATCCGTACCTTTGCAGCGCAATTTTTTCGGAATTATGGAAAACGACAGCATTGTAAGTGAAGTTTCGGAAGCTATCCAAGACACGGCAACCGTCAACGAAATAACGGACGGCATTCGCAAATTGGCCACCACACCGCTCTCAGAATGGGTTCCCGAATTGGTGAAGGAATATGTTGTGCCTTTTGGCATCAAGTTGGTGGCCGCCATCATCGTCTTGATTTTGGGCCGTTGGGCTATTAAGTTGATACAGAAAGGTTTGCAGAAAGCGATGGCACGTCGTAACGCCGAACCTACACTCAATTCTTTTATTAATAGTTTGGTTTCTGTTTTGCTGACTTTTATCCTCATCATCTCGATAATCAGCATTTTGGGCGTCAATACGAGTTCGTTGGTGGCATTGTTGGCTTCCGCGGGTTTGGCCATCGGCATGGCTTTGAGCGGCACTTTGCAGAACTTTGCCGGCGGCGTGATGATAATGCTGTTCCGTCCGTTCAAGGTTGGCGACTTCATTGCTTCGCAGGGCTACGAGGGCAAAGTCAGCGCAATACAGATTTTCAACACGGTCATCCTCACTCCCGACAACAAAACCGTCATCTTGCCCAACGGGGCACTCTCTACCGGCGTGGTGACCAATTTCAACAAGGAGACCGATCGCCGTGTGGACTGGGTCTTTTCCATATCTTATGGCGACGACTACGACAAGGCCAAGGCTTTGCTTCAGCGCCTTTGCGATGCCGACCCGTGCATCTTGAAAGAGCCGAAGGTCGTCATAGAGTTGCTGAAGATGACTGACAGTTCTGTTGACATCACCGTTAGGGCGAGGGTGAATCCAGCGGATTATTGGACGGTTTTTTTTCGCATGAATGAATTGGTTTACAAGACGTTCCCACAAGAAGGGCTACATTTCCCCTTCCCCCAGATGGACGTTCACCTCAAGGATTCCGTAGGGACGTCAGCACAATAATAGGGTGATATAACCTCCTCATTTTGTAGTTGTTGGCATTTTTTTGCAGCAATTTTTCAAGAAAAGGATTGGGAAAAGAAAAATTTTGTATTTTTGCAGCCCGTTAGATAAAGAGCAATTGTAATTAAAAAGGATAAAGAGTCATGTCAAAAGTATGTCAAATCACCGGTAAAAAGGTTATGCATGGTAACAACGTTTCCCACTCCAACAAGAAGACCAGGAGAACGTTCGATCCGAATCTGAAAATCAAGAAGTTCTACGTTCCGGAATGGGATGAGTGGGTAGTTCTGAAGGTCTCGGCTGCCGGTTTGCGCACCATCGACAAGAAGGGCGTCTACCAAGCCATTCTGGATGCTTCCGAAAAGGGAAACCTCGAACGTTGGTAATCCCTTGTGTGAGCAATCATATAGCTGCTGTGCATTGCGCAGCGGCTTTTTTTGTTTGAACCACGCCTCAAGGCAATAATTCAGCCCATTTTCAGTTATCCATTCATGCGAGCGAAATTCTTCATCATAGCATTGTTGTTTCTCTCCTTTGCGGCGCAGGCCCAGCGTTTGCCTATTGCGACAGTCTATGGAAAAGTGGTTGATGAGACAGGACATCCCATTGAGATGGCCAACGTGGTGATTCTTGATTTGTTGGAAGGTCAAACGACTGACGCGAGAGGCTATTACCAGCTCTCCGTGTTTTCCGACACGACATTTGTCATCAGTTTTTCCTATATCGGCTTTGAGCAAAAGCAGGTGTCGGTGCGTTTGAAACAAGGTGAGAAGCGTAAGTTGGATGTCACGTTGAAATCGACAGCCACGATGCTGCCTGATGCGGTCATCAGCGACCGTGCCGTGGACGCATCCAGTCTTACACGCCTCAATGCAAAGCAAGCTACGCTTCTTCCCACGGTGGGTGGCGGCGTGGAGACGCTCATCAAAACCTTGCCGGGCGTGATTTCCAACAATGAACTCAGCTCGCAATATCGCGTGCGTGGTGGCAACTTCGACGAAAACCTCATTTACGTCAATGGCATCGAAATCTATCGACCATTTCTCGTCGGGTCGGGACAACAGGAGGGCTTGAGCTTCGTCAACTCTCAGTTGGTCAACAACATCGAGTTTTCGGCAGGCGGTTTTGCAGCAGAATATGGCGACAAAATGTCGTCAGTCCTTGACGTCACCTATAAACGTCCACGCGAGACAGCTGGCTCGCTGACACTCAGCCTTTTGGGTGCCGAGGCCCACGTGGAAGGCTGTACCAAAAACGATAAGTTCAGTTATCTGGTCGGGGCAAGATACAAAAACACGTCGCTTGCCCTCGGCATGATGGACACCAAAGGTGACTATCGCCCCAATTTCACTGATGTTCAGGCTTTGTTCAATTATAGTTTCAATGCGAAGTGGGATCTTTCGTTTTTGGGCTATTACTCAAAGAACAAGTATATGTTCGTTCCGCAAACCGCCACGATTGATTTTGGCACCATAGACATTCCGTTGCGGACCAATGTCTATTTCAACGGTCAAGAAATCGACGACTACACCACCGGACTCGGTGCGCTGACCTTATCCTACAAACCTCATAAAGACTTGAATCTTAAACTAATAGCTTCGGCTTATTCGGCATACGAAACTGAGAGTTACGATATTCAAGAGCAGTACCATTTTGGAATAAGAAACACATCTGTTGGCTCAGAAGGTTTTGGAGAAATCATTGAAGATCATGAAGTTGGGATGCAAATCAGGCACGCCCGCAATGCTTTTTATGCACAGGTCTACAACCTTGACCATAAAGGCCTTTACGCTTTCGACAACAGTCTGCTGAAATGGGGTGTCCGCTTTCAGCATCAAATTATTGATGATGTGGTCAGTGAATGGCAAGTGTTCGATTCGGCAGGCTACAACTTACCTCATCCGCCCGATATAATTGGTGGCTATCCCGTTACGCTACCCGAAATCGGCATGGATTTCGCCCACAGGGCACACAATACGCTTTCTGTCAACAATTTGGATGGTTTTGTGCAGAATTCTTGGACGATACCTTATAAGGACAAAGGCGAATTTGTCATCACGGGTGGCGTGAGAGCCAATTATTGGGGCTATAATAATAAGGTGTATGTCAGTCCGAGAGCGGGCATTGCCTACAAGCCTGAGAATGAGCGCCGTGAAGTGGTGTACAGGCTTTCGGGTGGTGTGTATAACCAGACACCGTTCTACCGTGAGTTGCGCAAAATGGACGGTACTCTTTATGACAAAGCTGAGGCGCAACGCTCGTATCAGATTGTGGCAGGCAACGACTTCAAGTTTCATGCTTTCAACCGGCCATTCATCTTTACCTCGGAGGCGTATTTCAAATATTTTACACATGTGATTCCTTACGACATCGATAATGTGCGCATCCGATACTATGCCGACCAGTCGGCGAAGGCATATGCTACAGGCCTTGATTTGAAAGTGAATGGCGAGTTTGTGAGGGGCATCGACAGTTGGGCGAGTCTTTCCATTATGCAGACCAAAGAGGACATTCGTGGCGACTATTATTTGGTGGATGCCGAAGGCAAAAGGCTATCGTTCTACAACCATGCCGATGAACAAGTGGCCGACACCATTCAATTGGGTTGGCACAGCCGTCCTTCCAACCAGTTGCTCAACTTCTCCCTGTTTTTCCAAGACTACATCCCCCATTTCCCGACGTGGCGTGTCAATATGACCTTGACCTTTGGAACCCGATTGCCTTACAATGCCAGCAATTCCGATTTCTACGAACCGTCGGGCAGCTATCCGGCCTACCGTCGTGTTGACATTGGCTTTAGTAAGCAACTTATCAGCGAAGCCTCAAGCTTTAGCAGGGGCAACCCGTTGCGTTATGTGAAAAACATGTTCATCAGTTTGGATGTGTTCAACTTGCTGAATGTCCCCAACACGATTTCCTATACCTGGGTGAAGTACATCGACAACAACTATTATGGCGTGAACAATTATCTGACGCCGCGCTACATCAACTTGAAATTGGTAATGGAGTTCTAATCGGAGCTTTCTGACAAATTTTCGAGACAAATCTCTGGATATTTTTCCCTTATTTCCGCGATTTTTTGCTGTTTTTTCAACTCAAATAACCTATACGCCTCACTTTCAGGGAAAACGGGCTTGTGTTGCAGCATTTGTTTCAGTTCGGTTGCGGTTTTCATTGCAGGCTTTTCCGAAGGATTGATGGCGAAATCGATGAAGCGTTCCCAAATATATCGCACAGCCTGTTCAGTGGGATGCACCATGTCTTCCTTGTAGAAACGATAATCGCGTAGCTCATCTATGAGGATTTCGTAGGCTGGGAAATAATGCGCATTGCCGAAAGCCTTACAAACTTGGTCGACGGCTAACAATAAGGCAGCTTTGCTCAACTGGTTCTCATGCAAACCGTCCTTCAGGTGACGCAACGGCGATACGGTGAAAACAAATTGTTTTTCAGGATGTTGTGCTACTATTTCGGAAAGGTATTTGAATGATTGTTCCACGGGCAAAAACACCCTTTCAAACTGATTGGCGGGCAATTTGTGGCAGTTGCTGACTACAAGGCCGCTTTGTTTGTGCCGAAATGTCCATGACGTTCCCAAACTGATGACAATCCATTGGGCCTTTACGAAATGCTCATGTGCTTCAGCCAAACTTTTGTTGGCCTGCTCTAAAAGCACAGCTTCAGAAGGTTTCCAAAACGCGGTGTTATGGCTGAAGGTGCAGAATTGCCCATTGCCGACTTCGATCACCTCGTCACGGCTAAACGGTTTCCCGTTTTGCAGGCGTTCCATCGACTGCGCAATGCTGGCCGGATTGTAAAGCACGCCGAAGGGATTCACCATCGCATTGAAACCCAAGCCTTTGCACAGTACCCCCACCTCGTCGGCAAAACAGGAACCCAAGAAGAGCAGACCATCGCCGTAGCGGATGGACTGCTCTAACGGATTAATCATTATCTCGGTCTGAAAAATCATTTATTCTCCGCCAAATACCTTTCCACCTCAATCCCAGCCATGGCACCTGTGCCCGCCGCCACGATAGCTTGGCGATAAATGCGGTCCTGGCAGTCGCCGCAAGCGAAAATGCCCTCTACGTTGGTGGCCGTCGACTTGGGCTTGGTGATGATATAGCCGTCCTCATCCATGTCGAGGATACCTTTGAACGGAGCGGTGTTCGGCGTGTGGCCTATGGCCTCGAAGAAACCGTCAACATAGATGGTGCGTTCCTCTTTGGTGTCGCTGTGGTAGAGCACGGCACCTTTCAGCTTCTTCATGAAACCCTGTTGCTCGCCGAAGAGTTCCTTGGTCTGGTGCTTCCACAACACTTCGATGTTGGGCGTGTTCAGCACACGGTGCTGCATGGCCTTGGAGGCGCGTAGCACGTCACGGCGCACAATGAGATAGACCTTGTTGCAAAGTTTGGCTAAATAAGTGGCATCCTCGCAAGCTGTGTCACCGCCACCCACGACCGCGACATCCTTACCTTTATAGAAGAAGCCATCACAAGTGGCACAAGCGGACACGCCGCCGCCCTTGAACTCCTCTTCAGTAGGCAAGCCGAGATAACGCGCCGCTGCACCTGTGGAGACGATGATGGAATCAGCCAGCAACTCACCATCGTATTCCGTCGTCACCTTAAAGGGGCGTTGACTGACATCGATGGCTGTCACCTCACCTTCGCGAATCTCAGCACCAAAACGCAGAGCTTGCTGACGGATGTCTTCCATCATGTCTGGGCCATTAATACCTTTGGGATAGCCAGGGAAGTTCTCGATTTCGGTAGTTTGTGTCAGTTGACCGCCAGGTTGCATACCCTCATAAACAACGGTTTTCACGTCGGCGCGGCAAGTGTAGATGGCTGCAGTGTAGCCCGCCGGTCCTGATCCAATTATCAGACATTCAATGTGTTCCATTTTATTCAGTTAGGAGTTATAAGTTAATAGTTAGGAGTTATTTCTTTGCAAAGGTAACTTTTTTTTCGTAAAGTGGACAATTGTATGAAAAACATTCGTATCTTTGCAGCCGCAAAAGCAATCGGGGTGTGGTGCAGTTGGCTAGCATTCTTGCATGGGGTGCAAGCGGTCGCCCGTTCGAGTCGGGCCACTCCGACGGTCAAAAAAGCAGCAGAGAAATCTGTTGCTTTTTTGTTTGAAAGGCTATAAAGCATGACATTTTTAGCGTTGCCATATCCAAACAAATCCGTATTTTTGCCGTTCCGTAACCTTGAAGCCGAACAAGGGTGTGGAATGTGTTTTAATGTAATGAAATTCAGAATATTATCCATATTGACACTGTTTGTTTTTTGCTTTGCGGCGTGCAATTGTTGTGTGTCGTCGGATGCACTTACAGTAGCCAAACGACTGAAGATACTGGAAAAGGAAATCCCTTTGCCGTACAACGATGCTTTGCTGACTGTCGTAGACCGCTATGCTTCCAAACCGCTTCCCGCGTGGTTTGAGGGGTATGAGACTTTTGTCGAAGCAGAGCTCCTGAAACGATCTATGCCTTTGGAACTGAAATGCTTACCTATCGCGATGAGCCAATTAAACCCTGGGTTTTGTTCGGGTGACCGCTGCGGCATCTGGGCCATGCCTACTTTGGTGGGAATGCGCTATGGGCTTACTATCGATGAGCTTCATGACGAGCGCTTTGATATGAAGGCTTCTACCTGCGCCACATTGGATTATCTCTCTGACTTGCACGGACAATATTGCGATTGGTGGCGGTGTATCTTAGCCTACACCAACAGTCCTAACTCATTGCAACGTGCCTTAGTTTACAGCGGCGACTCGCTTGCGGTGTGGGACTTCTATGAGCAGGAACTGATGACAAATGTGGTTGTCATTCGCGATTTCATTGCTTGTGTGTATGCGTATAATGAAGAAAATCGGGCCATGGAGAAGCCGTCGGTGGATTTTGATGAAATCAATCTCAAGCAACCTATAACTGTGACCCGAAAGGCTGTCGAACCTGCCAAAACACAGAAGAACGACACTTCGACAAAAACTACTACCCAACCTACTACAAGCAAATTAGGTCCACAAAAATATACCGTGAAGAAAGGCGACACTTTAAGTCAAATTGCCGCAAAACACCATGTTACGGTAGCCAAACTGAAGAAGTGGAACAACTTGAAAAGCGATAGGATTCGAGAGGGACAAAAACTGATAGTCAAGCCATGAAACCGATCAAAACACTGATATTCATTTTTTCCGTCATGCTGCTGTTGGTCGCGGGCTGGTACTTTTTCCCTGCCGAAGGCGTTTCTGTGGGTGGTTTTGTTTTGCGTTTCCCGTCCTATGCCGACGAAAGTACAGGGAATGAGGAGGAAGAAGTCGACGTGGATGCCGTCATGGACGAGGTGAAGAAAAGCTTCGAGATGACTTGTTCCGAGACCATGTATGACAGTCTGCGTTTCTTCCGTGACTACCTGACAGAGAACCCCAACCGCATCTATCTTCCTGGTGATGACTACACCTTCTTCGACACCTTGTTTGCCCAGTTTGATCAAGCTCAGGATGAGGGCAAGATTTACCGCGTGATGCATTACGGTGACTCACAAATTGAGATGGACAGAATTTCGTCGGTGTTGCGGCAGAAGCTACAGGAATTGTTCGGTGGCTCAGGTCCCAACATGATTCCGGCTATTCAAAACGTGGCCACTATCTCTGTTTCGCAACGTGCCTCTGGACTGAGACGCTACATTGTTTATGGCGATTCCACCACACGTCGCGCCTCCCACAACCGGTACGGTGTGATGTCACAATTTGGACAAGTTTCAGGAGAGGGCTCTGTGTCTTTTGTACAAACTTCTCATTCACAAGCGTTTGATTTGGCTAAACAAATTTCATCAGTTTCGGTGCTTTTGGGTCGCAACAGTGAAGGTTTTATGGCTTCGCTCAGATGTGACACGCTTGTCATGGAACCGAAAGTTTTGGCGGCCAATGACAGTGTGTCGCTTATTACATGGACTCTACCTGTCAGCGTAAAACGAGGTACCATTAGCTTTAAAGGCAATGCGGAAATCTATGCGCTCTTGCTCGACGGCGAAGCAGGCGTGGCCTTGGATAACGTGGCTTTGCGTGGTTGTTCAGGCACCATTTTTACCCGCATCAACGAAGCCACTTTGCGTCAGTCGTTTAAGTTGCTTGATACGCGGCTCATTATCTTGCAGTTTGGCGGCAATCGTATGCCAGGCATCGCAGGGAGCAAAAACATTGCTTCTTACATGAATGAGCTTGAGAAACAGATTGATTACATGAAAAGCGTGGCACCTGAGGCCACTTTCCTTTTCATCGGTCCCGCCGACATGGGCAAGAGCTACAATGGCAAAATGGGCACATGGAAAGGCTTGCCTGAGCTGAACGACTCGCTTCGCGAAATGGCCTTGCGCAACGATGTAGCCTATTGGGACATGTTTCACGTGATGGGTGGCGAAAGCTCGATGGTGCAGTGGGTGAAGCACAGCCCACCTTTTGCAGGTCCTGATTATGTGCATTTTACTTTCAGAGGCGCACAAGAAATCGGCTCTGATTTGGCCAAATCGCTTACTACCTATTATGACTTCTATCGGTTGCGGCAGCGTGTGCCCAACCAAGCGGTCATCGATTTTGTCAACCGCGACAAAAGTCAGGATTCCATTACCATGTTGTACAGAACTGTACCGCAATACAAACCATGGAGGAGGGGACTATGATAAAGCGTTGGATATTATGCATAGGATTGTTTCTCGCCAACTTTGGAATCATGGGCCAAAACGCACCTTTAATGCGGCCCATTCCAGACTATGATTTCGCCCATTTTGAGCGCAACCGTATCCTTTATCCGGCGGGTGACAGCACAGCGTTGGAACGCTTTTTCTCGAAATTGGATTCTGTCGTGTTTCTCGGCGAAGGCAATGTCAGCATCATGCACATTGGCGGCTCGCATGTGCAAGCGGGTGTTTTTACCCAACAGTTTCGCGACGACTTGTTGAGTATCAGTCCTGACTTGATTGGAGGGCAAAATTTCGTGTTTCCTTTCACGGCAGGAGGCACCAACAATCCCTCGCATTTCATGGTCAGCTCGACGGGCGAGTGGACATATTGCCGCAATGCTGTGCGCCGCGAGACCGACAAACGTATGGGTTTGGCTGGTGCTGCCGTGACTACCACCGACCCTGAAGCCAGTATCAGCATTGTCACTCGTGAACGCTATCCTTCTGATTGTCAGCCTGAATACATATTCAATAAGGTGACCGTCATAGGCTTTTCCGAGACTGAAAACGTGGTGCCTGTGCTGAGTTGTGACGGCGGCATCCTTCGAGGCAAGTACAACGAATGGCAATCCACTTATACCTTCCAACTGCCTGATTTCACGGATTCCATCTGCATTTGTTTTGATTCCGTTGAGGGCGAATTTACTTTGACGGGTGTTTTGCTCGAAAATGGGATGCCAGGTGTCAGTGTACACGGCGTGGGCGTCAATGGGGCCAGTGTGCCATCCTATCTGCGCTGCGACGATTTCGAGCGTGACCTCAGCCTCATCAAGCCCGACCTCATCATTTTTGGTATCGGGATCAACGACGCGGCGGAGAACGACTTTGAGAAAGAGACGTTTAAGCAGAATTACCGCGAGCTCATCAGCATCATGCAGCGCGTCAATCCCGACTGTGCCCTATTATTCGTGACCAACAACGACAGCTTCAAACGCAAAAAGGTGAACAAAAAGCGCGTTTACGAAGTCAACCCCAATGGAAAAGTCGTGGAGCAAGCGTTTATGGAGCTAGGTAAACAATTAGGTGCCTCCGTTTGGGACCAATTCGACGTGATGGGCGGCTTGAGGTCGATGCAAGACTGGGAAAATGCTGGCTTGGCGCAAAAAGACAAAGTGCACTTCACTAGAGAAGGCTATCGGTTGATGGGTAATCTACTCTACAACGCTTTGATAGATAAATATATACAACACATCAAATCAGACGCAAAGCGACAGTGATATGACGAATTTCTCTGACATAGCATTGGATTTTTTGCGTAATCTTTTCTCGTTTGATGAAGCGCATCCGCTGTTGTTCACGCAGTTCTATTTTTGGGCGTTTTTCGCCATCGTGTTTGCCTTCTTCTGTCTGCTCAAGAACAAGTGCTTGTTGCGCAATGCCTTCTTGTTTTTCGTCAGCCTGTTTTTCTATTACAAGACCAGCGGACTTTTCACTTTAATCCTGATTTTCATTACATTATATGACTTCTTCGCGGGTAAGTGGTTGCATTCGCGAAAGAAAGACATAAGCCGGAATTTTGTATTGGCACTCAGCGTGGTGGTGAACTTGTCCATTTTGTGCTATTTCAAGTACGCTTATTTCCTCACCGATGTGGTCAACAACCTGTTTCATACCGAGTTCCGTGTGTTCGATGTGTTCTCATGGATGGGCAACGAAATTACTCATTCGAACCGCTTTAGCGTTGATGACATCCTCTTGCCTGTGGGCATTTCGTTTTACACTTTCCAGGCTATCAGCTACATCATGGACGTGTATCGCCGCCGCATCGAGCCAGTGCGCAACATCTTTGACTTTGGCTTCTACGTCAGTTTCTTCCCGCAGTTGGTGGCGGGTCCTATCGTGAGGGCTAACGAATTTATCCCACAGCTTCACAAAAAGTATTTCCTGAGCCGCAAGCAGTTTGGCATAGCCGTTTTCTGGATTGTGAACGGACTGGTGAAGAAAATTGTGCTCAGTGATTATATTGCCATCAACTTCATTGATCGTGTGTTTGAGCAGCCTTTGTTATATACTGGTTTTGAGAACCTTATGGCTTTGTTCGGCTATTCGTTGCAGGTCTATGCCGACTTCTCCGGCTATACTGACATCGCCATTGGCGTTGCCATGCTGATGGGCTTCTATTTGCCCAAGAACTTCAACTCACCCTACAAGGCCAAAAACCCTGCCGAGTTTTGGAAACGCTGGCACATCTCCCTCTCGCGTTGGCTGCAGGATTATCTATACATCCCGTTGGGTGGCAACCGCAACGCCACTTTTGGCTCGTTCTGCATCATCATCATGATTGCTGCCATCGCCGTGTTTCTTTCGGGCAGCCTTTGGGTGGGCGTTGGCGTGGGTGTCGTTGCCTTGGTTTTGGGTCTCGTGTCGATTTTCAAGCCTGAAAAACGCAAAACGATTACTACCGAAATCAATCGCATGGACACGATGCTGCTCGGTGGCCTGTGGCACGGCGCCTCGTGGAACTTCATGATTTGGGGCGGCTTGAACGGTATCGGAATGGTCTTTTCCCGTTATTGGGAACGTTGGAGTATTTATGGTCGCACCTTATTTATTCTATTTGTGACTTTCGGGCTACGTTTGCTTTGTATGTACCTGCCGCAACCAGTGTTCAACATGCTCTTTGTGTGGTGCGCCGTTATTCTCGCAGGTAATGTCATTCGCATGATTTACAATCTTTTGGGTGGAAATAAAGCATGGCAATGGCTACAAGATGCTTGGGCCATTTTCCAGACATTTACCTTCATTACCTTTACGCGACTGTTCTTCCGCAGCGGCTCCAACCTTGACCCCGCCGAAGCTAATGAAACAGCTTGGAACACGGCTAAAAACATGGTCAACCAAATTGGAAGCCATTGGCGTTTGGAACAGATTCCCGATATCCTTTATTATTATCGTAATGTGTTCATTCTCATCCTGTTGGGTATGATTATTCATTGGCTGCCAGAGAACTTCAAGCGGCGCTATCGTCTGTGGTTCGCTAAGATGCCCCTGCCGCTGATGGTTGTGGTTTGTGTGCTCGTCGTGTTCATTATATACCAGTTTATTACCGCTGATTTACAGTCCTTTATCTATTTCCAGTTCTAAATTGAAAGAATCATGAAAAATCTAGTCTTAATGTTTGGAGCCGTCATCTTGGGTTTTGTTATGACTTCCTGCGGCGGTTCGCCCAAAGACGCCATCATACAAGATGTTGACAACTATTTCACCCAACTGGAGCAAGAGCTTCAAGGCATTGATAACGCCGACGACTTTATGGCTTTTTGGAAAGTGGCCAGCGACAAATCGGATATTCTCAAACTTATTGACGAGAAATATGGTAACAAGATGCTTTCAGAAGAGGAAAGTGAGATTGTTAAAGAGTTCATCAGAGACAGAGCAGAGTCTTACAATCAAGCTGAAATTCAAAGGTTTGCCGAGCTTTTTACTCCAGTTCTTGAAAGGTATGAGAAAGCTGTTGACGCATTTTGGACCGTTTATCAGTCGGGTGGAATCGTTGCGGGCAAAAGAATTGATGAAGCCACTTTCAACGCAATGGATAAGGAATATGAACAAGCCGAAGCAGAATTGATGAAATTTGCTGCCTATGACAATATTCTTCCCTCCTTGATGGATCGCTTTACGGAGGCTGCAAAAAAACATATTGAAATGTTCGGCGACGAGGAATAATCTCTGACAACAAGAAAACCACCGTTTCCATTATGAAAACGGTGGTTTTTGTTTTGTTTAATAGAAACGGTAACACACCGTCTCTACAAGCCCAATTATCCTTGGTAATCTTTCGGAGCCTCTTCGCCACAAAGGACGCGCAAGCCATTGAACGCCAGGGCTTTCATTTCGTCCTCACCAGGATAGACGTACACAGGAGCAATCTTCTCCACATGTTCTTTGACGATGTTGCAGAAGGTCTTGTCATAGGCCATACCGCCAGTGATGAAAATGCCATCGACATCCATATCAAGGGCTGAGGCTGCCAGACCGCCAATTTCCTTGGCGACTTGATAAGCCATGGCGCGATACACTTTCTCCCATTCCTTGTTGCCAGCTTTCACAGCGTTTTCCACTTCGAGGGCGTCGTTGGTGCCGAGATAAGCCACAAAACCACCTTGTCCCTTGAGCATGAGGTCAACGTCCTTCTTGGTGTATTTGCCGCTGAAGCAGGCTTTCATCAGAGGACCGGACGGAAGGGCACCGGAGCGTTCAGGAGTGAAAGGACCGTCGCCGTTCAGGGCGTTGTTGACATCGACCACGCGACCTTTCTTGTGTGCTCCCACCGAGATGCCACCGCCAAGGTGCACACCGATGAGGTTGAGGTCTTCATATTTCTTGCCAACAGCCTCAGCGTGCTGGCGGGCAATCATTTTCTGGTTCAAGGCGTGGAAAATGGAAATGCGTGGGAACAAAGGATGTCCCGAGTAACGCGCCACGTCTTCCATCTCATCGACGACAACAGGATCGGCGATGTAGGCCTTCACACCATATTCCTTGGCGATGTCATTGGCAATCAAGCCGCCGAGGTTGCAGGCATGTTCGCCGTAGGAAGCAGCCGTGAGGTCTTTAATCATGGCCTCGTTCACCTCGTAAACGCCTGAAGTGAGCGGATGCAACAGACCACCACGACCAACGACAGCACTGAGGCCATCCAAGGAGATGCCTTCGTTCTTCAACTCGTTCAGAATCATATCCTTACGGTATCCGAATTGGTCGGCAATCCTGTCGAATTTGGCAATTTCCTCAACAGAATGCTTGATGTTCTTCTTGAACACCTGCTCTTTATCTTGGAAAACAGCAACTTTCGTTGATGTGGAACCTGGGTTGATGATTAATAGTTTATACATGTTGTTGGGGTTTTAGAGTTAAGAAATTAAGCCATCATAGCTGCTAAGGCGATGGAATAGAGCTTGGTCTTGGAGGTGTCGCCGCGCGAACTAAGCACGCAAGGCACCTTGGCGCCCATGAGCATGGCACCCACCTCGCTCTTGTCGAACTTGGTGCAGCACTTGTAGAACACATTGGAGGCTTCGAGGTTGGGGAACACGAGGCAGTCGGCGTCGCCGGCCACGGGGTTCTTCATGCCCTTGATGGCAGCGGTCTCGGCATCCAAGGCGAGGTCGAGGCTGATAGGACCTTCCACCATGCAACCCTTGATCTGGCCGCGCTCAGCCATCTTGGCGATGATGGCGGCATCGACGCAGGCAGGGATGCCGGCGCTCATCTGCTCGGTGGCGGTCACCATGGCGACCTTCGGGCAGCTGACACCCAGCTTGGTAGCAACGGAGGTCACATATTTGAGCAGTTGTTGCTTCTGTTTGATGTCGGGCAGCGGGATGATGGCGCAGTCGGAAGCGACCATCAGCTTGTGGTAGTTCGGGTTCTCGATGACGGCGACATGGGCCAGTGTCACGTTGGGTGGGCAGAGGCCGCGTTCCTTGTTGAGGATGGCGCGCATGTACTTGTCGGTGGGCAGCAGGCCCTTCATCAAGATGTCGGCTTCGCCGGCGTTGATGAGGTCGCAAGCCATGGCGGCGGCCTTCACGTCAACGGGTTCGTTGATGATACGGAAGTTGCCCATGTCGATACCTTCGGCCTTGCACACTTCGGCAATCACTTTCTCGTCGCCGAGGAGGGTGGCTTCGATGAGACCTTCCTTAACGGCAGCGTTCACTGCACAGATGGTGTGGTCGTCGTTGGCGTAAGCGGCCACAAGGCGTTTCTTCGGTTTGCTGCGCAAAACCTCGAACATTTGTTCTAATTTTCTGATT
>JAEEGL011135828.1_pt1 | contig 21973 bp, 21 predicted proteins | sample 9134231 | NCBI WGS metagenome assembly JAEEGL01 (sample SAMN16246548, study PRJNA631951) | gut metagenome | biome: gut microbiome; feature: rumen; material: fiber-attached | host: Bos | place: Iran: Karaj | collected 2018-10 | reverse complement strand
GTACATCATGACCATATCGCAGTGGAATTTCTCCATATTCTCCCACAGCTCGAAAATGTGGTGCATGCCGCCCACGGCCATGCGGCGCATGGGTGCCCACTCATGGTAGCGGGCCATATCCAGCACGCAGTCATCCAGGTTGTCGGTGCGGATGGTCATGTCAAACATCAGGGAGTCCATGTTGATGATGCAGTTAAGACCCCAGCAGTTGTACGCCCAGGTGCACCAGTGGGAGAAATACAGCGGCGCGCAGGACCAGGCGATCACGCGGTGGCGGGTCTTGGGGAAGGTATCGATCTTCTGCTCCACACATTTCTCCATGATCTTGCGGACCCGCTTGTCGGTGTCGTGCCAGATATAATGGTCGCCGTACTGGCTCTGGTAGATGCGGTACAGGGCCTGGGCCACGCCGTTGATGGGATAGTGACTGCTGTTGGCCGCCACATCCCATTTTTCCCACTCGAAACGCTGCAGCTCGTTCTGGCGCTCCAGGCGGCGTTTCAGCTGTTCCCAGTCGAAGGGCACTCCTGTCTGCTCCTCAATGAACTTCCACAGTTCCCGGATCTCGTTGGCGCAGTGTTCCTGAACCAGCGGATCGTCAAACTGCATGGGCTGAGGCAGGGCAAACAGCGGGACGTTCAGGAACCAGTCCTGAATGGCGGTACTGGCTACGGAGCCGTCGCAGGCCTCGTTGGTGGTCACCACGAAAGGCGCATAGTCGGGCATGTCGTCCAGAACGAACAGGCCGGCTTCTGCCTGGCACATGGGGCAGGGGTCGCCGGGCAGGCCGATAGACTGGACGGCGTCGATATAGTTGAGGACGGTGTGATTGTTCACATGGCAGGTGACGAAATAGGGGATCATCTCCATGGGGATGTTGGTGAACTGGTCCTGCCAGGGATAGAAGACGCCGCCCCAGACCGTTTCCTTGTGTGCCATAGAGTGCTTCCAGGCGTCGTTGTGCTCGCCGTTATGGAGATTGGCATCTGCCTTGAACATGTTCATGAACTGGTTGATGGTCACGCAGACCATAGCCCGGTAATGCCAGGCGGAAGCCCGGAGCGCTTCGCCCCGCATTCCCTCCAGACCGCGGTCAAACCAGTGGAGAACAGGCAGATAGGTCTGCCCCATCCAGCGATAGCGCCACAGGCCCTTGGCAAAGATGACCGGGCCTCCGAATTTCATGATGTCCATCACCATGTTGGCATAGTTATACAGCCAGATGTTGTGGAAATAGTAGAAGGTATCCTTGACGCCGCGCCATTCACGGTGCTTGTAGAGGCCGGTCTTGGGCATGTAGAGATCGCCCAGGCGGCGCTCTCCGTGGGGCTTGCCGTACCAGAAATCTCTGGCGACCTTCTTCCAGTCGGTCTCCTTCAGCTTTTTCAGATCGATCCTTTTCATTTCTTTGCGCCCTCCTGGATCTTCTTGATCTCCACGCTCTCAATAAAGGCCTGGAACCGGGTGCGCAGCTGGCCGGAGGCGGAGTTGACGTATTCCTTTTCGATGGAGCAGGTGGGGATGCCGAAATCGCGGGGCAGGATCAGCGCGTCCATGGTGCGCTCATAACTCCAGTACTCGCAGAACTTGTTGGAAGCTACGATCAGGCCGTCGGCCCTGTACTCCTTCACCACGTCAGCCAGGTACTGCTTGCGGCCGCGCATCAGGTCCTGGGGCATGAACCGGGGACACATGCTGGTGTCCAGATAATGGCGGGCGATGGCGTCCAGCGGGGACTGCCCTTCGGCTACCGTGATCTCCTCCCGGCCGGGAAGACTGCCGTAGCAGTACCGGTCGGCAACCACCAGCGCTCCGCAGCTTTCGATGAGTTTGGTGAAATCCGGATCGTCGTTTTCCGCGCCGGCCAGAGCCACCTTGATCCGCCAGGTGGGTTTCTTGTCCGGCTCCCGGGTCTTCATCTCTTCCGCTGTCTCGCGGAGATAGGGGAGGATAAGGTCCTTGGGGCAGGTAAGGGTCACCAGCTGGATCACATGGAATTCATAGCCGGTAATGGTGGGTACATCCAGCTTCCGGTAACTGCCGATCTCTGTGATAAGCCGGCAGACCTCGTTGTGTTCCTCGATCGCCTTCAGCAGCGCCCCGTCAGAAATATCGATGCCGAATTTTTCCTGGAGCTTGTCCAGGACATGGGCCTGAAGCTGCTTGCGGAAATGGAGATAGCTGTTTTCCGTCTTTTTGAACGGCACGTCACAGAACTCGCAGAAGAACTCCGGGTTCTGAATGATGTCCATCCGCTGCAGGTGCTCCTGGAAGCGGCATGTGACGGTGCAGGTCTCTGTGCCCATCTGGGCATCCAGGAAATTGAAGCCTCCCTCCAGCGCCCGCTCCATCAACGCCCGGCCGTAATGGCAGGTGCGGTTGGACATGTAGTAGGTCGCCATGTCCGGGGTGCCGCTGCGGGGCGCCCGCAGGCGGACGCCGAAACAGCCGGGCAGATCCAGCAGGACCTCCGGCATGAAATAGCAGGTGTATCCCAGTGCCTTCCGGCCTTCGTTCCGGGCCTGTTTGACCAGGTCGTTGTTGGCTTCCTGCAGCAGGTTCTCAAAGAAGATCAGGTGTTTCAGATCCCTCATGGGCGAATCCTCCTCATTGTTCCTTTCACGGCTCATAACAAGCCATTTTATACGGCTAAATTATACGGAAAAATGGCGCTTCTGTCAACGCATCCTGTCGATTCTGCACAGACTTTTTATCCCCCGCCGGGGGTTGTCTCTCTCACTCCTTTGTGAGATGATTGACTTGCCCCGAAAAGCCGTGTTACAATAGGCAAAACGCCATGAGGAGGCCGTCATATGTGCGAACACACTCACGATCATGAACACTCCCACGACCACGACCATCACTCTCCGGAAGAGACGCTTGCTCTCCTGACCTATATGCTGGGGCACAACCGTCATCACGCTGAGGAGCTTCATGAACTGGCCCACGGCACAGAGGGGGAAGCATCCTCCCTGCTCCATGAGGCGGTCGATGATCTGCGCCGCAGCAACGAAAAGCTGGAGCACGCTCTCGCGCTTCTGAAGGGGGAATAAGACATGTGCCTGTCTTCCGTTTACGCTCTCGGAACCGAGAAGCCGGAACTCCTCTGCAGAAACATCGCTGACGTCCGCACACAGGACGGCAAGCTGGTCTTTACCGACATCATGGGTGTCAAAACGGTCGTGGATGCCACCATCGATCGCATCGATCTGATGGACAACTTTATCTGGATCCGGAAAAACTGACCTGTCGGCAGAAAAACGCCCCCGGCTCACCGTGTGAGCCGGGGGCGTTTTCTGTACTCATGTTTCCGGGGGATCTTCCCGTTCCAGGATCTCGATCTCGGCGATGGTCATGTCCTGGCCGCTCAGGGGCTTGAGCTTGTCGCTCCGGCAGACCGGGCAGCGCAGATCGTCGGTCTGAATCACGAAGGTCTCGCCGCAGTCCAGGCATCCGGCGGTAGCCGGCACGCTGTGCAGGATCAGTTCGGTATCCGCAAATGGCGTCCCGTCCGTTACCGCCTCCCAGCACTCAGACAGAAAGCGGGGCACGACGCCGCTCAGGTCACCCAGTTCCACCGTGATGCTGCGCACCACAACATCGCCTTCATCCTTTATGATGCGGGCTGCCGTTTTCATCATGGCGTCCGCCAGGCCCATTTCATGCATTGTCTTGCTTCCTGAAGGGCTTGGCAATGATCTTGCCGGCTTTCTTCACCACCTGCTCGGCCACTTTGATGGGCATGGTCTCGAACCGTCCGGCCTCCCAGTCGCGCATCTTCACCATGTGGATGGCATCGAATGCGCATTTCGTAGTGCACAGGCCGCAGCCGATGCACAGGTACTGGTCCACCTTGGTGGCGCCGCAGCTGAGGCAGCGGGCGGTCTCCTTCTTGATCTGCTCCTCGGTGAAGGTCACGCGGGTGTCGCCGAAGGTGCGTTCCCTGGTCTCGTTGTAACCGGGCATCTGGCGCATGCCGCCATCGATGCTGTTGGGATCGATGAGGATGTTCTCCTTGTCCAGCGCCCGATAGACGCGGCGGTCGCGGCCCATGGTAAGCGTTACGCCCTCATGGACCCAGCGGTGCAGGGAGATGGCGCCTTCCTTGCCGGCAGCAATGGCGTTGATGGCGAACTTCTGGCCGGTATAGGCATCGCCGCCTACGAAGATGTCGGGTTCGGCGGTCTGCAGGGTCAGAGGATCAGCCTTGGCAGTGCCGTTGGGATTAAACTCCACTTTGGTTCCTTCCAGCAGTCCGCCCCAGTCCACACGCTGACCGATGCAGTAGAGAACGGTGGTGCATTCGGCAGTCTCTGTTTCCTCGTCGCTGAAGGTCGGCGCGAAACGGCCTTCCGCGTTCCTGACGCTCAGGCACTTGCGGAACCGGATGCCTGCGCACTTACCATCCTCGGTCAGGACCTCTGTCTGGCCCCAGCCGGGGTGCAGGACGATACCGTCCTTCTCGCAGGCGGAGCGGTCCTCCTCGCCCATGGGCATTTCTTCATAGCCTTCCAGACAGTAGAGGTCCACCCGCTCGGCTCCGCAGCGTACGGCGGTGCGGGCTACGTCGGCGCCGATGCTGCCGCCGCCGATGACCACGACCTTGCCTTTCAGTTCCTGCGGACCGTCGATGTTGACTTTTTTGATGAATTCGATGCCGGGAACGACTCCCTCGGCGTCATCGCCCGGTACGTTCAGTCTGCCGCCGGACTGGAGGCCGACAGCCACAAAGAAGCCCTTGAAGCCCTCCTCGCGGAGCTGGGGGATAGTGACGTCCTTTCCGACTTCCACGCCGCAGCGGAATTCAACACCCATCTCGCGGAGAATGTTGATCTCCGCCTCCACCACGTCCTTTTCCAGACGGAAGGCGGGGATGCCGTTCATCAGCATGCCGCCGGGGCGGGACGCCTTGTCGAACACCACCGGGCTGTAGCCCTTCTCCGCCAGGAAGTAAGCGCAGGTCATGCCGGCCGGTCCCGCGCCGATAACGGCGATCTTTTCAGGATACGGCTTGCCGGTCTGGTTGATCATGGGGGGGATGTAGCGGGTCTCAGCGTTCAGATCATGGTCGGCGATGAACCGCTTGACCTCATCGATGGCCACCGCCTGATCCAGGGTGCCGCGGGTGCATTCGGTCTCGCAGACATGGTTGCAGATACGGCCGCAGACGGCGGGGAAGGGATTTTCCTTCTTGATCAGCTGCAGAGCCTCCGTATATCTTCCCTGCGCGGCCAGGCGCAGATAGCCCTGGACGGCGATGTGGGCCGGGCAGGCGGTCTTGCAGGGTGCGGTACCGGTCGCCACGGTGTCCTGACGGTTCTCCCGGTAGTCCACGTTCCAGTCCCGGCTGCTCCACAGCGAGTCGGACATTTTCTTATAGTGCTCTTTCGGCAGCGGCTCCTTGGTGCACAGCTTCTGGCCCAGTTTCAGGGCGTTGGCAGGGCAGTTCTCCACGCACTGTCCGCAGGCTACGCACTTGGTCTCGTCGATCTCAGCGGCGAAGTTGGAACGGATCACGTCCCGCGCGCCGAACATCAGGCCTACCCGCAGTCCGAAGCAGGCGCAGGAGCAGCAGTTGCAGATGGCGGAGCTCTCGCCGGCCTCCTCAATGTTGGGCATGTCGTGCATAAGGCCGTTGTCCTCAGCCCGTTTCAGGATCTCCAGGACCTCCTCCCGGGTCACCTGACGGGCACGCCCGGTGCGGATGTAGTGCTCCGCTCCTTTTCCCATCTGGATGCACATATCCTCCTCCAGGTGGCCACATCCGTCGCCGATGCTCCGGCGCGCGGCACGGCAGGAACAGGGAGACACGGAGAAGGTATCGTACTTGTTCAGATAGTAGGACAGTCTGTCGAAGTCATTGACGCCGGGGATATCCTGGATGGAGCTTTCAACGGGCACCACGCGCATCAGACCGTAGCCGTTGGGCAGCATGGGAGCCATATTGGCCATGCGGATGCGGGTATACTCCTCAAACGCGCGGCCGACCTCCGGATGTTCCTTCAGAAGCGTCTGGTTGTTCACCAGCATCTCCATGATGCCGGGTGCGAAGATCTGCATGTAAAAGCGATCTTTGCCGTCGGTCTTGTCGGTGGTGATGCGGAACACACCGATCCAGGCCAGGTGCTCAGCGATCTTCTGGACCTCTTCCACCGGCTTGCCGACCTTTCTGGCCAAATACTCCGCGGTGCGCTCCTTGCGAAGACCGCAGGCAATGGCTACATCCGCCTCGTCATCGGTAAGGATGGAGGCCAGGGAGTAGTACTCGGGGGCGTTCTCATCGATCTTGTTGATCATGCCGGTGAGGCCACCCACCACTTTGCAGAGCTTGACGATCTTCTCTCTCAGTTGCTGCGCCATTTACTTATCCTCCTTGTTCCATTCGTGTACCTGCTGCTCCAGCCAGTCGCACCAGGCGTCCATCCCCTCGCCGGTCTTGGCACAGATGGGGAATATCTTCAGATTCGGGTTGCGCATGTGTGCGTACTCCTCCACCTTCTTCATGTCGAAGTCAAAGTAGGGCAGCACGTCGATCTTGTTGATGAGCAGCACATCGCAGACCGTGAACATCAGCGGGTATTTCAGAGGTTTGTCATGGCCCTCGGGTACGGACAGGATCGCCGCGTTCTTTACGGCACCGGTGTCGAATTCCGCCGGGCAGACCAGATTTCCCACGTTCTCCAGCACCACCAGGTCCAGGTCTTCGGTCCCGATCTCCTTCAGCCCCTGTTCCGTCATGCCTGCGTCCAGATGGCACATGCCTCCGGTGTGGATCTGGATCACCTTGGCGCCGCTCTTCTGGATCGTTTCCGCATCCACCGCTGAGTCGATGTCCGCCTCCATGATGCCGATGCGAAGCCGTCCCTTCAGCCGTCCGATGGTCCCCATCAGGGTGGTGGTCTTTCCGGCGCCGGGGGAACTCATCAGGTTCAGGAGGAATGTCTTCTCCCCTTTCAGCTCTTTGCGAACCCTCGCCGCCTCAGCGTCATTATCGGCGAAGATGCTCTCCTTGACCTCTATGATACGTACTTTATCCATAGGCTGCCCCTCCTCTGTTCTCGTCTTTCTCGCCCGGCCTTTCCGAGCGTTTGATCCAACAGATCAATTATACTATATCCCCCGGGAAAAACCAACAACAGTTTTCGTTTTCGGTGCAGTTTCCTGTGCCCCGCCCTGTTTTTCTCTGAAAAGCGGGAAGGACGCCTGTAAGCGTCCTTCCCGACTGTCTCTATTCTTTCTCCAGGCCGGTCAGCCGCAGGGGCAGTTCCATCCGGTGGGTTTCCAGCAGTTCCCGGTCTCGCAGAACAGTCTGTGCCGGTCCGTCGGCCACGACTTCCCCGTTATCCAGCAGGATCACCCGGCTGCAGGTATCCCAGATCATATCCAGATCATGGGATGTGATCACTTTGGTGCCGGGCAGCCCCCGGATGGTCTCGATCATCAGCCGCCGGTTCCGGGGATCCAGAGCGGAGGTAGGCTCGTCCATCAGCAGCACCTCCGGCTCCATGGCCAGCACCGTGGCGATAGCCGCCATGCGCTTTTCTCCCCCGGAGATTTTGTGATTGTGGCGGTGCTTCAGATCTTCCAGGCCCAGACGCCGCAGCACCGCATCCACCCGGGCGTCAGTCTCTTCCCGGCTCAGCCCGTAGTTCAGCGGTCCGAAGATCATGTCCTCGTATACGGTTGGCATGAACATCTGGTTGTCAGAATTCTGCAGCACGAATCCCAGTTTCCGCCGCACCGCCGGCAGGTTTTTCTTTTCCACCTCTAGGCCGTCCACGGCAAGAGATCCCTCATGCCCCACCAGGCCCAGCAGCGCACGCATGAGGGTAGTCTTTCCGGCGCCGTTGGCGCCGATTAGTCCTACCGTTTCCCCTGTCTCCACGGTGAAGGATACGCTTTTCAGCACCGCAGTCCCTTTTTCATAGGACACGGTCACGTTATCAAACCGGATCATCTCATCCCTCCCGTCATAAGGCCTCCCAGCAGGCCTGCCACGTCAAGCGTACGGCACAGCACGAACAGTACCGTCCACACAAGGAACCAGACGGTGTCCCGGCCGGTCCACGGCCGGCTCTCCGCATAGGCGAACTCCCCCCGGAATCCCCTCAATTGCATGCTTCCGTAGAGTTCTTCCGCTCTGTCGGCGCTGCGCAGAAGCAGCTGACCCAGGAAGGACCCCCAGGCTGAATAGTGGATCCCCTTCTGGCCGGGAGCCCGCAGCCGGTAGGCGTCGGTCATTACGGACAGTTCCTCTGTCATGACTCCGACATAGCGGTAGGTCAGCAGCAGCAGCGTTACCAGAAGAGACGGCACCCGGAATTTCCGCAGCGCGCCGCAAAGCGCGTCGATGGGGGTCGTTGCAGCCAGGAGGAAAGAGGCTGTCAGGCAGAGGACTCCCTTGCTCATCAGCGTCAGCATGCTGACCACACCGCCGGAAACAGCTACACCTCCGACGGTCAGCAGCGGAGCGCGGTCGAAGATCGGGTTGAACAGCCCCACCGCCATCACCAGAGGCAGCACGAAACGCAGTTTCCGGAAACAGGTAGCCACCGGGACGCCGCTGAGGGAAAATCCCAGCGCCGGATAGAGGGCAAGCACCAGAAGGCTTCCAAGCTGATACTTGCCGAAGGACACCGTCACGGCGATATATGCGATTGTCGTCAGCAGCTTGGCGGCAGGGCAGAGACGGTGCACCGGAGAATCCCCGGCGGCCAGGTCATCCATTTCCCGCAGCGCAAACAGCGAGCGATCCATCTCGTTCATAGGCGTTCTCCGTACATGCCAAAACCGGGGGCATCCGAGGATGCCCCCGATCTCTGTCTGTCAATCCTTACGCGGCGTGTTTCTTTCTGCGGAAGAAACCGCCCGCCAGGGAGATCACCACCGCGATCCCCGCTACAATAGCTCCGCCCACCAGGCCGGAAACGGTGGTACCGGCAGCGCTGTCGCTGTCAGGGAAGGCATAGTCCGGCAGGAAGGATGTGGCGTCCTGGATGGACGCAGCAGTGTCTGCCGCCTTGCTGTCCACGCCGAAGTTGTCCTCGTCCAGTCCCATGTTCTGGCTGTAGCCTGCTTCCTCGTTGCCGAAAAGCGCCCACTCCAGACCGTCAGGGTTGGAGCTGGCCAGCAGGGACAATCCGCCGCCAACCAGTATCGCCACCACTGCCAGAACGGCCAGTGTGCTCTTCAGAGAGCGGCTGCTCTTTCCTGTAGACGGGCTGACGTCACGCAGCAGCTCGGGACGGGACTCCAGCACGAATACCAGTACCGCTGCTGTTACAAGACCTTCCACCAGGCCGATGGCCAGATGGATGGGCTGCATCAAGGCCACAAAAGCGCTGAATGGCAGTTCCGTGATCCCCGAGAGGCTGGTCTCCAGCACCACGGAGAAAGCGCCCAGCTGCAGCGTCACCACGCAGCCGATGATCGACGCCACAATGACTTTCAGCCGCCGGGCCTGGGGAGTATCGCCGCCAAACCAGCCGCTGCGCATGATTGGCCTCCAGATGAGGAAGTAGCCCACAAAGCAGCCGTAAAACGCCATGTTCCATACGTTCGCGCCCAATGCCATCAATCCGCCGTCAGCGAAAAACAGGCATTGGACTGCCAGAATCACGATCATGGACAGGAATCCGGCGAAAGGCCCCAGCAGGGCTGAGAGCAGCATGCCGCCGCACATATGACCGGAAGATCCGGTGCCGGGGATGGTGTAGTTGATCATCTGTCCTGCGAAAACCAGGGCGGCAGTCACCGCCATCGTGGGCAGTTTCTGTGCCTCATCGTCCTTCCTCAGCTGGTGGACGGATACGCCGGCTGTGACACCGGAAGCCACGTACATGGTCGCTGCTACAGCCGGAGCCAGCAGCGCGTCTGCCATATGCATAGACGCTCTCCTCCTTTTTTGGCGGTGTGCTTTCAGTATAGCATGCCCCCTTCTTCCCGCAAGCCCCCGGGGGGGTTGTATTTTCCCTGTCCCGCGGTTATAATTGAGAAAAACTGACAGTTCCGGCCGTTGCACCACAGCCGAAGGAGGATACCATGCACGACCTCGATCATGAACACGAACATATCCACGACCACGCTCACGGGCATGAGCACCCCCATGATCACACTCATCCCCATCATCACGAGAATACCCCCGCCGTGCTTAACCGCCTCTCCCGGGCGATCGGGCATCTGGAGTCGGTGCGGCGTATGGTCGAGGACGGCCGCGACTGCTCGGAAGTCCTGATCCAGCTGGCTGCGGTCCGTTCCGCCCTGAGTTCCGTCAGCCGCATCATCCTGAAAGACCACATTGAACACTGTGTGGTAGACGCCGTGGAAGCCCACGATCAGGAGGCCATTGAAGAGCTGAACAAAGCCATCGACCATCTGTTCAAATCATGACCGGAACAAGCGGGAGGGCACAGAGCGCCACGCTCTGTGCCCTCCCTTTTTTCGTCATCGTACCGCCCGGATCAGGAGGACCGCCACGTCATTTACGTTGGTTCCGGTGGGGCCGGTTATGATCAGCCCTCCTGCCCGTTCCAGTGCGTGATAGGAGTCGTTGTCTGCCAGCACCCGTTCAATATCGACGCCCTGCTGCGCCAGGCGCGAAGCCGTCTGGCCGTCTACCATGCCGCCGGCGGCGTCGGTAGGTCCATCGGTGCCGTCTGAGCCCACCGAAAAGATAAGGACGTTGTCCAGGTCTGCGATGCCCGGCGCTGCGGACAGCGCCAGTTCCTGGTTTCTCCCTCCTCTTCCGGTGCCCGTCAGGCGGACGACCGTCTCCCCGCCGGCGATAAACGCCAGATTCCGGCCGTCGCCGGCATGTTTCCGCGCGACAGCAGACAGAGACCGTCCCGCCTCCCGGGCTTCACAGCACAGACCGTCCGTCAGGATCTCCGGTTCGTAGCCCAGTGCGGCACAGGCGTCCGCCGCAGCCGCGCACAGAGCTCTGACGCTGCCCACCACACAGATCTCTGAGTTGGGCAGTTCCCTGGGCGTATCCCGGTTCAGCAGACTGCGGGCGCGCGGGGAAAGACGCAGGCTGTATTTTTCCGCAACCGCCAGCGCCTGCGCACTTGTGGAACGGTCCAGCGCAGCAGGGCCGGAAGCGATCATATCGGGAGGGTCTCCCAGTACATCGCTGAGGATCACGGACAGTACATGCGCAGGGGCGCAGGCTGAGGCAAACCGTCCGCCCTTGACGGCAGACAGCCGCTTGCGGACCGTGTTCATCTCCACGATATCCGCCCCTGAAGCCAGCAGCTGGTTCGTGATGTCCCGCAGCTCCTCCCCGCTCACCAGCGGTTCCTCAAACAGCGCGCTCCCTCCCCCGGAAAGGAGAAACAGGACCGTGTCTTCCTCTTTCAGGTCTGAAACAAGTGTCAGGACTTCCCGGGTCGCCCGGAAAGAGTTCTCATCAGGGACCGGATGCCCCGCCTCAAAGCATCGGATCCCGCTGATCTCGCCTGTGACGTGGCCGTATTTTGTGATGATGATGCCGTCTTCGAAGATATCGCCCAGGCACTCGCGGGCAGCCCTCGCCATCTGCCAGGCCGCTTTCCCGACAGCAATCAGGATCACGCGTCCCGGAAATACCCGGCCTTTCAGGGCCCGGCGTACCGCCTCGTCCGGCAGCACGGCGGCTATGGCGCGTCTGATGATCTCGCCCGCATCACGGCGCATGGGATTCTCCATGTCTCCCTCCTATCCGTTGACCACGTTCTGCGCTCTGCCGGCAAGGAACGCCCTGGCATTCTCCACAGAACAGTCCATGATCCGCTGCCTGCTCTCCCTGGCGCCCCAGGATATATGTGGTGTTATGATACAGTTCTTTGCCCCGAGCAGAGGATTGTCCCCCCGGATGGGCTCGGTGGATACCACGTCCAGTCCGGCGGCGGCAATCTTTCCGCTGTTGAGGGCGTCGGCCAGATCCTGTTCATTGACCAGCTGCCCGCGGGCGTTGTTGATGAGGATCACACCGTCCTTCATCTGCTCAATGGAGGCCCGGCTGATCATGCCGCGGTTTTCTTCCGTCAGGTTGCAGTGGAGGGAGATCACATCGGCACAGGCATACAGTTCCTCAAGACGAACATAGGTGCCGATTGCCCGTCCTTCCTCACACGGGAAGGGATCGCAGGCGACGACCTTCATTCCCAAAGCCCGGGCGATCCGTCCTTCCTGACGTCCGATACGTCCGAATCCGATGATTCCCAGAGTCTTTCCCTCCAGTTCAATGAGGGGATAATCCCAGTAGCAGAAATCCTCGCAGCTCTCCCATTTTCCTTCATGGACCGTACGGTCATGGTGTCCGATATGATGGCAGATCTCCAGCAGAAGTGCGATAGAGAACTGGCTGACCGAAGCCGTTCCGTAGGCAGGAACGTTGGAGACCGGGATACCCCGTTCTTTCGCGCAGGCCACGTCTACCACGTTGTAGCCGGTGGCCAGTACGCCGATAAACCGGACGGATGGGCAGGCATTCAGGATCCTCCGGGTAAGAGGCGTCTTGTTGGTAAAGACGATCTCCGCGCTGCCGATCCGACGGACGATCTCTCTTTCATCGTTCACCGGAGTGCGGTCGTAGACCGTCAGTTCACCCAGGGAGGCCAGTCCTTCCCAGCTGAGATCCCCGGGATTCTCCGTATAGCCGTCCAGCACAACGATTTTCATTTTTCTTCTCCTCCATCCGCGTATTCGATCTCCAGAGACCTCATTGCCGCCTCCGCGCGCGGACGGGAAAAGCCTCCCCCCGCCCGGATCCGGGTCAGCCGCGCCTCATTCGTTTCAGACAAAGTCCGGGCCTGCCGTGCAACCGCCTCGACCTCCTCCGGACGGATCACCACCACACCGTCTCCGTCGCCTGCCAGCACGTCGCCCGGCCGGATCTCTACGCCGTTGATGCTGACGGGGCAATTGATCTCCCCGGCTCCTGTCATCGCGGGTCCCGCGGGAACAGTTCCCAGCGCATAGACCGGAAAGTCGGAAAACCGGGAAAGCTCCTTCCGATCCCTCACGCAGCCCTCCACAACAAAGCCGGCAAGGCCTCTGCTTCGGGCGTAATTCGCCATCAGTTCACCGCAGAGGGCATGCCGCAGATCTCCTCCGCCGGCGACCACCAGCACATCGCCCGGATCCGCCAGATCCAGCGCCATATGGAACATGAGATTATCCCCGGGAGGGCAGAGGACCGTGAACGCCGTTCCCAGCAGCGGAGCATCATTCATCGGCATCAGCGGCGCACCGATGGCGGCGTCACGATCCAGACAGTCGGAGATATCCGCGGAAGAGAGCCCCCGCAGCAGTTCTACCAGGCCGCTTTCCGGCCTCCGGGAAACTCTCTTTACTCTGCATTTGGTTGACATAATCTTTTCCTCCCGGAGACGTCTTCCTCCTCTTATGCAAAAGCGGAGCGGGGAATGGTCCCGCTCCGTTTCCGCCTTAAAGGATGCGGCGTCCCCTCTTCTTTTCCGTCAGGGTGAAGCACAGCGTGATCAGTGCCATATAGATCAGCAGTATCACGATGCTGGGCAGCAGGTAAAGGAACGGCACCGGGATCCATCTGTAGAAGATGTCCAGGATGAAATTTCCTTCCGTCTCTACGGAGAAGAAATAGTTTGCTTTCGGGTGCAGTCCCGTCCACCGCAGCAGCATGTTGATGCCGAATGTGGCCAGCGCCACACAAAACAGGGTAAGGCACGTGCCGGGCAGATCCCGGAACCGCGGCCGGTAAAGCCCGAAGGCGACAATAGCCAGTGCTTCGATGATGATCATGAAATGGGTCCCGAAATATCCCAGCATCCGGGGCAGAAGAAGAGAATACCCGTCGAACCCGGTACCGGGCATCACCACAGCCATGAGCGCGCCAAGCGGACCTACAAAGAAACAGAAACTCAGCAGCGGCCGCTTTCCCGTCAGAACCGCTACCGGGATCAGCAGCATATTGATGTTGCACAGATGCAGCGGCAGTTCGCCCCACCAGTTGAACCCGCCCATGGACTGTGTGAGCCGATCGAAATCTGCGTCGATGGACAGGAAGTATTTATACACAAAGAACCCGATCAGCGTGAGAAGGCAGGCTATAACGATCACAGTCTTTTTTGTTCTTTCGCTCTTTCTCCGGACTGCCAAACTGGCAAGGACCAGCAGAAGGATAAACGCGGCAAAAACGCCGCAAAACAAGCTGTTGAAAGGCCTCAGGATCCAGGCGGACGTTTCCGAATGCATTTCAGATCTTCTCCTTCCTCTTTTTTCTCAGGAAGCGCTCTGCGGCAAATCCGATACGTTCCAGCCGCAGCAGCCGCGCCAACTGGACCGACGCTTCTCCTGCGATAATGGCTGACGGGATATCGGCCGCCACATGCTGTTTCACAAAAAGGACGCAGCAGCATACCAGGACAAAAAACACGAAGCTGAACCACTTGTACCATCTCGGGATCCGCCGGCAGCCGATGGTTCCCCGCCAGCAGAGATAGTTGATGGACACATGCAGAGAGGGAAACAGGTTGGTCGGCGAGTCGATCCAATAGGTGAAACGCACCCACAGATCAAAGAGTCCCGTTCCCATCGGTTCAGGGCGGGTCATGGTACAGGGGATCGCCAGGAAAAAAGCGGCAGATATCAGCAGATTCAAAATATAGGCAAAGGCAAACCGAAAACCATGCGGCTTGTTCTCCCCCAGAATCAGTATGCCGCCCGCCAGCCAGGTGGCAAAAGCCAGATAATAGACAATGATCCATTGGGGTATAAAGGGAATCGCCCGGTCCAGATCCGTGGTCAGGTCGTGGACCGGCAGATAGGGCAGAAATACTCTTGTACCAGTGAAAGTTGCCATCTGGACCGCAAACACAACTGCCAGACAAGCCCAAACATATGGGGGAAACCGCCGGAAGAAAGCGCGGTCCCACAGGCTCCGGCTCAGTCCGGAAGATTGGTCAGATCGTATCATAACGTGCAGCTCATTCCATCGATGATACGGAGCAGCCATCGGCAGCTGCATTCCGTTTTTCACAGGATAACACATTGCCGGTCTGATTACAATACCGGCTGAAAGCACAAAGAGAGACCGCCTTCAGGGCGGTCTCTCCTGCTCTCTCGTGCTCAGACGTTATAGTACCGGTCGAACTCCGCCGGATGCGGGATCTGCCCCAGCTCCAGGCACTCTCTGCGCTTCCGTGCAATGAAGTTTTTCAACAGTTCCTCCGGGAACACACCGCCGGCGGTCAGGTAGTCGTGATCCGCTTCCAGGGCATCCAGCGCCAGATCCAGTGAGGTCGGAAGCTGGTGCAGCCGGGCTTTTTCCTCATCGCTGAGGTGGAACAGGTTCATATCGTAGGGTCCCCAGCCATTTTCATGGGGATCGATCCGGTTTTTGATGCCGTCCAGACCTGCCATCAGGATCGCCGCATAGCAAAAATACGGGTTGCAGGTGGCATCGGGGTTTCGCAGTTCAAACCGGCGCAGTTTTGGGCTCTTGGCATAAGCGGGGATCCGGATGACCGCGCTGCGGTTGGACGTGGCATATCCCACTGTCACCGGAGCTTCAAATCCCGGCACCAAGCGCTTGAAGGAATTGGTGGACGGATTTGTGATGGCACACAGGGACGCGATATGTTTCAGCAGGCCTCCCATAAACCAGTGGGCTTCCCGACTCAGATGAGCATAGCCGTCATCATCGGAAAAGACAGGTTCTCCGTCTTTCAGCAGAAGCATATGCACATGCATGCCGCTTCCGGCCTCACCCGTGATTGGCTTGGGCATCAGGGTTGCGCTGAGCCCGTATTTTGGCGCAACGTTGCGGATGATGTACTTGATCATCATGCTCCCGTCGGCCATATCGCACATTTCTCCCAGCAGTGGCTCGATCTCAAACTGACCGGCGCCTCCCACCTCAGGATGGTGGTATTTGACGGGAATGCCGGCCTTCTCGATCTCGAGACACATCTCGCTTCGGCACTCATAGGTGCGGTCCAGCGGCTTTGCCACATGGTAATGCTTCTGGAAGGGCACAACATAGCCGCTTCCTTCGGTCTCGCTGTTCCAGTAGGCCTGGCGGGCATCGATGCTGACGGCGATGTTGTTGTGGTCCAGGCGCCAGCCCACATGGTCGAAGAGATAGAACTCGAACTCCGGCAGGATCAGCATGGTATCGGCAATACCGGTAGAGCGCATGTAGTCCCTGGCTGCCTGAACGATATTCCTGGGGTACTGCGCCAGCGGCCGGTTATTCGGATAATCGATGATCATGGCATTTCCGATCATGGACAGCGTCTTGACACCGCAGAAAGGGTCGATCATGGCGGTGTCCAGGTCGGGGATGTAGACCATGTCGCTCTTTTCCACGACGGCGTAGCCGTAGTTGGAGGCATCGAAGCCGATGCCGTTGACCATCGTCTCCTCGTTGAAATGAGCGGCGGGAATGGTGACATGGCGGAACTGGCCGTTGATGTCCACCACTTTGAAGTCCACCATCCGGATCTCCTCATCCCGGATCAGCTGCATGATATCACTGGTAGTCTTTGCCATTTTGGAATAACCTCCGATCAAAGTACTCGTGACGGCGGAGAACTGTCTCCGCTGTTCTGTCATGTCAATGTGCCGCGTGGCCCAGATAGGCCTCCGCGATTGCCGGATCCTGCAGAAGCACCTTGCCCGGACCGCTCATGGTGATGCGCCCCTGCTCGAGCACATAGGCATTGTCCGCAACGGAAAGGGCTTTGAGGGCGTTCTGCTCCACCAGCAGGATCGTCTTGCCCATGGCCTTGATCTCCCTGATGGTATCAAAGATCGTATTGACCAGGAGCGGCGCAAGACCCAGGGACGGCTCATCCAGCATGATGAGTTCCGGAGCGGACATGATGCCTCGGCCCATGGCCAGCATCTGCTGCTCGCCGCCGGAAAGGGTTCCCGCGATCTGATCCTTACGCTCTTCCAGCCGGGGGAATATCTCATATACTCGTTTCAGGTCCCGCTCGATACCCTCTTTGTCAGAGCGGAGATAGGCCCCCAGGCGCAGGTTTTCATAGGTGGTCAGGTTGGCGAAGATCAGCCGCCCTTCCGGTACCTGGCAGATGCCCTGCTTGACGATCTTGTTGGCCGCGGAGGGCAGCTTCTCGCCCCGGAACCGGATCTCACCGGAGCGGTATTTGACGATTCCGGAGATGGCGTTCATCATGGAGGACTTCCCGGCGCCGTTGGAGCCGATCATGGAGACAATCTGTCCCTCCTCAACGTCCAATGAGATACCTTTGAGGGCGTGTATGCCGCCGTAATATACGTTCAGATCACGAATCTCAAGCATTGCCATCGGCGTCGTCCTCCTTTCCGAGATATGCCTCGATGACCTCGGGATTCTGCTGGATCTCAGCAGGCGTGCCCTCGGCCAGAGGTCTGCCGAAGTTCAGCACGTAGATCCGGTCGGATACGTTCATGACCAGATCCATGTGGTGCTCAATGATCAGGACCGTCAGGTCGAAGCGGTCGCGGATCTCCCGGATCAGGCTCATCAGGGCCATGGTCTCCTCAGGGTTCATGCCTGCCGCCGGCTCATCCAGAAGCAGCAACTTGGGGTCCGTCGCCAGGGCCCGGGCGATCTCCAGCTTGCGCTGCTGCCCATAGGGCAGGTTTACGGCAATCATGTCCCTGTACTGCCAGATGCCCATGACCTTCAGCAGTTCTTCCGTCTTCTCCCGCAGGGCCTCCTCCTGGTAGTAATACTTGCTCAGGAATTTGGGCCGCTTGAAGCGCCACAGGGACTGGAAAATGTTGTAGTCCGCGGCGGCGTGGCAGGCAGTCAGGACGTTGTTGTAAACCGTCTCACTCTTGAACAGACGGATGTTCTGGAAGGTACGGGCCATGCCTTTGGACATGATGTCGTAGGGCTTCTTCTGGAAGGGCTTGACGCCCGGTTTCTTTTCTCCCTTCTCATCCAGTTCATCACCCTGTCCGATCACGGTCCCGTCAAAGACGACGCGGCCCTCGGTCAGGGAGTAGACGCCGGTGATCAGGTTGAAAATGGTAGTTTTTCCGGCTCCGTTGGGACCGATCAGCGCATAGATCTCGCCTTTTCTGATTTTGAAGGAGACGTCGCCCACGGCGGTCAGACCACCGAACCGCTTGGTGACGTGGGACAGTTCCAGCACAGCGTCGGGGTTCTGGACTGTTCTGACGGTGTCTTTCATGTCTGCGCCTCCTCTCCCGGGCCTGCTGCTCCTTCGTCCGGCGGCAGGTCCTTCTTCTTTCCGGTGAAAAGCCGGACGACGGCGCGGAAGATCTTTCCGACTGGCAGTTCCTTGCCGCCCATAAGGCCTTTCGGCCGGACGATCATGATGATGATCACCGCCAGGCCGTAGAACACCAGACGCCAGTCACCCACTGCCCGGAGGAGTTCCGGCAGAGCGCACAGCAACAATGTGCCCAACACCGAACCGGTGATGGAACCCATGCCGCCGAAAATGACCATGATCGTGTACTCGGTGGACTTGACCATCATGAACATCTTGGGCTGCAGATAGCCGAAATAATGGGCCAGCATGCCGCCTGCAATACCGGCATACAGAGCGGACATGCACATGGCCAGCATCTTGGAGCGGAAGGTGTTGATACCGCTCATCTGTGCGGCCAGCTCATCCTCCCGGACAGCCAGCATGCTGCGTCCGTGCTTGGAGTTCATCAGCAGCGCCGTGGCGGTGAGGAAGATTGCGACGATGATCAGAGCTTTGCCGAAAGTGGTGTGCAGGGGGATGCTGGCAATGCCCTTGGCGCCGTCCAGCACGAAGTCCTTTCCGTTGACATTAAAGGACAACTGTAGGTTGTTGAAGATCAGGCGGATCGCTTCGCCCACGCCAAGCGTTGCAATGCAGAAATAGTCGCCTTTCAGTCCCAGCGTGATCTTGCCCAGGCCGGCACCCAGCAGCATGGATACCAGGCCGGCGATCAGCAGAGCCAGCCAGTAGGGCAGCCCGAAGGCCATGGTGCAGACCACGGAAACATACGCGCCTATGCATACGAAACCGGCGTGGCCGAAGGAGAACATGCCCGTGTAGCCCGTCAGGATGGACAGGCCGAGCACGATCAGCAGCGTGTAGCAGGACTGGATGAGGATTCCTTCGATATAGTACCAGCTAAACATCTTCGTTCACCCCCCTTACGCCTTGTCTTCCACGACCTTGCCCATCAGGCCGGAGGGCTTGATGACCAGGACGAGAATCAGAAGCGCGTACACGAACAGGTCGCGCAGGTTGGAGTTGATGGAAGCCACGAAGATCTCCATGATACCCAGGAGCAGCGATCCGATAATCGCGCCGGGCAGGCTGCCCAGACCGCCGAAGACCGCCGCAACGAAGGACTTGTTGGTCACCTGCCCGATGGTCGGCTTGACGATGAAGCGCATGCCGTACAGCATGCCGGCAAAACCTGCCAGGATGCCTCCCATCAGGAAGACGATAAAGATGACCATGCTGCTGTTGATTCCCATCAGCGTACCGGCCTTCTCGTTATACGAGCAAGCCCGGATCGCCAGACCGATCTTGGTCTTCTGTATGATAAACATCAGAATCAGCAGGGATACCGCTGAAACGACGATCATCAGCAAGCTATCAACACCCAAAGAGAGTCCGCCGATCTTGATGCTGTTGGAGAAAAGCGTGGGATAGTTTCTGGGAGTTCCGTCGATGGTGGCGATGACGAAGTTCTCCAGGAAGATCGACGCGCCCATGGCGGAGATTATGAAATACAGTGACGGGGCGCGGCGCTTGCGAAGCGGAGAATAGACCAGCCTCTCAATAATGATTGCCAGAAGTCCGCTGCCCAGGCCGCACAGCAGGAACGCCACAAAAAACGGGACGTGCAGCGCCGTCAATGCAAAAAAACCCACATAAGCGCCAACCATGATGACGCCGCCGTGGGCAAAGTTGGAAAAGTTCATTATGCTGTATACCAGCGAATAGCCGACGGACATCAGTGCGTACATGCCGCCGAGACAAATGCCGTTGACAAGCTGCTGGAGATAGTATTGGGGATCCATATACAGCCTCCTTTCTGTCCTGTTGACCGCGGACGCCCCTGACGGGGTGTCCGCGGCTAACTCGGATCATGGTTTAGTCAGCGGCGATATAAGTCACGAAGATGTAGGTCTTGTTCTTGCCGTCGATCTGCTCCACGCAGCCGCTCTTGCCGACCGGGTTGTGGTCCTCGGGAGAGATCTTGATGTGGCCGGCCATGCCGTTGACCTCAACCTGGCAGTATGCGTCGGCGATCGCCTGAGGATCATCGGAACGGGCTTTCTCAACGGCGGCACACCACAGCAGGAAAGCATCGTGGGCCATGTAGCCGTTCAGCTCCATCTTGGCCCCGTTCCAGCGCTCGGCATACTGGGCGCGGAAGCCGTCGCCGGCGGGATCCACCAGGGAGACGTGGTTGATGACGTAGGAGCCATCCACCGCATCAGCCGCGTCGAACAGTACCTCCGAGGCGCAGCCGTCACCGCCCAGCATCGGCAGATCGATGCCCAGCGTGCGGGCCTGCTTGTGGATCATGATGAAATCCTGATAGAAAATGGGGGTAAAGATGATCTGGGGACCGGCTTCCTTGATCTTGGTCAGCTGCGCGGTGAAGTCGGTATCGCCGGCGGTGTAACCTTCCTCGTCAACGATCTTGCCGCCCTTGGCAGTGAAGACCTTGATGAAGTTGTCCTTCAGGCCTAGCGCATAGTCGTCGTTGACGTCGTACAGGATGGCGGCCTTGTCGAATTTCAGCTCATCATAGACGAACGTACCGGCGATCTTGCCCTGCTGAGGATCCAGGAAGCAGATGCGGAAGTTGTACTCCTTCAGCTTGCCGTCCTGTACGGTTACCTTCTCATTGGTAGCCACAGTGGACATGTCGGAAATCTTGTACTGGTCGAGGACCGACTGAATGGCGATACACTGACCCGAAGCGTTGGGTCCGATAATGGCACACACCTTGTCCTGCGCGCACAGGCGCTTGGCCACGTTTACGGCCTCCTGGGCGTCACCCTTGGTATCATAGCAGATCAGTTCGATCTGCTTGCCCAGGATGCCTCCGACGGCGTTCTTCTCTTCTACGAGCATTTTGAGCGTCTGGCTCTCACAGGTACCATAGGCGGCCTGGTCACCGGTAAGCGAACCCATCCAGCCCAGTTTGATCGTGTCAGCCTTCTTCTCTCCGCAGCCGGCGAACAGCGTTGCCAGCATCAGACAGGCCACGATCAGAGCAATGATTTTCTTGACAGATTTACGCATAGATAGCCCTCCTTCTAACCTTTCATTTTCTTCCCTTTTGAATCTGCCCCTTCTCCAAGGGGCGGGGTTGCGGATGCAGACGGTCTTCAAGCGATTCATCTCCTGCCGCAAAAATGACCGTGCTTATCTGCTTTGCTGCCTTTGCAGATGCATCACACCAGTGTATTGATATATTATCCAAATCTCGCTATATTGTCAAGTCGACCTATATATTTACTCGTTTATTCCTTCTTTTTGTATCTTGTGCACAACAACAATGTATACATTTGTCTAAAGTGACATTGTCCGGATATTGCCCGCTCTTATTCGTGATTAGGTGCCAATTATATCCATTAATGGCACTTTTTTCCATATCGCAATGACTGGCATGCCGATCCGGAGGGTGACGGATGCCCCGCAAAGAGTTGCCGCTATATCGATCAGCTGCCTGCCGTCTGTTTCTCTCTTTTGCATGCTTTTTCCAAAAAATCATCAAAATTCGAGGTTTTCCTTTCAGCCTCAACCACTTTGTACTATAATATGACTTGATGAGTACTCTTGATGAAACGGAGGGAGCATATGGGTCCTATCTGGCTCCTGGTGGGAATCACCGCCCTTGCGGGGATCGGCGGTACGGGTGTTGGCGGTACGGTTGCCTGTCTGTTTCGGAAAGACTCCGACAAAACCGTCAGTCTCCTGCTTTCCTTTGCCGGCGGAATCATGACCGCTGTGGTATGCTTCGATCT
>JAEEGL010225556.1_pt1 | contig 21973 bp, 19 predicted proteins | sample 9134231 | NCBI WGS metagenome assembly JAEEGL01 (sample SAMN16246548, study PRJNA631951) | gut metagenome | biome: gut microbiome; feature: rumen; material: fiber-attached | host: Bos | place: Iran: Karaj | collected 2018-10 | reverse complement strand
GCTGATATATCTGATCACGGGACTTATCAGCACCGCCATCAACTGGACCATCACATATGTGTTCAACAACTTCCTGCATCTGGGCTACTGGGTCACCAGCGGCGCAGCGTTCATCTGCTCCCTGATCTTTACCTATTTCGCCAATAAGAAATACACCTTCAAGAATACTGAATCGATGAGCACGGTGCTTCCAAAATATCTTGTGGAAGTGCTGATCTGTTTCGTGCTGGCCTACGGTGCAGGCAAGGTGGTGCTGGACTGGTTCTTCTCTAAGGTCTATACCCCTGAACTCAGCACCGATAAGCTGAATACGGTAAAGGGCATCCTGGCCAACATCTGCTATATAGGACTCAACTATATAGGACAGAAGTTCTTCGTGTTCAGGACAAAGAAGGAAGAATGATAATTCAAAAAGGAATGCCCGGTGCGCCGGGCATTTTTTCATTTGAGCAGGTGATCTGGATTCCTGATTTCTCAGGGTGCCGTTTTGAGTTATTATTGTAAGCGGAGGACAGAGACGGTATCTGTCTGTCAATGTCATCGAGACGGATCATAATCAATACATCAGCGGAGAGGACAGTCAAAATGAGAAAAGACCTTGAGCAGTGGTGGAACACGTATGTCCCGCATATAGGCATGACGCCCATGGAATTCATGCAGCGTATGGGGGACAAAGATTTCAATGTCAGAGACTATGTCACCGATTCCTATGCCGAATCGATCAAGACTTTCATAGAGAGCTCCCTTATATACGATGATGATGACGCACCGGAACGGACAGAGTACTGGAAAGGGCGCGGGATCGAGCGTACGGTGTACGGAGACCCTTCAGACCTCACGTCGAGAACGGTCTACTGCCCTTCACATGTCAGGGAGTCGGATGAGAAGCGTCCCCTGATCGTATGTGTCTACAATTCCGGTGCGACGATGCTCTCACTGGAGTCTCTCGGATTCGTGCATATAGCTGAGCGTTACGGACTCATCGTCCTCGTCCCCAAAGACGGGAACTCCGATGAACATGTCCTTGAGGCTATAGAGAGAACAGCAGAAGAATATCCTGTCGACCGTGAGAGGATATTCATCGCAGGACATTCGTTCGGCGGAGCGACTGCCGGATGGCAGGCAGTGAGGCATCCTGATGTCTATGCCGGAGCTTGTGTACTCGGGTTCACGTACGGCTGCACGGACAATACGGAAGACGAGGTCGCAAGGGCGAAGGAACTGCGTCTGCCGATGATCAATATCTGCGGGACCAGGGAAGTCAGCTGCGCGCTGCCTCTCAACGTCGATATCCCTGAGTTTGTCGTCCCTCCCAAAGTCGCGCCGAATGTTACCCCCCTTCCTCACATGAAGGATATCTGCCTTGCCGGAGTGCAGAACTGGAGGAAGATAAACGGCACAAAAGAGTATTCAATGGAGGAAGACTGCTCCGATAATCTCAGCATCCCTGAGAAGGCATTCGGCCTTCATGCCGATCAGCATGAGATCAGGGACTACCTTGGACGCAGACATTATGTCTGCGACATGCTGGGAGAAGAAGGACTGCCTGTCATAAGATGGGTCGCCGTAGAGGATTGTCCCCATACGATCCCGCCGACAGCGGCGGATCTTGCATGGGAATTCTTCAGGGACATCCGCAGGGACTCCGGATCCAAAAAGATCCGCTATGACGTACCGGATCCTGTATGGGAGAGCATCAGTGCGGAAGTCAGATACGATCATATCGGACCCAAATACACATGCTTTGATATCCGCCTTAAGGAAGGCGCTCAGGGATATGATGTCAACGCGGAAGATTTTTCCATATCAGGGTTTTCCGACATGACTCCTGTAAGATATCAGTTCAAGGCACTGAGAGCAGAAGCTGTCAGTGAGAATGAGATCAGGCTCATGGTGCCTGCAGTCTCTTCCGACCGCACTGTTCCCATATACGGAGGACGCGCTGACAGAGGAGAGATGAGAGTCAGATGCCAGGTGCCCGGATTCGGGTTCACTGCTTCGGATATCGCAAAGACAGAGATGCCGCAGGTCAAAAGGTACCTGAACGGCTATTATACAGGAAGCACCGGGATTACTATCCCGTACTGCTATTACAAGGCAGAGTCTCAGGATAAGCTCCCGCTCATCGTCTATGCCACAGGCTGCCTCGGAGATAATAACGAGGATGACAACGAACAGATCCTCGGACCCGGACCGCTCAGGATGGCATCGGAAGAGTTCCAGAGCAGGTTCCCGTGTCATGTGATGGCTCCGTGGTATCCGCTGGGTGGACATCCTGAACAGGGAGAAGCCGGCCAGCGCATGCTGGAAGACTATTCCAGGAACCTTACCGAGCTTGTCGAGAACGTGATCAGGGAACTGGATGTGGATGTCAGCAGAGTTTATTTCATAGGAAACGGCGGAGGTGCGATCTACCAGTCCCTCAGTCTGGGAGAACACATCTATGCTGCAGCGGCGATGCTGACGACGATCTTCGATTTCTTCAATGACGGCAGCGAGATGAAATACCTGGACAACCTTTCAAAGATGCCGGTATATATCACTCACGCTTCCAGTGACATGCCATGCCCGGTTAAGAGGTCAAGGATGTCCTATTCCAGACTGAAAGAACTTGGAAACCGTGATCTGTACTACCATGAGTACACTGATCCCGAACTGTCGGCATTCGGGATCGACACGGATAACGAAGTGGGTTCCCACAACTCAGCACTGGTGGATTATGCAGGTGACGATATGTTCCGCTGGCTGTTCTCATACAAGAGGAACAGGGCCTGAACGTACATAAGCCGCAGGAGGACGGAATAACAGTAAACGGCATGACCGACCGGTCATGCCGTTATTAGCTGGATGTTCTGCAGTATCTGTATGATCATTCTTCCTTCAGACGTATCCTCGTGCTGAGCAGTATGCCTGCCAGGAAGGGAACGGCGTCCGCGACAGCGGCAACGAGTCCGCGGACCAGCTTCACACCAAAAGGCAGCTTGAAGAGCAGAGATTCGACCACTGTCTTTATCCCTCCGATACCGATGATCACTGCAATCGCTCCCCAGACGAGCTTCAGCCATGTCTTCTCCGTGCGGCTGAACACATAGCCGCAGAACAGACCGATGAATGTCTGGCCGAGAGCCCACCCGAGAGGGAATGTCCCGCTGTACAGCAGATTTGATATAATACATCCGAGCACGCCTACGAGGGTGCCGGGCGTACCGAAGAGACAGAGGAAGAGCCCGAAGGCAAGATATCCCGGATCGGTGCGTATATGGTTTATGAGAGGGATCTTTACGGTATAGGAGAGCACGACATAAAGAGCTATGCCGAGTCCCATGTAGGTGATCTTCCTGTTCTTGCTCATGACATGACCTCCGAAGGAGAATATGAATAAAAGGAGAAACGATATGGAAGACGGAAAACAGACTTTTCTGCAGGCGGTCAAATACTTCCTGATCGCGGCGTCCGCAGGAATAATACAGACGCTGTCATTCTCACTGTTTGAGGAGATCCTGCATATGCCGTACTGGCCGAGCTATCTGATCTCGCTCATACTCAGCGTTATCTGGAACTTCACCTTCAACAGGAAATACACGTTCCATGCCACCGGCAACATCACGAAAGCTATGCTGCTGACGCTGCTCTACTATCTCGTGTTCACACCGCTGTCCACCTGGGCAGGGGACAGGCTCACTTCCGCGGGATGGAACGACTATCTGGTGTTCGCGCTGACGCTCATAGTCAACGGAGTCACCGAGTTCCTCTATCAGAAGTATCTGGTCTTCAAGGAATAGGATATCACAATAATGATAAGGACAGGATCCTGTTAAACAGGCTCCTGTCCTTTTTTATGGCAAAAGAACATTCTTTATGCAGAAGGTCCGCCGCTGTTCCGGATCTGTCTTTTTCTCTTTTCCACAAGATACATGAAGAGGAAAAAGATCAGAACGATCAGTACAGACAGAAGGGATACTCCGAGGATATAGAAAGGCTTATTGTACAGTTTTCCGTGGAAGAGCCATGACATCATCACAACGGCAAGAGCCCTGGGGAGCCCGTAGATCCCCACCCACAGAGGGATCATAAGGCCTTCTTTTCTGAGACTCAGACAGAACAGTAAAGATACAGAAGAAACGACGAGGCCTGACAGGATAGATGCTCCTAAAGGATAGAGCGGAAGCATCCGTGAGCCGTATGAGGCATCCAGACCGGGCTTTGTATAGATCCTGACGTCGAGGTCAGGTCCGGGACAGTAGTTTATTATCCCGGTACTTGCGGTATCACCGAGAAGGACCAGGGCAGAGGAATGCTTGTGAGAGATGATGTCCCACAATGTCCTGTAACAGAAGACAAACGTATCGTCAAGACCGCTGCTGTCCTCTTTCAGAGTCACTGTTTCATACCCGGAGGCGTCCTCCGGAAGCTTCGCAGCGATGCGGCCGTCCGGAAGTATCTCGGGAATCAGAAGACCGTCAGTCCACTGCATATAGATCGGACTGTTGAGGAACACGAAGATCTCGGCGATAAGGATCAGGCTGATGATGACGCATACAGTGACAGTGATGTTCCTGCGTCTCCTGATGACCTGCTTCGCAGCAGAGAAACTATCAGCAGAGAGCTCTCTGACATCTTCCTTGCCGATGTCATCGCCCAGGCGCTCCCCTCTGATGAGCTCTGCGATGGAGACGTCCAGCACAGCTGACAGAGATTCCAGGATCCCGAGATCAGGCATGCCTCTTCCGATCTCCCAGCGGGAGACCGCTTTGTCTGTGACGCCGAGAAGCTGAGCCAGTTCCAGCTGAGTCAGCTGCTTTTCCCGTCTGAGCTCGGATATGAGCCGGCCGGTCTTTACTGCATCCATGCTGTCATCGCCTCCTATGCATCAATGATACTGCAAAATGATACTACGGGTCACTCTATGCCGGATAGAATATGCCGGTCCACGGAAAAAAAGAGCAGGCCTGATGCCTGCTCTGCAGTATTTCTATCGATCAGTCTTTGTAGAGACCGCTCAGCTCCTTCAGGTAATCCGCAGCTTCTTTTCTGACGGATTCCGGGCCTACGATCTCCGCGTCTGTCCCGAACGAGAATATCCAGGAGAAGAACACGGGGCTTACCGCGATCTGTTCCTCGACGGTAAAGGAGCCGTCGCCCTGCGGGATCATGCTGACTTCCTTGCCGAAACGGTCAATGACAGGTCCAGACAGACGGTCGGAGAAGCGCATCCTGACTCTGACAGTGTCACCGTGATACATTCCGAAATGCATCACCGAGTATCTGGAAAGATCTTCTGCCTTAAAGTGGCTGCTGCCTTTGCGTCTCCTGTCCAGTATGTTTATGCGGTCCATCTTGTCCACACGGAAATGTTTCATCATGTCCGCAGGCTCGTCATAGCCCAGAAGATAGTAGTTCTCGTTGTCCCAGATAAGGGCAAAGGGACTGACGGTGTAGCGCTCGCCGTCCTGCCTGTAGACCTTCTCGCCATTGACGTCGTAGTCGAAATAGCGGAAAGTGACGGCGTTGCTCTGGTTTATCGCAGTTGAGAGAGAGTCGACATTGTAGTAGACGCTCTCGTTCATGCTCTTGACCCTGCCCGACACGAAGACCTGTCTCTCCAGATCCTTTGCCTCGTGCACGCTGCCAAGCGAAGCGATCTTCTTTATGAGAGAGATCGTCTTGCGCTCAGTTATGAATCTTGAGCTCTGGATGCTGTCCACCAGCAGCTTGAGCTCCGGGCCTTCGAAGGCCCTGCTGTTCATGTAGTAGCCGAAACGGGCGCCTTTGAGGAACACGATATCGTAGCCGAATTCGGCAAGGGCGTGCATGTCATCGTAGATCGCTCTGCGTTCTGCGGCGATCCCCTGTGACGAAAGATACTCCTGGATGGATTCGACCGTGGCGTAATGCTCCGCGTCGGTATTATCTGAGAGATATCTGAGGATATTCAGTAGGCGCAGTCGTGTATCGGTATTGTTCTTGCTCATTACTTGTCCTCTCTGGAATGGGAGTGAAGAGTGAGTACCGCTTCATAGAAAAGCACCAGGGCGGCGACGACATCTGTCGCAACGTAGACGGTCTCGAACAGATTGCCGGTCCTGAGGTAGAACATCGCGCTGGGAAGCCTGAGTCCGACGCAGAACATGGCGCTGATGAAAGCTGCGCAGAGGAACTGTCTCTGGGGATAAGGCTCGCCCGTCGTGAACGTCTGTGTCATCCTGAGGGAAGTTATAGCGAGAGAGGCGCAGCACAGAAGAGATATCATGAGCGGCACATTGTTCCTGTTGACGGAAGAGGAGAGGAACCTGTTGAGAAGGTCCGCGGTGAAATACACACAGGCTCCCATGGTGCGGAAGACTGCTTTGAGAGGTTCATCGGGATCGTCAGTTATGATCCTCACGTACATGAAGATAAGAGCGATCAGCTCGATGGCTGCCGTGACTATCCATACCCTGAAAAGGTTCGGAGAATCGGGGCGGGAGTATGAGAACCTGCAGAGAAGAGTCAGCAGGATGAGCATGGCCATGATCGCGTTAAAGAACCTCCAGAGTCCGCGGTGCTCCGGAGTCTTATAGGGTGTGCCTCTCTTCGTGGCATAGGAACGCAGCGCAAATCCGGCAATGACTATGCCGATGACCAGCGCCAGAACGGCCCAGAGAAGCAGCGGATCACCGGAATAGTATCCTGTAGCGGGCTCGATGCCCTGCACCAGGAACCAGCCGAGAACGGCTGCCGGGACAGCCAGAAGTGATGAAAGGATATAAGTCTTTTTCAATGCTGTGACCTCTGAATAGTTGTGAACTGATTTTTGCACAATGATTATAGAACGTTTGACGACACGAGTAAAGAAAAAGAACAAAAGAAAAGCCGGTCCGGAAGGCCGGACCGGCTCAATACCTTTATTCGGGAAGACCCCTTTCAGCGGATGTTATTCGATCCTGATGGTCTTCTTTTCCGGAAGCTTCGGGGCATCCTTCTTCGGGACTGACAGCATCAGCACGCCGTTCTCGAACTTGGCGCCGATATCCTCTTCCGTGACGTTCTCGCCGACATAGAAGCTTCTCTGCATGCTGCCTGCATACCTCTCCTGACGGATCAGTTTGCCGCGCTCGTTCTTATGTTCCTCATCAAGTGACTTGGATGCGGATACTGTAAGGTAGCCGTTATCAAGCTCTAGTTTGATCTCGTCTTTATTGAAGCCCGGCAGGTCTATATCGACATCGTAATGGTCGTCATGCTCGTGCACGTCGGTGCTCATCACACGGGATGCATGTTTTCCGTAAAGCTTGCGGTCCGCATTGTCGAATTCGCGGAAGGACGGGAACTCAAAGTTCATAAGGTCATCAAAAAGATTTTCATTCCAAATACTGGGATATAACATTGTATTTTCCTCCTTATACTCATAACGGGATATTTTTTCTGAGCATCGGGGCGGAGGGTTCGGATCAAAGTCTTGCCTTCGGATCTTCTCTGTTCCTTTGTTCTGGCTACGTTATACACCCATAAATTAGCACTGTCAATAGGTGAGTGCTAAATTTTTTTGAAATCTTTTTTACGGCCGGGAAAGGTGCAGGAAAAGGAATGGAATGGTATCATAGAAGAGTCCGGAGGAACGAAGGATGAGAAGAAGATACATTTTCCGCGGGACCGTACAGCATGTCGGACTGAGATACCGTGCGGTGTCGGCGGCCTCAAGAATGAAAGTCACCGGGTGGATACGGAATCTCCCTGACGGAACGGTGCTCATGGAGGCGCAGGGACCGGAAGACATGCTGGACTCCCTTGCGGCAGGGATACTTGATACCCGTTACGGAAGGATAGAGGTTTCCTTTGCCGAGATACCGGAAGAGGCAGAAGAAGGTATATTCAGAGTGAAGCTGAACTGACGGAGAAGGACAGATGAAGAAAGAAAAGGGAAGAAGGCCTCTGTGGAAGGATCTTCTGCTGATACCGCTGCAGCTGGCGGCGGACGTGATACTGCTTTACGCAGGAGCATATCTGGACACAAGGATCGTGTCCCCTCAGGCGCACGGCCATCCGACTTTCGCGCTGACGATACTGTTCACCGCTGCCGCAGGCGTAATGACAGCTGCCGTGGTACTGTATGTGATCGTAAAAGTGATCCTGTACTTCTTCAGGAAAGACAAATAGATGTTCGGATAATAAGATGCCCGTCATCCGTAAGGAGACGGGCGTTAACTGTATATATGATACTGAAGTTCCTGAGAGAAGACGGTCATACGTTCTCTTTAAAAGACATGCGCGTGATGCGGCCGTCTGCGTCCTGCAGGCACAGGCAGTCCTCTATGAGACACATCGACTTATAGGAGGAACCGCTTACCTTGGAGGATGTACCTCCGCCGAGAGGGACACACCACAGCGTGCCGTCACCGGCGTCGAGATAGTAGAGATCGTCTGCGAATACGATCATGTCGGAAGGAGTATTGTCGGCGAGCTTATCTCTTTCAGTCTCTTCGGAGACGAACAGAGAAGCCCGGTAGAGTCCGCCCTCCTCTCCGGCGTAATAGAAATGATCGTCATATATGAGGAAGGAACCTTTTATGTCGCGCCGCACGGCTGCGCCGCTGCCCGGCGCGTGTGTGATGAAGCTGCTGTTCACCACGTAGTACAGAGCGCCTTCGTACTGGAACGGGGAAGATGTGAAGCCTGAGGTGACGGCCCTGCCGTCATATTTCCTGCTGGGAAGTATGACGCCGATGCCCTGATGGCGTCTGCCGCATTCCTGATAGAAGACGGCATCGTCGGTGATGACGTAATGGGACGTGGCCTTGGATTTCAGTTTTTTCGTGCTCAGGGTCTCCGGATCCAGGATCATCATGCGGTTTTTGCCGTTCGTGGTGTCACGGTAGAGCAGCCTTCCGTCAGGAAGAAATCCGAGGTTGTCCGCGGAGGTGTTCTTCAGAACGGTCTCGCCGCGGGAGCCGCTCAGAAAATCATCCGCAGAACTGCGGTAGACTGCCGGCTTTCCGTCCGGTGCGTCACAGTAATATACATAGCCGTCAGGTGACACGGCGGCAAATGCCTCGTTCGCCGCGTTCATGCAGATGACCGGATCGGTATCGGAAGGAAATGCCACTTTAGGCTGAAGGGAACCGTAATGTACTTTCAGTCTGCCTCCGACTGTGCCTATCAGACCGGCGATAGCGATGCACAGAAGTCCGGGATGTTTGGTCACCTTCTTTCCGAACGCCAGCATGACATGGTAGGCCCCGAAGATCACGAGCACGATGAAGATATTTACGAGATCTATGGTGTCCCCATTGCGCCATGACTGCCTCATGAACGTCTCGGGAATGAGAGAGAACGCTATACCGAAAAGCAGCAGCGCGACTGAGCTGAACCATATGATGCGCAGGATCTTTTTGACTATGCTTTTCTTCTCCGGTCCCGCAGGCTTTTCCGGTACCTCTGCTTCAGAATGCGGGTCTGTGCCGCAGGAGACATCTTCCGGTCCGGGGATACCCTCCGGCTCTGTGACCGGGATCCCGAGGACTGACTTTATCCTCCCGAGAAGCTGGGACAGTGCCGCTTCCTGCGGGACACCGTAGGCATACAGCCAGTGCAGTGTGGACAGATAGTAGTCCATCACGCCGGAAGGGCTGTTCTGTGAGATCATGAACGGGATCACGGTCTTCCTCCGGGATATCGCCTCTCTGGTCTCGGCCAGGATGCGGTCGGAACTGTCGGAAGTCTCACCGTATACCACCACGAAGACGCTGCAGGAAGCTATGACATCCCCGGACGCAGGAAGTCCTCCCTCAGGAGCAGGGATACAGCCGATCCCGTTCTCCTCAAGGAAGGAGCGCATCGCGGAAGCGACGGCCTCATCGGCGTCCGCGTAACTTATATATACATCACTGGCCATTCAGGACCTCCGTAATAGGCTTTCAGGCTGCTTCGTCAGTCAGCAGCATCCTCGCATATCCGCCGCTGCGGCAGGAGAAATACAGACAGTCACCGATAATATTGATGGCGTTATATGACCGGGCTTCCACCAGTTCGGCTTCTCCTCCCGATATGGGGACCCTGTAGAGGAAGTAGTTGTCTTCCGTGTCGAGATAATACAGCCAGTCCTTGTAGACCACGATGCCTGACGGCCTGCCGTCCGAAAGTTTTTCCACATTGGAGATATCATCAAGAGGAGCCTTGAACAGATCTCCGCTGACGCTCGAGAAATAGATGATGTCATCATATATTATGAAATAATCATTGACGTCATATGAGATGACAGACCCGTCGGGATACTTCCGGAGATTGTAATCATTGTCCAGATAGTAGATGTGTCCTTGATAGTAGAACGGGTTGTAGAGGATAGTATCGATATAGTTCCCGTCATAATCTCCGTCATATGTGATTATTCCGATGCCGTGGGACGAAGAGCCTTCTTCCCCGTAAAGCAGTCCGTAACTGTCCCTGTAGTAGAAGGAAGTGGTCTTCTTTTTGAGAGTAAGGTCATAACCGTTGTCCGGATTGAGGAGATGCATGCTGAACTTGTCGGAAGAGTAATCCCGGTAGATGAGCTTTCCGTTCTCCAGAGGGACGAGATTATCCGCCCAGACATTCTTCAGTATCACGCGGCCGTCCTCTCCTGCATAGAACTCCTCGAGAGTCGCGACGCGCAGCACCGGCTGATCCGCTTCATTCATATCCGCATAGTATACGAGACCGTCGGCAGTCTCGGCTGCTATGGACCAGTTCGTGACGTTCATGCTCTCCTGCTGAGTTCCGTCATAAACGGTTATCTCTTTAGGAGCTATCCTTTCGTACCTGCCTGACATCTCAAACATCAGGAGAGTGAAAAAGACGCACAGCACGGTGCATATGAACCACGGCTTCAGGAACCATCTTTTTTCAGGATCCGTTTTTCTCGGGAAAAGGAAAAAAGCGATCGCAGAGGATATCAGCCCGAACCCCAGAAGAGCCCAGAAGGTATCGTTGCGGAAAGACCACTGTACTGAGATAGTAAGGAAAAGGATAAGAGCGATCAGGAAGGACAGCACAGAACCTATGAGCCGCAGAGCGCCGTGCTTTACATTCTGCGCAGCACTTAAAAGTCTCATCCTCTTGAAGGAGCGCTTGTCCTTGCCGGCGAGGACCCTCTTCACCCTCTTGAGCAGGGTGTCCGGAGCCTTCTTCGCCTTCCGCCCGAAAGCGTCCTGGAAGCTGACTGTGGACAGATAGTAGTCCATGGCGTCGGTTGGTTTCAGATCTTCTATCCTGTACGGGATGATGATCTTCTTGAGGGAGACAGCCTTGTCTATCTCACGCAGCACCTGCACAGAGGCGTTGGAAGCCTTGCTGAAGATCAGAAGAACGATCCTGCATTCGTTGAGAGCGTCCATGATGGCAGAAGCCCACTCATCCCCGGGACCTATGTTCCTCGGGGCGATCCAGCACTCGATGCCGTTCTGCTCCAGCTTCTCGCATACAGCATCTGCAGTTTCGGCATCAATGTGGGAATAGCTGATGAATACATCCTTTGCCATGACGGACCTCTTTCTGCCTTCTGCGGACAGGGAAATTCATGAATTATGAATAATATACTATACCCGGGAGGAATGTAACAATATCGGATAAGGCTCCCGGCCGTATCCGTAGAATGAAAAAACAGACGGCGTCAAGCCGTCTGTTTCCGATAGAGATATCTCAGAAGATGAGTCTGAGAACGCCGAGTACCACCGATACTGCTCCGAGCACGAAACCGCAGGTGGCCAGTGTGGTCTGGTTGTCCTTGCGGGCCTTTGCACCGAGAACGGTCGCGACTGCGCCGAAGACGATGCCGAGGATGCCTCCGAGGTATACGGCAAAGATCGCGAGAACGAGAGAAGCTACCTCGAGAGCTGTGGGCTTGCCGCCCTTTGCCCTGTAGCCTGCGCCGCCCTCTTCGGAAGCGGATTCAAGTTTCTCGCCCTTTACAGCGGCCTTGACTTCCTCTACGAATTCCTTGCCTTCTTCCTTGACTGCTTCAACAGCTTCCTGGGAATATCCTTTGGTATCAGCAGCAAATGCCTTGGCTTCTTCCTTGACACCTTCCACGGTGTCCTTTGCCACGTCAACAGCCTTCTCTGCTGTCTCTTTCAGTTTGTTTTCAAGATCTGCCATCTGATGTCTCCTCCATATATGAGAAATATCAACTGAATATAATTATATAGTTACATCCGGAAAAGGGAATACTTTTAAGGCATTGACCGTATAAGAAGTGAGTGTTATCCTCTTGCTGACGAACATTACTGGATCGGAGAGACGAGATGAAGGAGAACGGCAGAGAGAGAGTCCTGACAAAAGCTGAACAGAAAAGAATGGACAGATTCAATGAGATCTGCACACGGATGGAAGCAGAGGGATATGAGAGGCATGACCTGATCATAGACCTGAAAAAGGCAAATCTGATCATCACGCTGATCGGGCTCCCGTTTGCAGCGGCAAGCATGTTCCTTTTCTGGAAGATCAACGGAAAGATCTCAGACGGACGCATCCCCCTCATTCCGACGCTGCTGGTCATGCTGGTGCTTACGGTGGTGCATGAGCTGGTGCACGGAGCTGCATGGAGCCTCTACTGCGAGAACGGCTGGAAGGATATCGATTTCGGTCTGATCGTCAGGACCATGAATCCGTACTGCACCTGCGCGTCCCCGCTGCCCAAGTCGCACTATGTCGTAGGAGCGCTGGCACCTCTGTTCCTGGTAGGGATCGTTCCGTATATAGCGGGACTGTTCATGGCGAATTTTATCGTCTTCTTCCAGGGGATCGTGATGGTCCTCGGAGCCGGCGGAGATATCATGCTCGTAAACAAGCTTCTCAAATTCCGGTCCGATAAGGAAGAGGAAGTGGTGTATGACCACCCGACGGAAGCGGGAAGCGTGGTCTTCACGAGATGAAGGAGGAGCCAGAGATGGGATTCAGAAGATGGGGAGAAGACGTCACAGGATGCAGAGCCCTGAGCAGTGAATATAAAGGCATTGATGATCCTGCAGGACTGTATGAAGCGCTGAAGCACGTCTGGTGCGCCGAAACATGCGCGCCGAGGATGAGAAAGGACTGGACGCCTCAGAATATGACGCTGGGACAGTGCTCTGTCACTGCATTTCTGGCTCAGGATATATTCGGCGGAGAGGTCCTGGGCATCCTGCTCCCTGACGGCAACCGACACTGTTTCAACAGAGTAGGGAACTGTATGTTCGACCTGACCAGCGAACAGTTTGAGGACGGTGAGCTGGATTATGATGTATATGATCCGCAGACAAGGGAAGAGCATTTTGCCAAAGAGGAGAAGAGACTTAGATACGAGCTCCTCAGGGAGAAGCTGAGCGAACTGTGCAGCCGGTCCGGAGAATGAGCCGTCCAATATAAAAGATCAGAGCGCCTGCCGCGGCAGGCGCTCTTTGTATCTTCGGATACCGGGTTATTTGGTGTTGATATCGATGAGGAACTGATCGCGCTCGCTGATGCCACAGCCCATGGAGATCTCATCGAAGAACTGGATGGAGGAAGGATTCTCCGTCGTGTAGGGCGTCCATGTCGGCATCGGGGTGCCGTCCTTGTCGTTTCCGTTGGGGTCGCCGTTCTTAGCGAAGTTGGTCCAGTAGTTGCACATCTTCCTTGCGAGATCGAAGTGATGTCCGTCGAATGGCCTCCAGCATTTCATCAGTGTCTCGAACTCGAACCAGAGGTCGGAGCTGTGGAAGGCGCCTGCGTCGTCACCGGGGATGGTCGGTCCGAAGACGTATGTATAGAACTTCCTGCCCTGTTCGGCAGCGACCTTGTCGAAGATCTCGTTTCCGAGCCACATCTGGCTGACGGAAGCGTTCCTGTAGTAATCACCGGGCATCGCCTTGACCAGCTTGCGGTACTCTTCAGCGTACTCGCCGAAGGATGCGTCGATCCAGTTGTCGACCTTTGTGGTCTCGTCGACTTCCACTGTCTCGGTCTCTGCGCCAGCCTGGTTGAAGGCGAACATCTTCTGGGTCCTGGCGTCGCCGTCGGGCTCAACGAGGAACTCGTCCTTGGTGTTTCCTACCATGAAGGTATCGACATGGATGTCGCCGTCCTTGATGGCGGTGTCATAGGGTTTGACGATGACCTTTCCGTCTACGCAGTAGCCCCATCTCCAGAACAGTTCATTGAACTTCTGGGAGATGACTTTTCCGTCAAGGGCCCTGGCTTCCTCAAGAGTGCTCACTCCGAGCTCCTTGAAGAACGCTTCGCCGAGCTTCTCCTGGTCTGCGAGGGTGAGGGTCACTCTGGGGTTAGGACGTACAGGATATGTGAATCCCATGGCGCCGATGGATTCCACGATGCCCTTCTGGAACATGCCCTTGTCCATGGGCATGAGCATGTGTGCGAGGGTGCTGCTTCCGCCTGCGGACTGTCCGAAGACCGTGATGTTCTCCGGATCGCCGCCGAAGTTGGCGATGTTGCGCTTTACCCAGGCGATGCCTGCGCTCTGGTCCTGGAACCAGAAGTTGGCGGGACGGTCGGGATTCTCAGCAGTGACTTCCGGATGAGCCAGAAGTCCGAATACGTTTACACGGTAGCCGATGGAGCAGAGGATGACGCCGCGGGACGCGATGCGCTCGCCGTCGAATTCCATCTCATGAGGATAGCCTTCCTGCAGGCCGCCGCCGAAGATCCATACCATGACGGGGAGCTTGTCGTCCACTGTCTTGGCGGGAGTCCAGATGTTGATCCTCAGGCAGTCCTCTCCCATGGGGACTTCGGGATCCACGTGCCATTCCTTGGAATAGAATCCTTCAGGATTGGCGCCGGGTACGCGCTGCATCGGGATGGGTCCGAACTCGGAGCAGTCTCTCACGCCTTCCCAGGGTTCTGCGGGCTGCGGAGGACGCCAGCGGTTCTTTCCGGCTGTCGACGCTGCAAAGGGGATGCCTTTATAGACCGTGATCCTGGCGTCGGTTCCGACGACACCGCGGACCAGACCGGTCTCGGTCTTTGTCTGACGTAACATGGGTATAGAGCCTCCTTAATAATATGTTTTTTCTGTTTTTATAATATCGTCACCGGACCCGGGATTCAATGCCGCAGAGGGCAAAAGAAAAGAAGCAGAGGATTTATACCTCTGCTTCTTAAAACTATCGGTTCAGACTGTCAGGCCTGCTTTCTGGGGTTCCTGATCTCTGCCTGCGCGGCTGCGAGGCGGGCGATCGGTACACGGAAGGGTGAGCAGGAAACATAGGTGAGTCCGATGTTGTGGCAGAACTCGATGGATGTCGGGTCGCCGCCGTGCTCGCCGCAGATTCCGAGCTTGATGTCGGGACGGGTCTGCTTGCCGAGTTCGACTGCTGTCTTCATGAGACGGCCTACGCCGACCTGGTCGAGGTGAGCGAACGGATCGAGCTCATAGATGTTCTTTCCGTAGTAGTCATTGAGGAATTTTCCTGCGTCGTCGCGGGAGAATCCGAAGGTGTACTGGGTGAGGTCGTTTGTGCCGAAGGAGAAGAACTCTGCTTCCTTGGCAATGTCGTCAGCTGTGAGAGCTGCGCGCGGGATCTCGATCATGGAGCCGACCTTGTAATGGAGGGGCTTGCCCATCTTCTCGATGATAGCGTCAGCTGTGTCGCAGACGACCTTCTTGACGTACTGGAGCTCTTTGATCTCGCCTACGAGGGGGATCATGATCTCCGGAACGACTTCCATGCCTGTGCGCTCCATGACTGCATATGCTGCCTGGATGACGGCTGTGGTCTGCATCTCGGCGAGCTCCGGATAGGAGACGGCGAGGCGGCAGCCTCTGTGGCCCATCATCGGGTTGAACTCATGCAGATTGTTGATGGTCTGATAGACCTCTTCAACTGTGAGGTTCATGGTCTTGGCCAGGTTGGCTATATCGTCAGCGTTGGTGGGTACGAACTCATGGAGAGGCGGATCCAGGAAGCGGATGGTAACGGGCTTGCCCTGCATCACTTCATAGAGCTTCTCGAAGTCGCCCTGCTGCATCGGGAGCAGCTTGGCGAGAGCGACCTTGCGCTGCTCGGTCGTCTTGGAGACGATGAACTCGCGGATAGCCGCGATACGGTCGGTCTCGAAGAACATGTGCTCTGTACGGCAGAGGCCGATTCCTTCTGCGCCGTACTCGAATGCCTGCTTGGCATCGGCGGGCGTGTCGGCATTGGTGCGGACGCCGAGGGTGCGGACTTCGTCAGCCCAGCCCATGAAGCGGCCGAAATTGCCGGAGAGGGAAGCGGGAACTGTGGGGATGGCTTCGAGGTAGATGTTGCCGGTGCTGCCGTCGAGGGAGATGTAGTCTCCGCGGTTGACGCGCTTGCCGAATACTTCGAAGTAGCCTTCATCGTCATGCATGCTGATGTCGCCGCAGCCGGAGACACAGCAGGTTCCCATGCCGCGGGCAACGACTGCCGCGTGGGATGTCATACCGCCGCGGACGGTGAGGATGCCCTGGGAGACATGCATTCCCTCGATGTCTTCGGGGGATGTCTCGAGACGGACAAGGATGACCTTGTTGCCCTTGGCTGCCTCAGCGATGGCTTCTTCTGCGGAGAATACTACCTGGCCGCAGGCGGCGCCGGGGGAGGCGGGAAGAGCGGAGGCGGCGACTGTCGCCTTCTTGAGGGCGTCAGCGTCGAACTGGGGGTGAAGGAGAGCGTCGAGCTGCTTGGGATCGACCATCAGAAGAGCTTCTTCCTTGGAGATCATTCCCTCGTCAACGAGGTCGCACGCTACGCGCAGAGCGGCAGCGGCGGTGCGCTTTCCGTTACGGGTCTGGAGCATATAGAGCGTGCCGTTCTCGATGGTGAACTCCATATCCTGCATATCGCGGTAATGGTTCTCGAGTCTTGTTGCGATCTCAGAGAACTGCTTGTAGACTTCAGGGTTGGTCTGAGCGAGCTCATCGATGCTGGAGGGGGTCCTTACGCCGGCGACGACGTCTTCGCCCTGAGCATTCATGAGGAACTCACCGAAGAGGCCCTTTTCACCGGTGGCGGGGTTGCGGGTGAAGGCAACGCCAGTACCGGAGTTGTTGTTGAGGTTTCCGAATACCATCGGCATTACGCTGACGGCTGTTCCCCAGCTGGAGGGGATCTCGTTCATCTTGCGGTAGAATATGGCTCTCTCATTGTTCCAGGAACGGAAAACGGCCTTGACGGCTCCCATGAGCTGGACGTTGGGATCCTGCGGGAACTCTTCGCCGATGTTCTCCTTGTAGAACTCGCGGAAGAGCTTGAGCATCTCCTTGAGGTCTTCGGTATCGAGCTCGATATCCTGCTTTACGCCCTTCTTCTCCTTGATCTCGTCGATGATGGTCTCAAAGCGCTTTTTGCTGAGGCCCATGACGACGTCGGAGTACATCTGGACGAAACGGCGATAGGAGTCATAAACGAAACGCTCGAACTTGGGATCGCTGTTGCCGGCGATAAGTCCGGCGGCGACTTCGTCGTTCATTCCGAGGTTGAGGATGGTGTCCATCATGCCGGGCATGGATGCGCGGGCACCGGAACGTACTGATACGAGCAGGGGCTTGGCGGGATCGCCGAGCTTCTTGTCGTTGATGTCCTCGATCTTGTGCAGATACTCAAAGATCTCTGCTTCGATCTCGGGAGCGACGGTCTCGTTATCGTCGTAATAGCGTGTGCAGGCTTCAGTCGAAATGATGAAGCCCTGGGGAACAGGTAAGCCGATGTTTGTCATCTCGGCCAGGTTTGCTCCCTTGCCTCCGAGCAGCTCTCTCATGGAGCCGTTGCCTTCGGAGAACAGGTAAACATACTTGTAAGCCATAGAAACCTCCATATTAAATTACATATATAGTATGTCATTTTTTCGCAAAGGATATTATAGCAGAACGCATATCGGAAAAACAATATAAATAAATGATGTAAAGCACAGCAAGATGAGATAAACGGAGGAAAAGCACGGCAGACGGGAATATAGCCGTCAAACAGTCAGATGTCATAAAATGACAATCTTTTCACATTGAAAACATGGCTGTCAGATGAGACAATATATATTAGACGAATAGCGAATTAATACTAGGGGAGAAGACTGCGGAATGAATGTTCACGGAAGAGAAATAAAACTTTTTGCCGGAAATTCGAACCCTGTTCTGGCAAACGAGATCTCAGAAGCCCTTGGAATACCTCTCGGTAAATGTGATGTCGGCAAGTTCACCGACGGAGAGACATCCGTATCGGTGTATGAGACAGTGAGAGGAAGCGATGTCTTCGTCATACAGTCGACATCTGAACCCACGAACGACAACCTCATGGAACTTCTCGTCATGATAGATGCTTTCAAGAGAGCGTCTGCGGGAAGGATCACAGCAGTAGTTCCTTATTACGGATACGCCAGACAGGACCGCAAGGCGAAAGGACGCGATCCGATCACCTCCAAGCTGGTCGCAGACATGCTCACAGTGGCTGGAGCGGACAGGATCCTGACGATGGACCTCCACGCTCCCCAGATCCAGGGATTCTTCAACATACCTCTCGATCATCTGGTGGGAAGCGCGATACTAGCTCCTTACCTCCTCAAAAAGTTTGGAAAAGAGAACCCAAATCTGGTGGTCATGTCGCCTGACGTCGGATCCATAAACAGAGCGAGAAAGTTCGCAGAGCATTTCAATGCGCCTATCGCAATCGTAGACAAGAGACGCCCCAAGGCCAATGTCAGCGAAGTCATGAACATCATCGGCGACGTCAAGGACAAGGACATCATCATCTTTGACGATATGGTGGATACAGCAGGGACGCTTTATCACGCTGCTGTCGCTATCAAGGAGGCCGGTGCCAGAACGATCACTGCTACCGCCACGCACCCGGTGCTCTCAGGACCCGCGGTACAGAGGATCCAGGAATCCCCGATCGACAAACTGGTGGTCCTCGACACCATCAATGTTCCTGAGGAGAAGCGCATCGACAAGATCGAAGTGCTGTCCGCAGGAGGCCTCTTCGCAGACGCCATCCTGAATATCTATGGCGACAAGCCCATGTCCCCGCTGGTGGATAACGTCAGGGAGATCTGATAACAGAATAAAAATAGCAGCGCTCCTTCTTCTGGAAGACGGAGCGCTGTTTTTTTGTGCCGGAGAACTGATGTCAAGGTCTGTTTACGTTTTGTATTAAAACCGTGACGGGACTGTGGAACCTGTCACAGATCTTCGACAATGCCGGATCCGGTAATGGATCTGCTCATGATACGCAGAAACAGACAAGACTGCAGAAAACCGTCGTGAAATATAGATAGAATTGACAGTGATGTAAAACAAAAATCAGCCCATTTTACAGAAATTTCCGGCCTTCTTTCAGAAGACCGGAAAAGTTATGAAAATGAGTTTTTAACAAATTCAACAGAGTTTTCAACATCTGACAAAACAGTTCGTATAATCATTGGCAGGTAAGCTGGTTTTGATATCGGGAAAGCGAAAAAAGGATCATTCGGAAGGAAGGTTCCTGCGAAGGAGCGTCCATGTCTGGATGACCTTCATCATGTCGCGGGAGTCCTCAGTGTCGAAGGCGAAATCCCGGTCTTCCTTCTCATTTCCGGGAAGGTCAAAGCACCAGAGATCGGCGCTGTGCGTCAGGTTGAAGACTATGGAGGGGACTGCTTTGTAAGTGTAAGGAGCGCCGTCGCGTGTGACATCAAGCACCAGTCCGTCTGCACTGAGCGTCGCGGTGCCCTCCCCGTGGCAGCGGTAGCCGTGTTCGGAGAAGTCATCCTTAGCGGATTCCATAAAACGCCCTTTGACGGTGAACGGCAGCAGAGTTCCGTCATCGAGCCTTCTCTGAAGCTCTTCATACTGCCAGTTGTACCATTTCGGAGGAGTATCGAATCTGGCGGGACTGCCGTCGGCATCGTGCAGGAATCCGTAATCGTCTGTGGAGACGCGGTATCCGCAGTCAGTGCAGTAAAGATCTCTGCCTGACGCTGTCATAGTGTGCTCTTTTCCGCATGACGGACACAGGAACAGGATGTTCTCGAGACCTTCGAGAGATCTCGGTCTGCGGCTCTTCTTCATGACTGTGCGTTCCCACTCATACTCGTCGAAAGCGATGCCTTCCGAGATCTTCTCAGCGATCTCAGCGTCAGTCATGGAAGCGACCTGCTCCGCTGTCAGCAGAACGGATGCCTTGGCCTCGGCATAGGACGGGGTCAGAGAATGAGAGTACTTCGGAGCAGTGAGGAAGTTGCCCCTGAGCTGCACGTTCACGACAGGGACTCCCATCATCTTGGCGAGTTTGCCGATGGCAGGATCGACATCGTTGCTCTGCCCGCTGAAACATGTCTGGCCTTCCGGGAAGATCGCGACGCTTTTTCCGGACCTGATGACTCTGAGCATCTTTCTTACCGCTGAGAGATCAGGGAAGAACTGTTTCTTGGGAAGACAGTCTCCGACTTTGAGGCCTATGCTCATGACAGGATCACGGAAAAAGTGAGTAGACACCACAAAGCAGAGGACTTCCGGCATGAATATGTTCGCAACTACACAGAAATCCACCATGGATTCATGATTGGCGATGACGAGATAAGGAGCCTTAAGGTCTTTGATCTCTGACTTGTCGATGTGGACGCCTCTGAATATTCTGAGATAAAGACCGAAGAGATACAGGCCCAGCCTGTACAGCCAGGAGATAGGCTTGAACGGTCTTTCCTTTTTCTTCTTTTTCGTTTTGTCAGCCATAACACACCCTATTACAGAAAGGCGCAAAGCACCACTGAAGACACTTTGCGCCTGTATTAATGACTATAGTTGGAACAGGATCACTTCGTTCCGAAGATCCTGTCACCGGCATCTCCCAGACCCGGGACGATATATGCGCGCTCGTTGAGCTTTTCATCGAGAGCGGCGCAGTACACGGGAACATCGGGATGCTCTTTCTGGATGCGTTCGAGAGCAGGAGGAGCAGCTACGATGCAGACCATACGCAGATCTTTGCATCCGCGTGCCTTCAGGAGGTCGAGAGCGGCGCAGGCGCTTCCGCCGGTAGCGAACATCGGATCAAGAACGAACACGATGCTCTCAGCGACATCATCAGGCATCTTGCAGTAGTACTCTACGGGCTCATGCGTATCGGGATCACGGTACACACCGATGTGTCCGACTCTTGCGGTCGGGAGGAGTTTAAGAACGCCGTCTACCATTCCGAGACCAGCCCTAAGGATCGGTACGAGGGTAATGGGAGTATCAGCGAGGACCTTGAAGGTTGCAGTTGTGATCGGAGTTTCGATCTCTTTGTCGACGAGGGGAAGATCCTTGGTCACTTCATAGACCATCAGTTCTGCCAGCTCATTGGTCAGCTGACGGAAATCCTTTGTGTTGGTATTCTTGTCTCTCATCAGAGAGAGTTTGTGCTGGATCAGAGGATGTTCGAAGATGAAGGCGTTTCCGATCTGCATACTTTATATCTCCTTTAAATAATAAATAAGTTCGTGTTGATTTTATCACAGCATGACACATCAAACAACGGTAAATATTCATGGGAACCTATCTTGAGTGTTCGTGAGGCTTGGTTGTAACACCGGTTGGATTGTGATATCCTTCTCTTTGACATCCGGCATAATACATGCGCCCGTAGCTCAGTTGGATAGAGCGTCTGCCTCCGGAACTAGAGGCCGAGCACCGAGGCCAAAGTGCCGAATCATAAGGTTTAAAGTTCACCCCCTGTCACACGTGGCAGTTTTTGCTAGTATTATTTAATAGATCAGCGCCTATAGCTCAGCTGGATAGAGCGTTCGCCTCCGGAGCAAGAGGCCTGACCTTTACCCCAATCGGTCCGATGCCGAGAGTTACCAGTTCAAACCACGTCATGCGCACCACTAAAAATTGAATAAAAAACACATGCGCCCGTAGCTCAGTTGGATAGAGCGTCTGCCTCCGGAGCAGAAGGCCGGAGATTCGAGTTCTCTCGGGCGCGCCAGCAATACCCCCGTAAAATAAGGCTTTTTCGCCATTTTGCGGGGGTTTGTTTTTTTGCTTTTTAGTGGTGCGCATAACTGG
>JAEEGL012054119.1_pt1 | contig 21974 bp, 15 predicted proteins | sample 9134231 | NCBI WGS metagenome assembly JAEEGL01 (sample SAMN16246548, study PRJNA631951) | gut metagenome | biome: gut microbiome; feature: rumen; material: fiber-attached | host: Bos | place: Iran: Karaj | collected 2018-10 | reverse complement strand
GATGGAGCAGTAGCAAGAAAAGTTGATAGAGATGATGAGGAAAAAGCCTTTGGTGTTGAACAAGACTCATTGTGCGATGTCGTTTGTTTTGTGGCTTTTCCCATAGTTATCCTTACTTCAATGGGCTTTAACAGCATATGGCACATTGCTGCATATGCTGTGTTTGCTATATGTGGAGTAGCAAGACTTGGCTACTTTAACATTAAGACAGCTGATATTAATAAACCAGCCAAGTACTTCACAGGTGTTCCTGTAACATATTCAGCACTGATATTTCCTGTCTTATACCTGGTCAGCTTTGTGATGCCTAAGGGAATATTTGAAATATTTGTAGTTTTATTTGTTCTGACAAAAGCATTTTTTGAAATCCTGAATATAAAGGTTCCTAAGCCAGGAAAAATCTCATATGTTGCATTTTCTCTGCTTGGAATCGCCATGATTTCAGTATATTTGGTGGTACTATGAAATACTATGACAGAAAAAAAGGACAATATGTCGAGGAAAAAGAATCAGGGCAGAAGGCACTTGATTTTTTGTATAAAAATCCTTTTGGAAGGCTAATCCTAAAACTAGCAATAAATCCTACTATTTCAAAAGCCTATGGGGTCTATAACAATAGCTCTTTTAGCACTAGAAAGATAGAGAAATTCATTACTGATAATGGCATAGACATGAGGGATTTTGAGAAAAGAAAATTCACATCCTTCAATGATTTTTTTACCAGAAAACTATCTGATGGGGCAAGGGAAATCTGCATGGAAAAAGAAAGCTTTATTTCTCCATGTGACTCAAAACTCCTTGCTTATAAGATCACAGAAGATTTAATGGTAGACATAAAGGGAAGTACATATAATCTTGCTGAACTTGTTGGAAATAAAATAGACACCAGTTCTTTTAACGGGGGATGGTGCCTGATATTCAGATTATGCGTGGATGATTATCACAGATATATCTATCTTGATGATGGACGACTTGATAAAACCCTGGAAATACAGGGAAAGCTTCACACAGTAAGATCAATATCCAAAGATTACAGAATATATAAAGAAAATTCGAGAACTGTCAGTCTTTTGCAAACAGAGAATTTCGGGGAAATAATTCAGATTGAAGTTGGGGCCATGTTTATTGGCAAGGTAACAAATAACAACAAAGAAAACTTCGAAAAAGGCGATGAAAAGGGATTTTTCGAGTTTGGAGGATCCACAATTGCTGTACTTGTACAGGATAAAAAGATAGAACTCCACCAGGACATCCTTGATAACAGCAGAAAGGATGTAGAATCAAAAGTTCGTTGTGGTGAAGTGATAGGGAGGAAGATATGTTAAAAAGGCTGCACATATATTTTAAGGAAAGATATCCAATCATTCCAAGACTGATCCTTGGATTCATTGTGTTTATGGAGATTCATTTTATTATTCTCCTGAACGAAGGAATAACTACCTTTAACATAGGAATTCAGGAATTTGTTGGAGCATATACGGTATTTGCTTTCTTGTTATGGCTTAGAATTGCCGATGACCTCAAGGATTTTGAGACAGACAGCGTCCTTTTTCCAGACAGGCCGCTTCCCTCAGGAAGAGTGAAAAGAAAAGATGTAATGATCATCTGCACAATAGTTGAGGCAATAGCTGTTATTTTAAATGTACTGTTTATGAATAACCTTTTATTCTTTGTGATCCTGTATTTTTATGGATACCTTATGAGTAAGTGGTTTTTCCAGAAAGCCAAGATACAGCCAAGTCTGCCACTTGCGCTCGTTACACATAATCCGGTTCAGATGTTCATAAACTTATACATTATTTCTTTTACCGTACTCAAATATAATGTCAGAGCCATCAGTATCTACACGATAATGACGCTATGGACCCTGTATTTTCCAGCACTTATCTGGGAAATTGCAAGAAAAATACGAGCACCCAAGGACGAAACAGATTACGTTACTTATTCAAAGCTTTTTGGCTACAAAAAGAGCACTAGATTTATCCTTATTCTGACAATTGTCGATATTATCACAAATATTATTTTGGTATTTAATTTGAATAAGATTTCTGTTATAGTACTAATAATTTTAGTCTCATGGATGACATTAAAATTTATTCAGTTCATGCGTGATCCAGAACAGTTCAAGGTTGTTGATAAAGTAGAGAGATATACATACTTGCAGGAATCAACTATGCTGATCACCGTTGCTGTATTTTTAATTATCGGAAGGATCTGATCAACATATGCTGAGCAAAAAGGCGGCAAATTTAATCACACTGAGGGAGAGGAATATCAATGTTCCTCCCTTTGTTGTGGTTTCATATGACGAGGTAAAGAAGGCTGGAGGAGTAGAGAAATATCACTTCAAAAACCCATTTCTCGAAAATGCAGAGGGCGAGTATTACGCTGTCAGAAGCGCTTGTTCCTTGGAAGATAATAAGGATGCGAGCTTTGCAGGCCAGTTTGACACTTACCTCAACGTGGCTTGGAATGACATAGATGCAATGATCACCAAGTGCTACAAGTCACTTACAAATGATTGTGTAAAGAGCTATCTAAAGAGTAAAAAGATATCCGCATCAAACATAAAGATGGATGTAATAGTCCAGAAAATGATTGATGCTGATTTTGCAGGAGTTATCTTTACAGCAAATCCACAGGGAATACTAAACGAAACCGTTATAAGTGTTTCAAGAGGGCTTGGTGAGGGCGTTGTCGCTGATAAAGCTGATAGTGTGACCTATTACTACAATTTAACCGATAAGATTTATTATTCTGAGGGAAAAGAAAATCTTCTATCCTATGACTTTGTAACAAGACTCATAGATATAACTAGCCAGATAAAAGATATATTTGGAGATTACCTTGATATAGAATTTGCCATAAAAGATGGGGAAATCTTTATTCTTCAAACCCGCGATATAACTACTATAAAAGGGAAAAAGCCTCTTATTTTTGACAATAGTAATATAGTGGAAAGTTATCCGGGATTATCACTGCCCCTGACAGAATCTTTCGTTGACGTGGTTTACAGTGGAGTATTTAGAGGCGTCTGCAAAAGAATTCTCAAAGACGACAGGGAATTATCCAAATTTGAAGAAAACGTAAACAACATGGTAGGTCATGTAAATGGGAGAGTGTACTACAAAATCAGCAATTGGTATGCTCTATTAAAGTGCCTTCCATTTAATAGTTTTATTATCCCTGTCTGGCAGGAAATGCTGGGAGTAAAAAATAAAAGCTACGATAAAAAGTATGTGAAACAGTCTCCAATTATGAGAGCAAAGATTTATCGAAATACTTTATCAGAGCTTAGAAGAGTGCCACAGAAAATGGAGGCACTTGCAGCAGAGTTTGAGAAAATAAACAAAAGCTTTTATGAAAAAGATATCGATAATCTGTCATCAAAAGAGCTGAAAGCTATATATGAAGATTTAAAGATAAAGCTCTTGGATATATGGGATATAACTCTTTTGAATGATCTTTATGCCTTTGTATATACAGGACTTTTGAAAAAGAGATTAAAAAGAAAATATAAGAAAAACGATGACAGTGTAAATGCCTATATTTCAGGTATTTCAAACATCGAGAGTCTTAAACCAATAAAAGAAATGATTGCTCTTGCAATGAATAAAGGCTGGATGGAGCCTTCTCAGTATGAGATGGCCAAGCAGGCTTATATTTCTGGATATGGTGACAGAAATCTCGAGGAATTAAAGCTAGAGAGTAAGACCTTTAGGACTAATCCTGAGCTTCTTGATAAGAGAATTGACGAATATAGGGAAGATTTAGATAAACTATCTGAAGTATATCAGGATATGAATGCCCAAAAACAAGGGGATGAAACGGAAAAATTTGATGAGTATACAACAAAACTCATAAGACGCTGCACCCTTGGCATTGCAAACAGAGAGTCTTCAAGGCTTAACAGAACAAGAATTTTTGGTATTGTAAGAACTATCTTTTTACAGATTGGCAAGAATCTTGCCGATAAAGGTATTATTGAGAGCCAAAGAGATATCTTTTACCTTACAATCGATGAAATCTGGGATCTTGTTGAAAATGATTCTGGTACATTATCAGAAGAATGTGACACAGAGAAGAGTTTGACGAGGAACGCTGGAAATACAGAAACTAGCGAAGATATCAAGTACCTGATCCATAATCGCAAAGAGGATTATAAATTCTTTGAAAAATTACCGGCCTACACCAGGATTATCTTTGAGGGAAAAGAGTTTGATAAAAAGTGTGCCAGAGTTTCTCTTCACAAGAACTCTTTTGACGGGAAAAATCTCCAGGGAGTACCGTGCTCAAATGGCATTGTAACGGGAGAAGCTCTGGTTGTTACAGACGTAAATGCAAGACAGGATGTTAAGGATAAGATACTGATAACGGCAATGACAGATCCTGGCTGGGTTTTCCTTCTTGCAACAGCCAAGGGAGTTATTGCGCAGAAAGGATCGATCCTCTCGCATACAGCAATTATTTCAAGAGAGCTGGGAATTCCTTCAATTGTGGGCGTTGACAATGTCCTTAGCGCCATTCATTCAGGGGACATGATCACGATGAACGGAAATACTGGAGAAATACAGATTCTGAAGGAAGTTAAAGATGTCGCAAGTTAAGGAATTTGAACTTGTTAAATTTGAAAAAGAAAAAAAGTATGTTAATGATTTTATAAGGTTTCCCAGGAAACTTTACTCTTGCAGGGATAACATGGAAGACCCAGAGCAGATGAGGAAAATACTGCTGGGAGAGCATCCGCTTAGCAAGGATTTCAGGCTGGCTAAGTTTCTCGTATACGAAAAGTCTCTTGGCAAGGTAGTTGGCCGTTTTGCTATAACAACATATGATAACGATGATAATGCATATATAGGTTTTTTTGAGTGTGTAGATGATGATCAGGTAGCAGCTTTTCTGTTTAAATCAGCAGATGCCTTCTGTACAGAGCATGGATACCACAAAATTATAGGCCCTGTGGATGCCTCTTTTTGGATCAAGTACAGACTTAAGGTTAATAGATTTGAAGGCAGCCCCTACACTGGGGAGCCCTACAATAAGGACTATTACTTAAGACTCTTTATGAACAATGGCTATCAGGTGGCGGAGCGGTATGTTTCAAGTGATTATGAGGTCATACAAAAGGACTACGAAAGTCCCAAGCTTAAAAAAAGATATGATGAATTTAAGGCTAAAGGATATGAGATTATAAGTCCTACCAGGGAAACTTATGATGAAATAATCGGTGATGTTTACAGACTGATCACAGAGCTATATAGCTCTTTTCCCGTGTACAAGCATATTGATGAAGATGTCTTCAGGGAAATGTTCAAATCCTATAAGTCAATCATGTACATGGATGTGACCAAGATTGTTTACTACAAGGGCAAGGCGGTAGCCTTCTATGTCAACATTCCAGACTACGGAAATACAGTGTATCACCTGAATCTGCCTAATATTCTAAAAGTACTCAGAAACAGGAAAAAGCCAAAGAGAATTATCCTGCTATATATGGGAGTTGAGAAAGAGCACCTGGGGCTTGGCGCAGCACTGATCCATGCTATACAGGAAGAACTAAAAAAGCTGCAAACACCAAGTATTGGAGCCCTCTGTAGACAAGGCAAAATAACACAGTTTTACGAAAGTAATCTAATGACAGACACCTACGAGTATGTGCTTTTAAGCAAGGATAATGTATAAAGCAAGTTGAACATTAAAGATGACTGTGTTAAAATAACTAGGCGCGCATATATGCGCGCCATATATTTGTTTCCGTAGCTCAGCAGGATAGAGCGTTCGCCTCCTAAGCGAAAGGTCGTGCGTTCGAATCGCATCGGGAACACTCGCGAAGGCTACAAGCCATGCAAAAAAGGATACATAAAAGCTCGACGGGAGTTTACCTCACGCGAGAGCTTTTATGTATCCTTTTTTATAGGGCGACAGCCCGCGGAGAAGGAAGCTTCGCTTCCTTCGTCGCGCATGGCTACAATAAACCCGGAAGCCAATTTTTGAGGCACTTCCTATTTTTTTATTATCATCCCTGAGGTTGGGGTATAATTGAGAAAAGGAGGCATGAATCATGATAAAAGTTTATTGTTATTCTAAATGTACTACTTGCAAGAAGGCGTTGAAATGGCTTGATGACAATGGTGTTAAGTACGAGAGCCTTGATATCAAGGAGCAGCATCCTGATCGGAAGACAATAAAGGCGCTTAATGCCAAGAGTGGGCTTCCTTTGAAGAAGTTCTTTAATGCCAGTGGAATGCTGTATAGGGAGCTTGAGTTGTCCAAGAAGCTTCCCGATATGAGTGATGAGGAGATGTTAGATCTTTTGGCATCTGATGGAATGCTGGTTAAGAGACCACTACTGATTACTGACAGTAAGGTGCTTGCTGGGTTCAAGGAAGCAGAGTGGAAAGAGGCCTGTCTGTAAATAGAGCAGATTCGGCCTGTATGGAGGATAGTGAGTAGTGGTAAAAATGATTGTTAGAGATCCGATGTTTCTGCAACAGAAATCAGAGCCTGCCACAGAGGCTGACAAGCAGGTTATTGTAGATCTTCTTGATACGTTAAGAGCCAATCAGGAGCGCTGCGTTGGAATGGCAGCCAACATGATTGGAGTGAAGAAAAGAATTATCGTGGTGGCTATGGGACCTTTCCATTTTGCTATGGTGAATCCGGTGATTACTAAGAAGAACGGTGAGTATCAGACAGAGGAGAGTTGCCTTTCTCTTGAGGGAGTACGGCCTTGTACCAGATATAAAGAGATCGAGGTGGATTATCTTGATCAGGACTTCAAGCCTCAGCATGGAAAGTACAAGGATTTTACTGCGCAGATAATTCAGCATGAGATCGACCACTTTGAGGGGATATTGATCTGAGTAATATGACTACAATGAAATACGGAGAGCTACCATATGGTAGCTCTCCGGTTTTTTACGGGGTGTTTCTACAGTTTGATCCCTTTTTCTGCCAAAAGCTTATTAATCCTGTCTAGTTCATCGGAAAGAGTCTTGTTCTCATTAGAAAGAGTCTTGTACTTATCAGTAAGTTCATCAATGACGGGGGCAAACTTTTCCTCTGCATCTGTGTAACCAGCAGTATACTGAGAAGCCATCATTTCTTTATAGCGTCTCTGGCCTTCTAATAGTTCCTTGGCCTGATTGTCAGTGTTAAGTTCAAAAATCAAGCTACCCACCTCCTCTATAGCTGCATTACCATTGGCGAGAGCTCTGAACTCTTCCCAGGTAGATGCCTTGAATAGATTTGCCCAATAAACAAGATTGTTGGTGATATCCTCTTGTGTTGCGATATCTGTGTACCCTAATTGTAGCACTTTTATACCAAACTTATCAGTATAAACATGATGATTTTTCTTGTTCATTAAGAGATAGTCTGCGTAAAATTCAGGCTCTGCCTCTGGAAAGAGATTCTGATCTGTGATGCAGTAATGGAAAGTAGGTTTTAATTTAGAATAATCGTCTCCACTACCAATACTGTCATAAGCCCTGCATAAGTATAGAAGAGAGCGTGGGATCCAGTATTTATCAGTATAAATCTGAAGCTCGATATTCATAATCTCGTTGGTATTGAGAGTCAGCTTTAGGTCCAGAACAGTTTCTTTTCCCAAATTATTAAGATCAATAGGATTTTCAATTTCGATGCTTTTTACATCTTCTGATTTAATACCCTTAAGGGAGCAGACCAAACCTGTAAGAGCCCCTTTTGACCTCTGCATTACATAGTGGAACATAAGATCACTTTTCAAGGTGTACTCTATAATTCCGGTAGCATTTTCATAGCATTGTGCTACATTTTCAGTAGTTTCTTCATTTTGCATATTATTATCCTTTCAAAGTTTATTGCTCCTAGCCAAATGACTATAAAAGTGGAGTGATTCGGCGAATTGCCGAGAGCATCGGTAGAAGTGATCAGAATGATCAACCGACGGAAGAAAGGATAACATTAAATCAATATGATTTCTACAACAAAATTCTTAATATTTTATGTATATCGGGAAATGATTCATGAATTGTCGGATATATGTATTGGGAATTTAAACGAAACAAGAGCCCATCCTATCGGACAGGCTCTTGTAACGCATCTCTTTATATACTTCAAGGAGATAGTACTTCTGAGGAAATATCGATTAAACTTCAGCACTAAATATAGAACTTTTTTCTCAAATATAACAATTTATTGGGGAGAAGTGATATAATCTTTTTGCAATTGAAAGAAAACGTTTTGTTGGAGGGTTTTTGAAATGAATATTTTTAGCAAGGAATATGGAGTAGCACTGCTTGTGCTTCTTATCACCTTAGCTGCAGTTCTTGCAGCATGCGGAATTGCAACACTTATTGCTAAGATCATGAAAAAAGATTCAGTGGTTCTTAGCAAAATTTTAGTAGGAATATTTGCAGTAATTTTTCTTGGAACAAAAATCTTTTATATCATTCAACTGATTCCATCATTTAAGGATGACAAGTCAATTATTGGTTTGGTGATTGGTGGATGGCTTGTAGAGCTGGCAATTGCACTTATGCTCATGATAATGATAGTTGAGCGTACCAAGAAGAATTGGCTCAGCCTTCTTTTATCACTACTACCAGCTGCTTACAGTGTTTACGTGTTAGTTACGGAATTTTCCAAGGTATTAGGATACCCAACCAAATACATGAAAGCTAATAGCTTTGTTGAATATTTTGGAAATGTTTTTGTTTATGTAGCAGTTCTGGTATTTTGCGTTCTCACAACTTTTGGTGTTATCAAGAACAGAAAGAAAGCAATTCTTTTTGGAATGATCCCAGCAATAATAGCTGCGCTCTGTTTTGTAATTAGATTTGCATTTACTATTGATTTATATACTGATGATCTTATCATTACAACAGTATTTGATGCACTTAAGCGTTCACTTATGGTGATCTGGTGCTATGGTATGGCGCTTAAGGCTGGAGAAATTGTAGTTCCAGCACAGGCAGCTCCACAGGCAGCGCCAGTACAGCCACAACCTACAATGCAGCCAAATCCAAACCCACAGCAGTTTGTACAGCAGCCACAGCAGTTCGCTCAGCAGCCTCAGCAGTTTCAGCCTAATCTGCAATTCCAGGCAGCACAACCAGAAGTAACTCCAGCTCAGCCAGTTGCTCCACAGCCTGTACAGTCAGAAGTAACTCCAGCTCAGCCTGTAAATAGCGGATATAAATTTGACCCAGTAACTGGCAAGCCAATTCAGCAGAGTACTGAGGCACCTCAGAATTAAGATAGAAATATATAGAATTAAAGATAATTATTTAGAGCTAATAGCCACCACGCTATTAGCTCAATTTAGAATAAAAGCAAAATCGGGGAGCTAAAAATGAGTGAATTAAGATACGTTGAGATAAAAGATATACCAGCAGAAAATATACACATACTTGGAAGGATGGGGAAACAGCGCCAGCCACTTCCCATCTTCTTTAACGGTGGTGGAGTAGAGGTTGTTGTAACTGGTTCAGAGCTTTGGATAGAGCTTGAAACAGAGTCTGATTTTCAGGAAATGTGGGTGGCTGTTGAAATAAACGGCGCCTTCATCTCAAGACAGATGCTTCTTCCAGGAGAGCACAGTATTTGCCTATTTAGAAGCATGGATCCAGCCGCCTCTAAAAGAGTCAGAATCTACAGAGAACTTCAGGCCATGAATGATGACGAGGTTGTAAACCTCTTGGTAAAAGGATTTAAGCTCAACGGAGAGTTCAAGAGCGTTCCTAAATATGAAAGAAAGCTTGAATTTATTGGTGACAGTATTACTTCTGGAGAAGGAAGCTACGGAGCTTTTGAAGATGTTGACTGGATTGCAATGTACATGAGTGCTTCAGTTAACTATGCCACAATGACAGCCAAGGCACTTTCTGCTGACTATCACCTTGTTTCACAGGGAGGCTGGGGAGTATTCGTCGGTTGGGACAATGACATTAGACACAATCTTCCGTCTGTATATGAGAAAGTGTGCGGACTTGCAAGGGGTGAGAAAAATAAGGCTCTTGGAGCAGCAGACGAATATGACTTCTCTAGTTGGCAGCCAGATGCCATTGTTGTCAACCTTGGAACTAATGATGCAACTTCTTTTGACCAGGCTGAGTTTGTAAATCCCGAGGATGGCAAGACCTACAAAATGAGGAGAAATCCAGATGGCTCCAGAAACAGAGAAGATGAGCTTAAGATTGTCAGCGCCGTAGAGAATTTTCTTGTAATGCTTAGAAAACACAGTCCAAAGGCTCATATTGTCTGGTGCTACGGAATGCTGGGCTGCGATCTTAACCTTGTTATCACAGAGGGAATGAACAGGTATAAAGAGAAAACCGGGGATCAGAATATAGCATTTTTCCAACTTCCAAACACAAAATTGGATACCTATGGATCTCATATGCACCCGGGCAGAAAGTCCCACGAAAATGCTTCAAAAGAGCTGGTTGACTATCTTAAGACCAAACTTAACTGGGAATAAAGCTAGAACTACAAAAGAAATTTACGGTTAATTGTTCAGGCAGAAACAAGGCAAAACAGAACAAGAAAGTAAATGTTTTCAAACTTAGGATATGATAAAATTATAATGTAATAATCTTGGCAAAATTAAATTGTATCTAATGAGTTTGGAGGTAGGCGATGGATAATTCTTTTCCAGAGATAAAAACTTTTTTTGGCTTTGGCTGTATGAGACTTCCGATGATAGGATCAGAAGTAGATATTGAGCAGTTCAAGGAAATGGTTGATTACTTTATAGATAATGGCTTCAACTATTTCGATACTGCACACGGATATATTGATGGCAAATCTGAGAAGGCAATAAAGGTAGCAATTTCAGACAGATATCCTAGAGAGAAATTTCTTTTAACAAACAAATTATCAGATTCATATTTCCACAAGGAAGAGGACATCAGACCTTTCTTCCAGAGTCAGCTTGATGCCTGCGGCGTAGAGTATTTTGACTTTTACCTTATGCATGCGCAGAATGCCAGAAATTTTGAGCAGTACAAGGAGTGCAGAGCATACGAGACTGCTTTTGAACTCAAGAAAGAGGGCAAGATAAAGCATGTAGGTCTTTCTTTCCATGACAGCGCAGAGGTTCTGGACAAGATCCTTACTACATATCCTGATGTGGAAATCGTTCAGATTCAGTTTAACTATCTTGACTATGAAGACCCATCAGTTCAGAGCCGTAAGTGCTATGAGGTTTGCAGAAAGCACAATAAGCCAATGATAGTAATGGAGCCAGTTAAGGGCGGAAGTCTGGTTAAGCTCCCTGAGGATGCTCAGAAAGTATTTGATGGTATGGGCGATGGCCTTTCAAATGCAAGCTATGCTATCAGATTTGCTGCCGGTCAGGAAGGAATCCGCGTAGTTTTATCTGGAATGAGCGACATGGCACAGATGAAGGACAACGTTTCTTACATGAAGGACTTTAAGCCTCTTTCAGAAAAAGAGATGGAGGCTGTAGCCAAGGTTACAGCTATTTACAAGGGACTTGATATGATCCCATGTACATCATGCCATTACTGCGTAGAGCAGAATCACTGCCCTATGAACATCATGATACCTGAGATGTTCTCATGTTATAACACAAGAAAGATCTTTAATGATTGGAATCAGAAGATGTACTACAGAAATGTACTGGTGGCAGAGGGACATGGAGCAGCAAGCGCTTGTATAGAGTGCGGAGGCTGTGAGGCTGTTTGTCCTCAGCACCTTGGAATCAGAATGCTTCTCAAGGATGTAGCAGAGGAACTTGAGTAATATTTTTACCAAGGACAACTGAATTAAAAAAACGCGAAAATATAAAGTATTACCCGAGCACAAAGTGTTTTGGGTAATACTTTTTTTGTGGTAAAATTTAGTAAAATTTTTTATCTAGTGTGTTAACTAGGGATAGGGTTACAAAATGAAAAACAAAGTATTAAAAAGAGCTGTGTCAGGACTAGCACTGGCAGCGCTTTTGACAGGAGCGGTTAGCGGCTGCGCAGGGTCAGGGGCACAAGAAGAAGGAAGAAAAGAGAGCTCTAGTTTGTCTGCTGAGGCAGCCAGCGTAGAGGGCGCATTAGAAGGAAAAGAGACAGGAGAGGAAAACTTGGAAAATATGGAGATAGCAAGAAGGGTAAAGCTTGATATAAGTGACAGACAGACATTTAACGATACAAATGGAGACGGATTTGGGGAGTTCCAAGGCTTTGGAACAAGTCTTTGCTGGTGGGCTAACAGATGCGGATATAGCCAGGAACTGACAGAGCAGTCAGCAGAAGCCTTTTTTGACAAGGAAAAAGGAATAGGAATGACAATTGGCCGCTATAACATAGGCGGCGGAGATAATGTCACAACTGAGGATGTAACAGCCAGCATGAAGGAGGAGAGCCCTTTTCTTCACAATGATCACATTAGAAGGTCAGATTCTGTGGTACCAGGATATGCGACAGATGTAACTAAGGTTGATTTAAGTGCAAATAGTAAGGACTACTACGAAAGTAACTTTGAAAGAGTAGATTACGACTGTGGTTTTGCCTGGAACTACAATTGGGATGCAGACAAGAATCAGATGAATATCCTTCTTGCCGCGATCAAAGCTTCAGGAGATGAGTTTATAGCAGAGGCATTTTCCAATTCACCGCCATATTTCATGACAGTATCAGGCTGCTCATCAGGAAATGAGGAGCCCTCAGAGGACAACCTTAGAGAAGATTCAGTTAATGCCTTTGCATGCTACATGGCAGATGTTATCGAGCATTGGATAAAAGAGGGCCTGGTAAACTTCCAGAGCGCAGCTCCAATGAATGAGCCTGCAACAAGCTACTGGGGAGCCTTTAGTGAAAAGCAGGAAGGATGCCATTTTTCACAGGGCGAGTCTCAGTCAAGGATTCTCGTTGCGCTTAATAAAGAACTGCAAAATAAGGGAATTGATATAATAGTCAGCGCATCAGATGAAACCAGCATTGACACCCAGATTACTTCTTATCAGAATCTGACAAATGAGGCGAAAGACGTAGTAAAAAGAATAGACACCCATTCCTACCAGGGAACCATGAGAAAAATGTTAAGGTCTACAGCTGAAGATGCGAACGTAAACCTTTGGATGAGCGAAGTTGATGGAACCTTTACGATTGGTCATAAGGACACCGGAATGAGCGCAGCCCTGGGCTTCTCAGAAGCAATCATGCAGGACTTAAATGGCCTTATGCCATCAGCCTGGATCATGTGGGATGCGGTAGATCTTCATGTTGATTCTAACAATAAGTACGACACATGTAAGAGAGAAGAGGCAGACAAGATCATTCAGGAAGGTCTTCCCTTCTGGGGCATTGCAATCGCAGACCACGATACAAAGGAACTTCTTCTGAGTAAGAAGTACTATGCGATGGGACAGTTTTCCAAATATATAAGACCAGGGTACTGCCTAGTGGCTTCAAGTGATGTTACTGTAGCGGCCTACAATCCTGATGAGAAAAAGGTTGTTATAGTTGCTATGAATACTAATAGTGATGATCTTTGTTGGGAATTTGACCTTTCTGATTTTGATGTTGATACTTCAAAAATTGAAATTATAAGAACAAGCGGAAGCATTAATGGAGAGAATCTTGTATCTGTAACAGATACATGCAATACAGCAGTAGACGGAAAAACCTTCAAGTCATTTATAAAAGGCAGCTCAATCACAACATTTGTAATTGGATAATGGCGATTCAGTATCGGGGGGTAATAATGGCTACATTAAAAGAAATAGCGGCGGAGTGTGGATTTTCAATAGCTACAGTATCAAGAGTCTTAAATGAGGATGATACTCTAAATGTTCCGGAGGCAACAAGGGAACTTATAATGGAAACCGCTGGCCGTCTTAATTATAAGACAAGAACAGAGAGAAAAAGAGTTGAAGCAGCCAGGAAAAAAGGCCTTCATAAGCTATCTCGTGTCGGAATAGTGGAAATGCTTAGTGTAGGCGAGCAGATAGAAGATGCCTATTACATGTATCTTAAGAACAATGTTGAAAAAGTGTGCATGGAAGAAGAAATTGAAGCGATTCCTATGCAGTATGATGAAGAGCATGGCGAGTATAAAAATATGGGCAGCCCTGTTGATGGAATCATAGCAATAGGACAGTTTTCTGACGAACGTGTCATGGCCATGCGGAAAAAGACTGAGAAAATAGTCTTTATTGATTCTTCCCCTGATGAGCAGAGGTTTTGCTCAATAAAGACAAACTATGAAACCGGCGTAAGGCAAGGAGTTGATTACCTTGTGAGGCAGGGGCATAGCAATATAGCTTTTGTGGGACCGGAAAATTCCAGAGATTCCAGAGCCATAACAGCTCCAGAGGACAGACGCAGAATCTTTAAAGCAGTGACCAAGGAATATCAGGGCAGGGTGCATCCTGAAACAATTGATGTTTCTGGAACTTCAAGGGATGCTACAGAAAAGATACTTAAATTCATTATTTCTGATAATAATCTAAGAAACCCAGAAGATAAGGTGACAGCTCTTTTTACTTATAACGAGGCGACTGCAATAGGAGCCATTAAGGCTGTGCAGAATTCAGGGCTATCCGTGCCAGATGATATAAGTGTTCTTGGCTACAATGACACTGTTCTTGCTTCATATATGCAGCCACCAATTACAGGAATTCATATTTATATGGACGAAATGGCAAGAGCCGCAGTAGAGGCTCTTACCAAATTAATAAATGGGTATGTGAATATACCATTTACTACACTGATTCCTACAACCTTGATGGAAAGAGGAAGTATCAGGAAATTAGTGTGAAATAATAAGTACTACATGAGGAGATGAAAAAATGTCAAAAGGAAAGGGATTTATCATTGGCGCGACAGTGGCTAGTATTCTTATGATGGGAGTAGGTGTTGGCCTTGAGCAGTCAGCAGATGCATCTGGAATAGACCAGTATAAAGATGTTACTGGCCATGAAGATACAGAAGCTTCTGCAAGCAGTGCTACAACAGTAGCTACAAGCGAAACTGAAAATGCTAATAGTGCATCAGATGAGTCTTCTGAGGTTATCCAGCAGGCAAGTGCAGAAGATTCTGCAGAAGAAAATGGTGTTGAGTATTTGAAGCTTGACGAATATACCTTACATCCGCTACGAGCTCAGCAGGACTCAGATGACGTTGTTGTTTGGAGAGATAATAAATATGCTGCAACGTTCTACACCAGATATACAATGCTGGATCAGGTAGCGAGCTTTAAAGAGAAGGACATAGACAGGATTGAAAAGGGCGACAGGTACGAAGCGTATCTTATTTCATCAGAAGGAAAGCATTACGTACTCAGCGATTATTCTGAAGGATTTCAGGAACTGCCAGAAGGATCCGTTAATCCTGCACTGTCAGGAAGTAATATTACCTATGTAATGCCTACAAGCTCTGACAAGGCAGTAGGGGATCTCTATTACATGTACGCCATATACGACATTCCTAAACTTGTAGCATCAGATGTTGTTGCTCAGTCTAATGGCGTAATTAGAGACTGGACAGGACTTAATTTTATATATGAGAAAAATGTAAATGGTAGGTATAGCATCACCAGAGCAAGCGTAGACAGGGATGCCATAAATCAAAAAGAGGGCGATTATCAGGTAGAAGAGACTACTCTTGTTGAAGGCAATTATATGCCAATTGGATATGTTGAAAATACTAGCGAATCATCATATTCGCTCTATTATTTTGATTGCGCGAATAAAGATATCTATTTTAAAGATTCTGAGAAGACCAGGAAAATCCATTCTGAAGGGTTTGACAAGTATTACCTTGGCGGCTTGGACTTGATAATAGTATCAGGGGATGACGTTTACTATTTTTCACCGGGGATAAATGTTGATGTAGCAGTGCCAGTCCTTCATACAGGCCTTTCAGAGTACTATACGGGAGGTTATTGCTCTCCATTGGGATATAATAACGGATACCGTATTGATGAAGTGGGCGTGCTGATAGATAACGATGGCAAGGAATACTTACTCAAGGAAAATGGAAACGATGGCAATCCTATTACGGCATATGAACTTCCTCATAAGCTTGAAGAAAAGGGTGTAGAACTATACTCAAATCATCTGCTTTCATATATAGAGGACGGAGTTCTTTATGTAGATGAAATACGAACTTACGATGTTAGAAAGTACATCCTGTTTGATAAAGAGCCTGTTTATAGCACCTGTGTATGCCCTGACGGTGATGATTTCTTTGTATTTACTACAACAGGAAATATTTATTACATCGATTTTGATGAGCAGACTACAACTATGATAGACTCAGGAATCGACTTCATAGAAGAGACTCAGGATTATAACTATGCCTGGGATTATAAGTGGGATGACCTTGTTTATTCCAAGAATGGCAAATTCTATTATTTCGACATATATACAAAGCAGGTGAAAGACGGCTTTGACGAGGATGTTGAAGGATACTTCATTCATGAGGGTGATTATACCTTTTTCCAGTATCCGGATGAGGATAGTTCAAGACTATACTCAGGGCATAATTTCTACCCATTTTACTAAATAGATTTGCTTATGAGAGGAATAGATGTATGGCGAATTATAAAAGTGTCATTGCAGCAGCGGTTGCAATGTGCATGATGGCAGGTGGTATCTTTTTAGACACCAGGGCTGCTCAAAATGATAGTGCAGACTTAAAAGAGACTACACAAGAGCTGGCAGAAGAAACACAGGAAAGCACAACTAATGAACCTGATGACCAACAGAGGCCTGCTATGACTGAAACTGAGAAACAAGAAAAGGCAAAAGAGGAAAATACCCAGAAAACTACTGTAGAATTCAGAGAAGTTAATGTAACAAAAGTACCATTCAAAGAGGACAAAGATGTAGAAAAGAATATGTTCTTTACAGGGCATATTTCTCTTGCAAACTACAACGAGCTATCCGAGGACAGGGTATATTTTAAAGATAATAAATGCTTTAATGATTACCTGCAGTACAAGGACCTTGGTGAACTGACACCGGTATTTGAATCCAAGGATGAAGACAGATTCCATGTGGTAGGTGGCAATATTCTCGAATATGAGGGCAGATACTATTATTTTTATTATAAGCTTGATCCCTACAGAGTGTTGCCTGAAGGTGCGGTTAATCCAGTGTCTGCAGGAGTTGGTGTAACATATATAATGCCTTCAGAACAGGACAAAACTGTTGGAGACCTTTATTACTGGTATAGTTACTGCGAGGTTCCAAAGCGTATTGCCAAAGATGTGGAAATAAGCACAGACTATATGGCGTACATCTCTGATGATCAATATTTTTTCATTTACTCCAAAACAATAGATGGAAAAAAGAACCTGATGAAATCCTATGTTATAGAGGATGATATTACCACAAAAGAGACTAAGGATTACACAGTGACAGAAGAAGTATTTGTTGCCGGCAACTGTATCCCGCTTAATGTCTTTACAAAGGGGGCTATCTATTATGATCTTGATAAAAAAGAGATGTATTATACCCTAGATGGTAATACTAGATTAATATATTCAGGAGAGTACGACAGATACTACGTAAACTATCATTCCATTATGATCATTCTTGGGGACAAGGCCTATTACTTTGGAGGGCATGAATCTCAGAAGGAAGCTGTTCAAATAATGGATGGCGGTTTTGATAATATTTTTAACATTGATGAGGAGGTTAATAGCGAGCGTAAGGGCTATCCTCTTCCTAACAATGTAGTGATAATAGATAAGTCCGGAAAAGAATACCTGTTTAGAGATAACCACGGCTCTGGTAAGGGAATACAGTTATTTGAGCTTAGCCATAAGGTTGAGGATCCCGGGGTAGAGCTGTTTGGATATTATCTGACATTTATTGAAGATGGCAAGCTATATTATGAAGAATATTTGCCTGAAGGTGTTGAGAAGTATATTAAGTTTGACACGGAAAAGGCTGTGGACTACTGCTATAGTGCCGACGGACAGGATTTTATAATTTACACCGAATCAGGAAATCTATATTGCCAGGAAAAAATACCAGATAAAGAGTATTTACTGGATACACAGGTAGATAAGGGATTAAATGGAATTGGATGTAATATGACATTTCTTCGTTCTAGCAGCGGATTTGTTTATTCCAAAGGCGGGAAATTTATTTTCTGCGATATCTCAGATCCAAGTAGAACAACGCCTACCTTGAATGGAGAAAAAGGATATTTTGTAAGAGATAATGGAATCACATACTTTGTATATGAAGGAGCAGAAGAAGAAGATTACCAGTATTTCTATCTGAATATGGTGATATATAGGATCATGTAAAAACATGTAGAGAAGGAGGTCGAAAAGACCTCCTTTTTTGGTGAATATTGATGAAAAGAACTTGAAATAAACTTGCTAAAAATATGCAAAATTTTTGAAGTAAAATTTTAGTAAAAATGTCAGATAGCATTATTCCACAATTAATCTTAGAATTTTACGTAGACGACTTATCAATAATGTACAAATCATAATGTACAGGATTATCGATGTGGGAAATCGATAGTATGAAAAATTGAAAGGGGTATGAAAATGAAAAAGGATTGGAGGAGAGTTCTATCGTCGGTTCTTGGAGTGACAGTGGGTGTTACTACCTTGTTTCAGGCCGGGAGTATATCGTCGATAGAGGCTCAGGCAGCTGACGTTAAGGTGGACAAGACTGTTAAGCTTTCACCTGCCAAAGCATCAGTATTTAACGACACTGATGGCGACGGATTCGGTGAGTTCCAGGGCTTTGGAACGAGCCTATGCTGGTGGGCAAATCGTGTGGGGTATAGCGATGAACTTACGCAGCAGTCTGCGACAGCATTCTACGACAAGGAAGAAGGCCTTGGAATGACTATCGGCAGATACAACGTTGGTGGTGGAGACAACGTTGGAGAAGCACCTGAAGTATCTGTAAACGAAAAAGCGGTATTTTATGACACATCTTCGGATGCTCTAACTTATGCCGGATCTAAGATGAGTCCATCTACCAACACCAGCCTTCAGAATGTAAGTTTTTCAAGATCTGATGCGGATTTTGGATTTACAGCAGGCAAAAATGTTGGTTCTTTTGATGCAATCGGATGGGTCAATAATCTTGATGGAGAAGTTGGCTCAGGTGACAATCTTCACTACCTGATAAACGTAGAAGAGGACGGTACATATACAGTAAAGATGCTCTTTACACTCTCTGGAACCAATAAGAGAGGCGTTAGCATGAGGGTAACTACAGAGGGAGCTACCACATATGAGCATGAGGAAGAAGGGGCTGGAACAGAAGGGGATGAGCTTGTTCCAGAAAGCGATATTCTAGAGGGAAAAGAAACAGAGGCATCTGATGCTGCATCAGTTGAAGCATCTGAGACAGAGGAAAAAGAAGATATTCAGAAAGAATCTTCAAATGAAGATGAGGTAGTAGAAGATGCAGTAGGAGATGCAGAAGAAGCTAAAGAGGAATCTGTAATTGAGGCAGAGAAGGTAGCTGAAACAAAGGCTCTTACAGAGTCAGGGGATAATAAGAGTGATGTCGTTCTTGAAGAAGTAGCATCTAATTCAACTGTCTACACTCAGCATGCAGATGATGTAAACAAGGGCGTTATAGCTTCTGGCAACAACAATATGCTCTTTGTTGTAACATTTGAAAATGTTGAGCTCAAGGCAGGCACAAACAAGATCGATATCGGTGGAGCTGATGGAGACTGGTGTCTTGACTATGTAAAGATGGCAATCATCAAGTCTGGTGAAGAAGGCGAGCTTCCAGAAGGCAGCGATTTCCTTCACGGAGACCACATAAGAAGATCTGACTCTATCGTTCCTGGCTACGCAACAGACGTAACAAAGATCAATCTTGAGAAGCATGATGCCCAGTACTATGAGACAAATTTTGCAAGAGCAGACTTTGACTGCGGCTTTGCTTGGAACTACAACTGGGATGCTGACAAGAATCAGATGAACGTTCTTATTGCGGCAGCTAAGGCTGCGGGAGATGAGTTTATTGGCGAAGCATTCTCCAATTCACCTCCATATTTCATGACAGTATCAGGATGTTCGTCAGGAAACGTGAATGCAAGTGAGGATAACCTTAGAGCAGATTCAGTTAACGCCTTTGCATGCTATATGGCAGATGTCATTGAGCACTGGGCACAGGAAGGAGTTATTAACTTCCAGTCCACAACTCCAATGAACGAGCCATATACAAACTATTGGGGTGCATATAGTAACAAGCAGGAAGGCTGCCACTTTGATATTGGTGAGTCTCAGTCAAGAATTCTTGTGGCACTCAATAAAGAGCTTGAGAAAAAAGGCATAGATATTCTTATCTCTGCCTCTGATGAAACAAGTATCGATACAGCTATTACCTCTTTTAACGCACTTACAGATGAGGCAAAAGAGGTTGTGGATAGAATCGATGCGCACACCTACAGCGGATCAAACAGAGCAGGGCTTAAGGCTCTTTCAGAAGAAGCTGGCAAGAATCTCTGGATGAGTGAAGTTGATGGAACCTTCGAAGCAGGTACAAATGCAGGCGAAATGAAGGCAGGACTTGGCTTTGCGCAGAGAATAATAACTGACGTAAATGGCATGATGCCATCAGCATGGATCATGTGGGATGCAGTAGATATCCATATTGATTCAAACAATCAGTATGATACAGCAACAGCTGAGTCAGTTGAAAAAATGCTCGCAGAAGGCAATGGCTTCTGGGGTATTGCAATTGCAAACCATGATACACAGGAACTTATCCTTAGCAAGAAGTATTACGCTTTTGGTCAGTTCTCAAGATACATCAGACCAGGATACGCTATCATCGGATCAAGCGATCAGACAGTAGCAGCCTTTGATCCCAAGGAAGGCAAGGTAGTTGTTGTTGCTGTGAACACAGCTGGAGATGACAAGACCTGGAAGTTTAACCTTCAGGACTTCTCACAGATTGGAACAAAGGTAACTGCAATCCGTACAAGTGGAAGCAGAGCTGATGGCGAGAACTGGGCAGATGTAACAGCTAGCGATAACATCGTAGTTGATACAGAAGCCAAGAATGTTACAGCAACACTTAAGGCTAACTCAATCACAACCTACATAATTGAGGGTGTTGTATATGACAGCAGCGCAGAGACAGTAGTTTCTGTAGACAACAATACAATTTTTGCAGTTAAGGGAACAGCAGCAGTTCTTCCTGAAACTGTAAGCGTTAAGACAAGCAAAAACAACACTATAAATGCCAAGGTTACCTGGGAAACAGAAGGCCTTGATCTTACAAGTGCCAGCGAAGTAACAGGTATTCTCGATGGCTACGGATATGAAGTAACCTTTGCAATTAAGTTTGTTGACCCTAATATGGCATGGTACATCGATTGTAACGACAATGAAAAAGGTCATACTTCATACAAGACAATGGATTCCTATGCAGATCTTTTCAATGAAGTTCCAGACCAGAAGTACGATGGAACCTGGGGAAGACTTGAGGATTACGGCGCATACAACAACTCAGACGATGATCCATGGGCTTATGGATGGTATGCATATTCAAATCAGAGCATTGATTACACAGTTCCTTTAGATGCAGGCGATTACACGCTGACCTTCGGATTTAAGGAATGGTGGAATCAGTCAAGACCTATGTCTGTATACGCAGTAATAGATAAAGAGGAGTACCTCCTTGGAAACACTAATTCCAAGAACGGCAAGAATAACTGGAATACACCAGTATACAGCTACAGCCTTTCAGAGAAGGCAGATGTAACCTTCTCAGTCAGGAAAAATGGTGGTCCTGATCCAGTTCTTTCATTTATCAGGGTACAGAAGAACCTTTCTCTTGGTGAGCTAAAGAGTCAGCTGGTCAAGGCTCAGCAGATAGATACAACAAACTATTCAGTGGCTAAGCTGTCCAGACTACATGCCCTTTTGGAAAAGGCACAGACACTTATGCTCAGAGCAGCAACAACTCAGCAGGACATTGATGCTATGGTAAAAGAGCTGTCTGAGTTTGTAGAATCAGATGGAAACAT
>JAEEGL017096061.1_pt1 | contig 21975 bp, 17 predicted proteins | sample 9134231 | NCBI WGS metagenome assembly JAEEGL01 (sample SAMN16246548, study PRJNA631951) | gut metagenome | biome: gut microbiome; feature: rumen; material: fiber-attached | host: Bos | place: Iran: Karaj | collected 2018-10 | reverse complement strand
GGGCAGTCATATACAATACTTCTCAGGACTCATCCGCTTATGCGAGGATCGCGGATCCCACGCGTCCTTCACACGCCTCCCTGACCGCAAGGATGAAGTACGGACCGGACGAGGATTTGAGGGGAGGAGGAGCTTTTTCCGGCAGAATGACCGCTCCGGTCTGCATCGCCGGAGGCATAGCCCTGCAGATACTGGAAAAGATGGGAGTAAGCATCGGAGCACACCTGAGCAGTATCGGAGATGCCGCTGATGATCCGTTCCCGCTGTATCCGGACAGAGGACTGTTCAGCGCCATAGCGGAACGGGAACTGCCGGTGATAGACCCGGGTTCGGCGGAGAAGATGAAGAAGATCATCCTTGAGTGCGCCGAACAGGGGGATTCGGTGGGGGGGACGGTGGAATGCACTGCCGTGGGTCTTCCTGCCGGCCTCGGCGGGCCGCTCTTCGAAGGCGTGGAAGGACGGATCTCACAGGCGGTATTCGGCATACCGGGAGTGAAGGGAGTGGAGTTCGGGGCCGGATTTAAGGCTTCGGCCATGAAAGGGTCGGAGTGCAACGATCCGTTCATTATAAAAGACGGGCAGATCCGTACAGCTACCAACAATTCGGCGGGGATACAGGGAGGAATAACCAACGGGATGCCGGTGATATTCCGTGCGGCTTTCAAGCCTACGCCGTCCATATCGGTGACACAGAAGACGGTATCGCTGTCCAGAATGGAAGAGACGGAGATCACTATAACGGGCAGACATGACCCGTGCATCGCAGTCAGGGCGGTGCCGGCGGTGGAGGCGATCACTGCACTGGCATTGCTGGATCTTATTGCAGAGGAGAAGGAATGGAGCTTGCTGAGATAAGAAAGAACATAGACAGGATAGATTCACAGATGCTGGATCTGCTCCTGGAAAGGCTGGACTGTTCCGATGCCGTCGCGGAGATAAAGAAGAACAGCGGGACCTCGGCTCTCAATGCGAGGAGAGAAAAGGAGATACTGCAAGAGATCGCACAGAGATCCGGCGACAGGGCATATTATGCGGTCAAACTGTTCCGGTCCGTGCTGGAACTGTCCAGAGAGCGGATGACGTGCCGGATGGACGGAGACTTCAGGGATTCCGGAATAGGTTCCGAGGTCGCATCTGTACGTGAGGAACAGACGAACATCATTCTTATAGGGATGCCTGGCTGCGGAAAGACGACGATAGCCTCTATCCTGGGAAGGATGACCGGGCGGAAGGTGATCGAAACGGATGACCTGGTGGCACAGGAGGCCGGATGCAGTATATCCGAGATCTTTGCGGCAGAAGGCGAGGAAGGATTCAGGAAAAGGGAGACACAGGCCGTCATCAGGGCCTGCGGTTTCTCCGGAGCGGTGATAGCAACGGGCGGAGGAACTGTCACAAGGGCGGAGAACTATCTGCCTTTGCACAGGAGCGGGATCATCTATCAGCTGGAGAGAGATACGGGGCTGCTTGCCAGAGAGGGACGCCCGCTGTCGCTGACAGCTGACTTGGATGAGATGTACCGGGCCCGCAGACACATGTATCTGGCTTTCAGGGACAGGACTGCGGACAACAACGGCACACCGGAGGATGCAGCGGTGCAGATATGGGAGGATTTCGTTGAAACAGCAAAGAGGATCAGGTTCTGAGAAGAGCACTTCCCAGAACAAGACGAATGTGATGCGGATACTGGAACAGAACGGCATCATGCACAGCAGCTATTTCTACGGTGACGGGGAAGCAGCCAGCGGCACGGAGGTTGCTGAGATGCTGGGAGAGGATCCGGACAGGGTGTTCAAGACTCTTGTTACAGCCGGACACAGCGGTGAGCATTATGTGTTCATGGTCCCGGTCAGATGCGAGCTGGATCTGAAAAAAGGTGCGGCCGCTGTCGGAGAAAAGAGCATAGCCATGATCAGAGCAAAGGAACTTCTTCCACTGACGGGATATGTTCACGGAGGCTGCTCTCCCATAGGGATGAAGAAACAGTTCAAAACAGTGGCGGACGAGACGGCAACTCTTTTCGACTGCATACTGTTCAGCGGCGGAAGGATAGGCTGTCAGGTCGAGATGTCCGCGGGAGATCTGGAGAAACTGATACCGCTGACATACGCCGACATCACCGTCTGAAAGGCGGTATGTTTGTCTGTGTCATGCAAAGTATGATATAGTGGAAAAGTTGTGTTGGTTTTTTATTTAGTGAGGTCAGGCATTGAATTCTAAGATCGAAAACAGAGAGAACGGCGACAGATCCCTTCTCTTCTCTTTTATGAAGGGAAGTTGGGGATACTTCGTGCTGAGCATAACCTGCTCGTTCATCGCATCCGGCGCCGACATGGTGATACCCCAGATACTGAGATGCGCCATAGACAACGTCATAGGCGGAAGCGATGAGATGACGTCTATAGTGAGGACCGTCACCGGGTGGTTCGGCGGAACACAGAGACTGAGGCAGGATCTGTGGATCGTGTCGCTGGCGGTCATGGCAGTCGCTGCTGTCAAGGCTGTGGCGCAGTATGTCTTCAGGGTGAGCAACACCAAGGGCTCGGAGACCCTCGCGAAGACGATGAGGGATACGCTGTTCTCGCATATAGAGAGGCTGCCATTCGAGTGGCACATGAAGAACCACACCGGTGACATAATACAGAGATGCACTTCGGACATAGACACTCTGAGGAGGTTCATCTCGGAACAGATGACGTCTGTGGTCAGGATCCTGATAATGCTGATCCTGTCCATGACCTTCATGTTCTCCATGAATCCGCGTCTTACGCTCATAGCGCTGATCCCGACACCGGTGATCTTTATCTACTCGCTCGTATACCAGAGCAAGATGAGAGCGAGATTCAGAGTCTGCGACGAGAGCGAGGGAGTCCTGTCCGCGATGGCTCAGGAGAACCTGACAGGAGTCAGGGTCGTCAGAGCGTTCGGGCGCGAGAAATACGAGAGGGACAGATTTGAAGCCCACAACGAGCAGTACACAGGGCTGTGGCATGAGATGGCGAAACTCATGAGCCGTTTCTGGTGCGTATCAGATACACTGTGCGGCATGCAGGTGCTCGTGGTGATAGCTGTCGGGGCATGGCTCGCAGTAAAGGGCAGGATGCTCCCGGGCGAATATGTGGCTTTCATCTCCTACAACTCCATGATGGCCTGGCCTGTCAGACAGCTCGGGCGCGTGCTCTCCGAAATGAGCAGGGCAGGAGTCTCGGTGGAGAGGATAAGTGAGATCCAAAGGGCGGATGAGGAGAAGAACGATCCTGAAGCCCGGAAGCCTGACCTTGACAGAGATATAAGATTCGAACATGTCAATTTCTCCTATGACGGGGAGACCGATGTGCTGACCGACATAGATTTTACGATGAAGGCAGGGAGCACTCTCGGCATCCTGGGAGGAACCGGCAGCGGAAAATCCACCATGGTCCTGCTCCTGGACAAGCTGTATGAGGTACAGAAGGGAAGGGGAAGGATCACTATCGGAGGAGTCGACATCAGGGATATAGATACCAAGCATCTCAGGGAGAATATCGGCATGGTGCTGCAGGAGCCGTTCCTGTTCTCGGCGTCCATAGCGGAGAACATCGCGATCACTGCACCTGAAATCGATATGGACCGCGTGAGGGAGGCATCAGCCGCTGCTTGTCTCGACGAGGCTGTGGAGGGCTTTGCAAAAGGTTATGACACCTTCGTCGGAGAAAGAGGCGTGACACTGTCCGGAGGTCAGAAACAGAGGGCTGCCATTGCAAGGACCCTCATGAAGGATACCCCGATAATGATCTTTGACGACTCTCTGTCCGCCGTGGACATGGAGACTGACGCCAAGATCCGGGCATCCCTTGAGAAGAGGTTCGGCACAGCCAGCATCATCCTCATTTCTCACAGGATAAACACGCTGTCAAAGGCGGACAAGATAATAGTTCTTGATCACGGGCGCATCTCGGAAGAGGGCACTCATGACGAGCTCAAATCTGCCGGAGGGATCTATCAGAAGATCTACGAGATACAGTCCGGCGGAAAGGAGGCGGCTGATGAGCAGTAAGAAGACCAGAGAAAAGAGAGACAGAGGCCTTCCTTTCTTCGGAGTTGGAAAGATACTGCCCTTTGTAAAACCATACAGTCGCACGCTGATAACCATGGTGATATGCGGCCTGCTGGGAAGCGTACAGGACATTGGCATGCCGCTGTTCCAGAGATATTCGCTCAACCACTTCGTGCAGGGCGGCACTGTGGATACTCTCGGATGGTTCATAGCAGGATATCTGCTGATGATATTCACCCAGTCCGCGGCGAACTACGTCGCCTGCGAGCACGCGCTGCGGGTTGAGGTCAGTATAAACAGAGACATCAGGAACGCCATGTTCAGTCATATGCAGACGCTTGCCTTTTCGTTCTTCAACCAGAACAGCGTCGGCTATCTGCACGCCAGGATAATGAGCGATTCCTCCAGAATCGGATCGCTGGCATCCTGGACGCTCATGGACACGATCTGGCATTCCACCTATCTGATAGGTTCGGTGGTGGTCATGTTCTCCATAAACGCGAAGCTTGCGCTGTTTGTGGTATCGATAATCCCGGCCGTGGCGATTCTGTTCTCGATCTTCCAGAAGAGACTTATAGAAGTGAACCGCGAGGTCAGGGAGATCAACTCCACCATAACGGGAAACTTCAACGAGGGCATCACCGGAGCCAAGACCATCAAGTCTCTGGTGATCGAGGATACCATGATAGACAAGTTCGTGGGAGACACTTCAAAGATGTGGCACAAGAGCGTCGGCGCGTCAAGGCTCAGGGGACTGTTCGCGGTCACCATGAACTTCGCGTCTTCGGCTGCTCTGGCAGTCGTGCTCTGGAGAGGCGGATATATCGCCGCGGAGGAGGTCGGGACCTTCTCTATGTTCATGTCATATGCACAGGGAATGATGGAACCGGTCAGATGGATAATCGATGCCTTCTCCGATCTTGTCACTACTCAGGTCAACATCGAGAGGGTCAGCAAGATCCTTGAGACCAGATCCGACGTCACGGATACCCCTGAGGTCATAGAGAAGTACGGCGACTCCTTCTACCCCAGAAAGGAAAACTGGGAGGAGATGAAAGGTGACATAGAGTTCAGGGACGTGTCTTTCATGTACCCGGACGGGGATGAGTACGTGCTTGAGCACTTCGATCTGAAGATACCTTTCGGGACCAACATCGCCATCGTGGGCGAGACGGGAGCAGGAAAATCCACGCTGGTCAACCTGGTCTGCAGGTTCTATGAACCGACCGACGGACAGATACTCATTGACGGCAGGGATGCAAGAGAGCGCTCGCAGCTCTGGCTGCACTCATCTATAGGATACGTGCAGCAGACACCTCACCTGTTCTCCGGCACGATCAGGGAGAACCTTCTCTACGGAAATCCCGATGCCACGGAGGATCAGATCATGCGCGCACTGAAGCTCTGCTCAGCGGATGAGGTCATAGACCGCATCCCGGGAGGACTGGACGGCGATATCGGTGAGGGCGGCGACACCCTTTCAACCGGTGAGAAACAGCTGATCTCATTTGCGAGAGCCATACTGAGCGATCCCAGGATACTTGTGCTGGATGAGGCAACGGCATCCGTCGATACTATCATCGAGCAGAAGATACAGAACGCGATAGACACCATCATCGAGGGCAGGACATCCATAGTGATCGCCCACAGGATATCCACCGTCAAGAACGCCGACATCATACTGGTGGTCAAGGACGGAAAGATCGTGGAGCGCGGAAAACATGATGAACTGATGGCTCTCAATGGCTATTATCACAATCTTTATACAAGGCAGTACGAGGATGAGGTGACATCCGCTTTCCTCGGCTAGGATCAAAGGAAAAACACAGCCCCGGAAACTTGCAGTTCCGGGGCTGTGATGTTTATAATCTTCTTTGGAAAAAAACAGACAGGATTCCCATGGGGATACCTACGGAGGCGCAGTGAAGAAGAAACAGAAGAGATGGTGCAGAAAGAGGGACTGGATCACACTCATCATAGTAAAGATCCTGATGATACCTTATTTCTTCATTAAGATGGGATTCAGATGCCGCAGCGCGAGACTGAGGATGGACCGGCCATATCTCGTCCTGTGCAATCACCAGACATTCTGGGATCCCGGATTCCTTACCATGATGTACAACAGACCGATCCATTTCATGGCGACTGACAACCTGTTCACGAACGGATTCAGTTCAAAGCTGCTGACATTCTTCTTCGGCCCTATCCCGAAGCGCAAGCAGGGAGGGGATATCCAGGCTGTGAAGGCGGCGCTGAAGATCGCCGCGGAAGGCGGAGTGGTCGGAGTGTTTCCGGAGGGCAGCACCACCTACGACGGAAGGCCTACCAGCATCGATATCGGCATAGCGCAGCTGGCGCGGAAGATGAAGGCGGATCTGGCGCTGTGCAACATTGAGGGCGGATACGGATGCGATCCCCGCTGGGCTGCGAAGACCCGCTGGGGATATATGACCTGCAGACAGGTCCAGGTGCTAACTGCGGATGAGATCGCCGACATGACAGACGAGGAACTGCTGGATATCATAGTGGAAAAACTCACGGTGAGCCCTCCTCCGTCCCAATACAGATACAAGTCAAGAAAACGCGCGGAATCGATCGAGAGCGCGGTCTACATCTGCCCGAGATGCGGAGCTGTGAGCACTATAGTCTCCTCCGGCACCGGATTCAGATGTACGGCCTGCGGACTTACAGGCACGTATAACGAAGATCTGACTTTCACTTTCGACGACAGCAGCATTGGTATCACTCTGATGTCTGAGTGGATGGATATGCAGAAAGAACACGTCGGGAAGACAGTCTCCGAATATGACAGATATATCTTCGAGGACGACGGAGTCAGATTCACCATATCTGACAGGAGCATCGGAAAGAGGGTCATACTTGGCATAGGCTATCTCAGACTTGACAGGAATGCCGTGAGCTTCTGCATGTCGGACGGAAGCGAACGAACGCTGGAGATCTCCAGCATCGATATAGTATCGCCGGTCAGCGGCAGAAAACTGATCATCTCTACAAGGGAGAACTCGTACTTCCTTATCGGAGGAAAGGGATTCAATCCGTACAAGTATGCACAGGCGATATACTACCTCAAGGGAGAGGGAATAAAGGAAATAAAATAAAACATATATTAAGGAGAGAACAGATCAATGGCAGACAAAAACAAGCACACGCTTGAGATCCATCGCAACGAAAAGGGACTGCGTGTGCTCACAGCGAAGGAATGGTTCTTCGTGGTCGTGGTCGGACTGGCCGGACAGCTGGTCTGGTGCGTGGAGAACACATGGTATCCAAACTATATCTATTCCAAGATAGCTCCGGATCCCAACATCATCTCCTGGATGGTGGCTCTGTCCGCGATGGCCAGTACCTTTGGGTGCTTCGTATGGGGAACACTTGGAGACAGACTTGCCAGGAGAAGGCCGCAGATGCTTATCGGATACGCGCTGTGGGGCGTGACGGTGGTCCTGTTCGGGCTTACCGAATATCTGGATCACAGCAAGATGCTGCTGCTGACTGTGGCTGTCGTTGCGGGTGACTGCCTGATGAGCTTCATAGGAGCCATGGCGAATGACTCCGGATTCATCGCATGGACCACCGATATAACGGAAGAGGGCAACCGCGGGAAGATGGGAGCTGTAGTGGCCGTGCTGCCTGTGGCAGGTACCATTATGGGCGGGCTGTTTTTCGGCAAGGTCATCGAGAAGGTCGACTACTTCAATTTCTTCCTGATCCTCGGCGTCTTTCTGGTGCTTATGAGCGTCTGCGTGATCTTTATGGTAAAGGATGCTCCGGACCTCAGGGAAAACAGGGATCCGAAGGGATTCTGGCATCAGGTGTTCTCTGCGTTCAACTTCAGGATCCTCAAAGAGAACCGCATGATGAAGCTCATCTGCATGATATTCTCCGTATACTTCATCGGATTCCAGATGTATTTCTCACATCTGACCAATTTCCTTGTCTATACCCAGGGATACTCCACAGGAAATGCCGGCCTGGTGCTCGGCCTCCCGCTGATCGCCGCGCTGCCCTTTACGTTCCTGTGCAGCAAATATCTGGACAACGGCAAATTCTACAATGTCATGTACGGATCCGTGGCACTTACCATCCTTGGACTCAGCATCGTTTGGATAAAGAGCACGCCGGTCACATGCCTTGGCATATTCCTGTTCGGCACAGGCTATATGTGCATATACCAGTCACTGATGGTCATGCTCAAAAACCATATGCCTGCGAATATGCACGGACAGAGCGAAGGGATCAGACAAATATTCTATGTCATCATCCCCATGTGCATCGGTACGCCCATAGGCTCCTGGCTGATCAATCATTTCGGACATGCCATGCACAATGAACTCGGAGAAGCCGGTTTCTCGGCCAACTGGGTCACGTTCATAGTGGCAGCATGCTGGATGCCGCTGACCCTTATACCCATCACGATGGCAAAAAAAGAGTACAGGAAACTGCACCCGGAAAAGTAGATCTGCAAACTGTGATCAAAGAGCGGCCTGAAGGCCGCTCTTTTTATGCGTCGGGAGACCGCACATCGCTTCGATAGAATTCACAAATTCCACATTTGGCGATTGGGGAAGATGCTGAATATGCACATGGACAATTCTCTTTTGCGGAGCGGAAAAGTATAATTCAATTACTGGAAAACCAATAAAAAAGAAAGAGAGAAACGACAATGCTACGTGAAGTAAAAGTTGAGAACGGCGTCGTCAGGGGCCTTCCCGCCGCTGATCCCCGTATCACATCCTTCAAGGGTATTCCTTTTGCTGCACCTCCCGTCGGCGATCTCCGCTGGCGTGCCCCCCAGCCCGCAAAAGACTGGGACGGAGTGCTGGACTGCTATAAGTTCGCGCCTATCTCGATGCAGCATATTCCCGGCATCGACGAGACCAACATCTACACCAGAGAGTGGAACGTCGATCCCGAGATCCCGATGGACGAGGACTGCCTGTATCTTAACGTATGGACCCCCGCGAAGAAGGCCGATGAGAAACTGCCGGTATTCGTGTGGTATTTCGGCGGCGGCCTCAGAGAAGGCAACCCCGCTGAGATGGAGTTCGACGGAGAGCGCATAGCGAGGCGCGGAATAGTGGTAGTCACCATCAACTACCGCCTCAACTGCTTCGGATTCATGACACATCCGGAGATAGTTGCGGAGAATCCCGATGCTCCGGCCAACTTCGGACACCTCGACCAGCAGGCAGGTACCCGCTGGGTCAAGAGGAACATCGCCGCCTTCGGCGGAGATCCCGAGAACATCACCATCGGCGGACAGTCCGCCGGCGGCATGAGCGTCACTGCTCAGCTGTGCTCACCGCAGAATGAAGGCCTTTTCCAGAAAGCCATCATCATGAGCGGCATGGGCGCAAATCCCTACAAGACGTCCTTCATCAGGAAGTACAGTTTCGAAGAGACTCAGCAGCTCGGCGTCAAGTTCTTTGAGTTCATGGGCGTAAAGACTCTGGCGGAAGCGAGAGCGATCGATGCCTGCACGCTCAGAGACAAGTGCGAAGAGTTCTGCGCTCAGGAGCATCTCATGTGGATGACCTGCGTGGACGGCGTATACCTCACAGAGGACACTGACAAGACCCTCATGACCCGCAAAGACTGGCCGGTACCGCTCATCGTCGGATGCACCGTCGGCGAGACCCGTTCACCCATAGTCGCCAGAAGCATGGATGACTTCAGGAAGCTCGCAGAGCACGCTTTCCCGGAGCGCGTGGATGAGTACATGGAGCTCATAGGCGCCGATGTGCCCACCGCCATGGACCGCACAAGGATCAACGGAGCGGAGATAGCGATCCGCGTCATGAAGGAATTCGATGAGAAGAACGGCAATGACCGTCCGATCTACTTCTACAGGTTCAATCCTGAGATGCCCGGATATGATCATCCCGGAACCTTCCACTCCTCCGACCTGTGGTTCCATTTCGAGAACCTCGCAAAGTGCTGGAGACCCTTCACCGGCAAGCACTATGATCTGGCCCGCCAGATGTGCAACGCCCTGTGCTTCTTCTTCAAGAACGGCGACCCGAACGGACTGGATGTCACCGGACTGCCACAGCCGCTGTGGAAGCCCTACACCCTTGAAGAGCACAACATCATGTACTGGGGAGACACACCTCAGCCCTATGTTGATCCTCAGAACGATCTCAAGGACTTCCTCACCGAGGAGTTCCGCAAGGAGTTCGTATAACTGATTTCAGCTGAAGATCCAGATTGAAAAGGAGCCGGCAGTCTGCCGGCTCCTTTTTAGTTTCAGAATATGGGGTCACTTGCACGCTTCCACGAAAGATCTGAACAGTTTTCTGCTGTTCTCATCGTTCTTGAAGAGCATCTCGGGATGCCACTGCACCGCCCGGAAAAATACCGGGCCGGGACGGAAGAATGATTCCACCAGGCCGTCCGGAGCCCATGCCGTGGGTACCAGGCCGTCAGCCAGATCCTTTATTCCCTGATGATGAAAACTGTTGACAACTATCGGGCCGCCTCCGAGGACATCTGCCAGGGGAGAGCCGGGCGCTATGCTGACTTCGTGGGTAGGCACATTATAAGGCTCTGACTGCCGGTGAGAGATCCTGGTGTCATACTGGGTATAGAGATCCTGGTAAAGAGTGCCTCCCAGTGCCGCATTGAGGAACTGCAGACCTCTGCAGATCCCGAAGACAGGCTTTTCGAGCCTCAGTGCTTCCCTGATAACAAGCAGTTCCAGCTTGTCGCGCTGTTCGCTTACCTCTTCCAGCTGCGGAAGAGACTCTTCCCCGTAGATGGACGGTGATACGTCCTGCCCTCCGGTGAACAGGATCCCGTCGCACATCTGCGTGAACTGGGCTGCCAGTTCCTCATCCTCGGTGAAAGGGAATATGAGCGGAGCTCCGCCTGCTTCCATGATCCCTTCCAGGTAATCAGGTCTCATCCACAGCTGTTCTTTTTCTGCTCTCCAAAGCGGCAGTACGCCGATGACTGGTCTCATTTTATTCTCCGTTCATTGATGTTGTTTCCATAAACATAGTATCATACAGCACAAGGACAGTCAGTCTGTTTTGCCAACAGGCGGCATTTGTGATATATTATCGCTCGTGAAAAACATAGGAGGCAGATGAATTGAGGATACTTGCAGCTGATTACGGCGACGCGAGGACCGGACTGGCCGTGTGTGATTCAAACGAGACCATAGCCAGCCCAATAGGCAATGCAGAAGGAAAGGGAATGTTCGCTGTTGCGGCTTCCACAGCGGCAAAAGCCGTGGAGCGCGGAGCGGGCATGGTAGTTGTGGGGCTGCCTGTCAATATGGACGGGACAGAGGGACCAAGGGCGGCCAAATGCAGGAAGTTCGCTTCAGCTCTGGAACGTGAACTGGAAGGCAGGAATATCGAGGTCGTACTGTGGGATGAGAGAAGCACCACGGTGCAGGCTTACAGAAACCTGCTTGCTGCAGATGTCTCGGGAAAGAAAAAGCGCGGACTGATAGACTCGGAGGCAGCCAGGATAATCCTTGACAGTTACCTCAGTTACAGAAGAAATCAAAAGAAGGATCAGTGAATATAAAGAGATCCGTACCGGCCGGTACGGATTTCATGCTTTATTCAGACCAAATAGTAGTCCATCAGGACCTTGATGCCTATCGCTATAAGGATGCAGCCTCCCAGAACAGAAGCTCTGCTTCCGATCCTCTCGCCGAGCTTCTTCCCGATCTTAAGGCCCGCTATGCAGATGAAGAATGTGACCGCACCTGCTATGAGAGCGACCAGAAGAGCCTTGCCGAAACCGTAATCGGCTATGGTGAGACCAACGGATAGGGCATCGATGGCGGTGGCAACGCCCTGGAACGCGAGCTGTGATCCGCTGACAGGATGATCTACGACCTCGGGGGAGGAACTGCCGCTGAGTCCTTCCCTGAGCATATTTCCTCCTATCCAGGACAGCATGATCAGGGCTGCCCAGGGTATCAGACCTTCAAGGAACATGAAGACGCTCAGCAGAGTATGCACCAGAAACCAGCCGATCAGCGGAAACGCTGCCTGACAGAATCCGAAGGTCCCCGCTATGAGAAGTCCTTTTCTGGCAGACATGTCGGGTTCGGCCAGTGTGTCGGCTATCGATACGGAGAAGGAGTCCATGGCTAGACCGGCTCCCAGCAGTATGTTTTGTATAAAGAATGTGAGACCCATGTAAGCTCCGGTACAAAAAAGGATCCCCGGGCCCTGCAGACCTTGCAGTGTCCGGGGAATTATTATTCTACGCTGTATCCGCTCTCAGGTCAAACCATGTTCTTCATTTCCAGATACAGGAACTTGTAGCTCTCGGCGGATCTGCTCCAGCTCATGTCGCATCTCATGGCTCTGGTCCTGACTTCCTTCCAGGAGTCCCAGTCGTAATACAGATCCTTGGCGCGGATCATTGCATTGTACAGATCCCAGGCCTCGTAGTTCTGGAACGTGAAGCCCCATCCCTCTCCGTCGCCGCAGTCCCTGACACTGTCAGACAGTCCTCCGGTCTTTCTGACGACCGGGATGGTTCCGTAGCGCATCGCCTGCATCTGAGCAAGGCCGCAGGGTTCCGTCTTTGAGGGCATCAGGAAGATGTCGGCACCAGCATACATCCTCTTGGAAAGCGAAGTGTTGTAAGCTATCCTCGCGGAACAGCTTCCCGGATAACGGGCTGCGATGTCGGTGAATATCTGCTCGTATTTGGCGTCTCCTGTTCCGAGTATGGCGACCTGGATACCGTTCTTTATTACTTCATCCATGATGGGAGCCAGCAGATCGACGCCTTTCTGCTCCGTGAGCCTGGCTATCATGACTGCCAGAGGCCTGCCGTCATCGTCCAGACCGAACTCATTGAGGACATCCCTCTTGCATGCGAGCTTTCCTTCCTGGTCGTCGGCGGTATAGTTGGCTGCGATCGCCGGATCCGTTTCAGGGTTCCAGGTGTCGAAATCTATGCCGTTGAGGATGCCGCAGAGTTTGAACTGCAGTCCTTTCAGCAGGGGATCCAGCCCGAATGAGTACCAGGGGTCAAGTATCTCGGAAGCATATGTCGGACTCACCGTATTGACCTTGTCTGACAGCTCTATGGCCGCTTTCATCAGGTTCAGGCACCCGTCCCATTTCATGAGGGTCAGATCCGATTCCGGCAGACCGAATATGTCTCCGAGGATATACGGGTCATACTGCCCCTGGAATTGGATGTTGTGGATGGTGAACAGCGTCTTTACCGCTGCCAGTTTTCCAACCCATCTGTACTCGCGCAGATAAACGGGTATCATGGCAGTCTGCCAGTCATTGCAGTGAATGATGTCAGGCTCGAAGTCGATCCGGCACAGAGCTTCAATCACCGCTTTGGAGAAGAATGCGAAGCGTTCACCGTCATCGTATTCGCCGTAGAGCGAGCTGCGTTTGAAGTACTGCTCGTTGTCGATGAAGTAGTACGTAACACCTCTGTCCTTGAGTTCGAAGATGCCGCAGTAGGCGCTTCTCCAGCTCAGGGAAACATAGCAGTATGTTATGAATCTCATCTTGTCTCTCCAGTCCTTTGAGATTGAACTGTAGAGAGGAAGTATCACGCGCACGTCGCAGTTGCTTCTGTTGAGGTAGACCGGAAGGGAACCTGCAACATCCGCAAGTCCTCCAGAGGCGGCGAATGGAGCGACTTCACTGGAAGCAAAGAGCACCCTTACGTCGGGACCCTTCCTGCTTCTTCTGGAAGTCTTCGGTTTCGTCTCGGAGGCTGCCTTTGACGTTTTAGAGGAGCTCCTCTTTGCCGGAGCTTTTGTCTCAGTAGCGGCGGTCTCCGCCGCTGTAGCTTTCTTTCTGGGCATGATCAAACCACACTTTTCTTTTTGATGTAGAGAGGATACTCAGGATCTCCGGCGAGTTTCTTGCCGGACGTGACCGTGACATCCTTATCGGTGACGACGCACTCTAGATCAGCGCCTGCACATACGCGGGTGTTCTGCATAATGACGCTGTTCCTGACGACTGCGCCTTTCTCGATGACGACATCGCGGAAGAGCACGCAGTTTTCCACGGTGCCTTCAATGGTGCATCCGTCTGCCACGAAACTGTTCCTGACGTCGCAGCCTATGCTGTAGCGGACAGGAGGCGAGTCATGGACTTTGGTATAGATTATCTGCTTTCCGAACAGCTTCGAGGTCTTTTCGGGATCGGTGAGCTCGAGGCTGATATTGTAGTAGCTCCTGAGCCCGGTGATCCTGCGGACATAATCCGTGTACCTGTATGCCACCACCTTGAGCTCGTTGATGTGCTCAAGCAGGATATCTCTCTCGAAGAAAGTCTTCGCGTGTGCGCTGGCATCCGCGATGAGCTCAAGCAGTTTGAGCCTCCCGATCACCATGATGTTCATGCTCTGCAGATAATTCTCATCGAATCTGTTGATCATTATATCGTTGACGGTCCCGTCCTCTCCGCATCTGACGGAGATGCAGTTGGATACGTTCTCGGGATCCGGATCCGGGTCCCTGCAGACCATGGTGACATCGGCTCCGGTGCTGATGTGTTTGTCTATGATATCCGATATATCAGGGGAGCAGATATGATCTGTGTCAGCAAAAAGAACCAGATCGCTTGAGGAATGCTCTATGAAATCCCTCACGGCGTAAAGGGCTTCGATCCTTCCGTGAAACGCCATGTTTCCTTCCGAACTTGTATAGGAATACGGGGAGAGGATGGAGATGCCGCGCCTTCTGGCGAGGTCCCAGTCCCTGCCGGATCCTATGTGGTCAACAAGACTCTGGTAGTTGTTCTTGGTGACGATGCCGACCTGAGATATGCCGGCGTGGACCATAGCCGAAAGGGTGAAGTCCACAAGACGGTAGCGCCCGCCGAAAGGAAGGGAAGCCATGGAGCGTTCCTGTGTCATCTCGCGGACGGAATTCTCATGCATGTTTGCAAAAATGATTCCGAGAGTGTCGCGTGTCAGCATTTTACTTCGCCCTCCTTGACATCTTCATAGATCATTGCGCCTGCTTTTATATCTGCATTGTTCCCGACTTTGAGACCGGGGCCGACGACCGCGATGCCCCATTTATCGACATCCGAGAAGCTTTCAGGGCTCTCGCCGACGACCGCACCGGAACAAACCGTGCTGTTCTCGGCGATGATCGCGTATCTGACCTTGGCTCCTTTCTCGACTCTGGCTCCGGGAAGCAGCAGGCTGAAAGATACCTCCGCGCCTTCTTCCACGCAGGCCCCGCCGAACAGAACGGAGCTCTCAACGTCTCCGAATACCCGGCTGCCCTCGGTGACAAGCGAGTTCTCGACCTTGGCGGTCGAAGAGATGAAATGGGGAGGCAGCGACTGAGGCCTTGAATAGATCCTGCTGTCCTTGGCCCAGACGTCGAAGGGCCTGCTGGGGTTCAGAAGGTCCATGTTAGCGTCCCAGAGGCTCGCGATGGTCCCTACGTCCTTCCAGTATCCCTCGAAGCGGTAGGCCTGCATCTTCTTTCCGTCATTGAGCAGGGCGGGGATCACGTTCTTGCCGAAGTCATGCTCGCTGTTGGGGTCGGCGTCGTCCCTGAGAAGGTATTCTCTCAGGACGTCCCAGCTGAAGATATAGATACCCATTGAGGCGAGGTCGCTCTTGGGATTCTTGGGCTTCTCCTCGAATTCATATATGACGTCGTTCTCGTCGGCGTTCATGATGCCGAATCTGGAGGCTTCCTCCATCGGTACTTTCATGACCGAGATTGTGCAGTCAGCGTGGGCGGCCTTGTGCACGTCCAGCATGCTGCGGTAATCCATCTTGTAGATGTGGTCGCCGGAGAGGATGAGGACGTACTGGGGATCGTATCTGTCTATGAAGCGGATGTTCTGGCAGATCGCATTCGCGGTGCCGAGATACCAGTCGCTCCCGCTGGCCTTCTGATAGGGAGGCAGCACATGTACGCCTCCGTCCAGACGGTCGAGATCCCAGGGCTTTCCGTTGCCTATGTACTCATTGAGTTCAAGAGGCTGGTACTGAGTCAGTACACCTACGGTGTCGATGCCTGAGTTGGTGCAGTTGGAGAGAGGAAAGTCTATGATGCGGTATTTCCCTCCGTATGGAACTGCCGGTTTGGCGATGTTCTGCGTAAGGGCGTACAGACGGCTGCCCTGACCGCCCGCAAGAAGCATCGCGACACATTCTTTCATTGCTGCGTCCTCCTGGTGTTTGTTTTTGGTGATTCTAGATAGATCGCCGACATAGGCGGCAGATCCACACAGATCGAATTATCGAAACCGTTGTACGGTGTTTCGTCCGACTTGAATGACAGTATACCCGGCCTTGTGCCGCCGCCGAACTCAGTAAGCTCAGAGTTCAGCATGATCCTGTAATTCCCGGGATACGGCACGCCGAGACGGTAGTACTTGCGCTCGACAGGCGCAAAGTTGCATATGACCACCACCGCGGAGCCGTCCGACGCATACCTTATGAAGGACAGGCAGTTGCGGTCTGCGTCATCGGCATTTATCCACCTGAACCCGTTCCAGCTGTCATCCTGGTCCCAGAATGCGGGAGTGTTCCTGTATATGCTGAAGAGCTCCTTCATGTAGGAGCGGAACCTGCGGTGCTTGTCATAATCCAGCAGCAGCCAGTCAAGTCCTTCCGCATAGCGCCATTCTATGAACTGGGCAAACTCATTTCCCATGAAGGTGAGCTTCTTGCCCGGATGGGCAAACATGTATGCATAGAACGCCCTGAGGTTCGCAAACTTCTGGTCGTAATCCCCGGGCATCTTGTCGATCATGGAGCGCTTGCCGTGAACTATCTCGTCGTGAGAGATGGGGAGGATGTAGTTCTCGGAATATGCGTACATCATGGAGAAGGTGAGCCTGTTGTGCATTCCCTTGCGGAAGAACGGATCCGTCTCGCAGTAGCTCAGAGTGTCGTTCATCCAGCCCATGTTCCACTTGTAATTGAACCCGAGGCCTCCAACGGATGTGGGCTTGGTCACCATAGGCCATGCTGTGGATTCTTCGGCGGCCATTATGGCATTCGGGAATCTGGCGTATATCTGATCATTGAGTTTTTTGAGGAAAGCGATGGCTTCAAGATTCTCCCTGCCTCCCTGTGAGTTAGGGGACCATTCGCCGTCCTTGCGGTCATAGTCCAGATATAGCATGGAAGCTACCGCATCCACTCTCAGCCCGTCGATGTGATAGGTATCGAACCAGTTGATGGCGCTGCTAATAAGGAAGCTCTGCACTTCAGTCTTTCCGTAGTCAAAGACTCTTGTGCCCCATCCCTTGTGCTCCATGCGGAAGGGATTGCTGTCTTCATAGCAGTAGCTTCCGTCGAACTCGCACAGACCGTGGGCATCCTTGGGGAAGTGGGCAGGTACCCAGTCCATGATCACCCCGATGCCCTTCTGATGCATCCTGTCGATGAAGTACATGAAGTCATGAGGAGTCCCGTATCTTGAGGTCGGCGCAAAGTAGCCTGTCACCTGATATCCCCAGGAACCGTCAAAAGGATACTCCGAGAGCGGCATGAGCTCTATGTGGGTATACCCCATCTCGCTGACATACTCCGAGAGCTGGTCCGCGAGATCCCTGTAGCTCAGTACCGAGCCGTCCTCATGTCTCTTCCATGAGCCGAGATGGACCTCATATATGTTCATCGGCTTATTGAAAGAAGGCGCTATCTCCCTGTGCTGCCACTGCCCGTCGTGCCACTCGTAACCCGATGTGTCATAGAATTTGCTTGCAGTGCCGGGAGCTGTCTCCGCATGGAAGGCGAAAGGATCAGATTTGTACAGTTCTTTGCCGTCTGCGGTGACGATCAGGTACTTATATGAATCAAACTGAAGGACTCCGGGAACGAAGCATTCCCAGACACCCTCCTCGCTTATCCTCTCCATAGGAGAAGCATCTGTGCTCCACTCGTTGAAGCTGCCGGTCACGAAGACCGAGGCGGCATGCGGAGCCCAGACACGAAATACCGCGCCATCTGTTCCGTCACGGAAGTCGGGCTGAGAGCCGAAATATCGGTAGCTCTCATAGTTCGTTCCCTGATGAAAGTAGAATACCGCGGGATTGTTGCTGTATGACATGTGCCAATCCTCACATTTTTATGTAATTATTATAATTATGAGATGATGCACTTTTCAACTTTAATATAAAATACACAAAGAAATAACTGAAAATAGAGCGTATACTGTTTCGGGATCGGCACAGGTGAGGGAGACTGTGTCCGATGATCCCGTGACATTATATATGAGGGAAATGGTCCGGAGTGCAACAATCCTGTATAATTAACACACTTATTATCTGACGGAGGCATTCTGGTGGATCCGGAACTGTGCATAAAAGCGAAACAAGGCGATGCCGATGCATTTGCCCGCCTTTATGAATCTGTTTCCTCTAAACTGTATTCCACGGCATTCTATATGCTGGGACGCAGAGAGGATGCGGAAGACGTAGTTATGGAAACTGTCACGGATGCGTTCGCCGAGATATCGTCGCTCAGGGATCCCAATGCCTTTGAGGGTTGGATATTCCGCATACTCATGAACAAGCTCAGGCGAAAGCGCAAGAGCTATATCGGGGAGAGCGTGGAGCTCAATGAAGACATAACATCTTCCGGCGGCGGCCCCTCTGATGAAGGCATAGCTGTGAGAAACGCCCTGAACAGGCTGCCGGAAAAGGACAGGGAGATAATCATGCTTGACGTCCTGGGAGGCTACCGGTCCGACGAGATCGCGGCGATGCTGGGGATGAATCCCAATACGGTGAGATCGAGAAAACTGCGTGCCTTTGAGAGGATACGCGCCATGCTTAAAGAGGATTGAGATGGCACAGACAAGGGAATTCACAACAGAAGAGATACAGGAGCAGCTCCGCAGGGAGATGCCTGTTCTTGACGTGCCGGAGACGCTTTCCGCTGAGAACGTGGCAGCTGTGCTCAAACAGAGGAAAAACAGCAAGAAGACACCGATATATGTATGGGTGAGAAGCGCTGTTGCAGCTGCCGCAGTACTGGCTGTCGGATTCGGGGCAATAAGAGCGGCCGGTATGCTGGGCGGGAAGAAGGGGGAGTCATACAGTGACCAATTCTTCCCGGAGGAATCCGGAGGAAGTTACTATTATGCCGGTGACGGAGAGACAGACGGCTACAGTTCTGCGGAGATACCGAGCGTTGCGAACGATGCCGCCAAGGAAGTTCACAGCGAAGAAACGCAGGTGATGGTGCTGGCCCCGGGAGAGGAACTGGTGATCGGCACGGAAGTGCCTTTCGAGGGGACGGACATCAAGAGCGATGTCTCATACGGGAACAGCACCGGGAACACGGATGACATCTGCAAGGTGAGGCTTATAGAAGGAGATCGAGGTCAGGCCGAGATAGAACTGAATGCCGTATCCGCCGGATCGATCTCCGTAGAGCTCACAAGGGACGGAGAGACGCAGTATCATATCGACATAACTGTGGCAGAATGAGCGATAAAGGCCCCAAGGGGCCTTTTTTTGTGGAGATTGCGTCTCCTTTGTTGTATATTTATAGTACGGAAAACAAGACAATAATACATATATTGGAGGACAAGATGGACGCTTTTGCTGAATACAGAAGATGGCTCGAAAATGTCAGAGACGATGAACTGCTCGCGGACCTCAGAAGCATAGAAGGAGACGAAGAAGAGATCCGCAGCCGCTTTTCACGCCACCTGTCCTTCGGGACCGCAGGAATGAGGGGAATCCTCGCGGCGGGCACCGACAGGATGAATGTTTACTCGGTCGGCAGAGCCACACAGGGCCTCGCGGATTATATCAATGAGGAATTCGGAGGAGGCTCCGTGGCTATCTCATACGACAGCAGGATCAAGAGCGAAGAGTTCGCCCGTGAGACCGCATCCATACTGGCGGCCAACGGTATCAAAGCTTATCTGTACAGCAGGCTCATGCCTGTTCCGATGCTGTCATTCGCAGTGAGAGAACTCAAATGCCAGGCGGGAGTCATGATCACGGCCAGCCATAACCCGTCACAGTACAACGGTTACAAGGTTTACGGCAGCGACGGCTGCCAGATGACCGATGCCGCCGCTGACACGGTCCTCGGAAAGATCGAGGCGCACGATTACTTTTCGGGAATAAAATCGGAAGATATCAACGAAGCGCTCTCATCGGGCCGTGCGGAATACATTCCTGATGAGGTCTGCGAATCGTATTACAGGGCTCTTATGACCTGCAGGGTCAATCCCGACATCCCCGGCAAAGACAGCAGCATCTCTGTTGTGTATACTCCTCTCAACGGAGCGGGAAACGAACCCGTAAGAAAGGTCCTCTCCATGTGCGGTTTCAATGATGTCACCGTCGTGCCGGAGCAGGAGAATCCCGACGGCAATTTCCCGACATGCCCGTATCCTAACCCTGAGACCGAGGAGGCGAGGAGACTCGGTCTGGAGCTATGCGAAAAGGTAAAGCCGGATATATTCATTGCCACTGACCCGGACGCCGACAGAGTCGGTGTCGCCTTCCCCGAGAAGGACGGAACATTCCGCAGCCTGACAGGGAACGAGGCAGGCATCCTGATGCTTGACTACATCCTCAGGGGAGCAACGGAGAACGGCACACTGCCTGAAAGGGCAGTTGCGGTCCGCAGTATAGTCTCTTCCCCGATGACGGACGAGATCGCCGCCAACTACGGAGTGGAGATGAGGGTAGTCCTCACCGGATTCAAATATATAGGAGAGCAGATACTTCATCTTGAGCAGGCGGGCGAATCGGACAGATTCGTCTTCGGGTTCGAGGAGAGCTGCGGATATCTGGGAGGCAGCTTTGTAAGGGACAAGGACGGCGTGTATGCATCGATGATCCTCTGTGAACTTACAGGCTATTATAAATCCAGAAACACTACGCCGCTGGAGGTGCTTGATTCCCTGTACGACAAATACGGCTATTATAGGAACAGAGTAGCAAACATCGCGTTCCCCGGAGCAGACGGCATCGAGAAGATGCAGGCGGTCACGGCAGGACTGAGAGAAAAGCCTCTCAGCGAGATCGCGGGATTCAAGGTGGTGGAAACGGACGATATCCTCAGGCATGAGCACAAGGCGGCGGACGGAACTGTGACGCCGATAGATCTTCCCGCGTCCGATGTACTGGTATATACGCTTGAGAACGGTGCAAAGGTCATCGTAAGGCCTTCGGGGACAGAACCAAAGATGAAACTGTATATCTGCGCCAAGGAGGACTCGGCTGAGAAATCCGACCGGCTGGGCGAAGAACTGGAGAAGGCGACGAGAGAAGCAGCAGGCCTGTAAAAAAGTATTGCAAAGGTAAAAACACTGTGATATTATTTCAAGGCTGACTGCTCAGCTCACCATATTAATTAAAGAAAAAGAGGTGACATTAGTTGAAGGAAGGCATTCATCCCGAGTACGTTGACACAACGATCACGTGCGCATGCGGCGAGGTAATCCATACCCGTTCGACTCGCAAGGATATTCGCGTGGAAATTTGTTCCAAGTGCCACCCTTTCTATACCGGCAAGCAGAAGCTCGTCGATACAGGTGGACGCGTTGATCGCTTCAATAAACGCTATAATCTCGGCAAGAAGGACTGATAAAGTCCTATGGAAAAGGACCGGAAATGCTCCGGTCCTTTTTGTTGTCATATCATCGGTGTACGGGATATATTCTGCAGCGCATAAATGACTCAAAAGCAGTCAACTTGCCGCAGAGGACAGGCCGTTTGTTCTTTATAACAGAAGGCGAGAATACCCGAGATTTCAAACATGGGATGAATCGCCCCATCAAACGACTGAACAGTCAATAACTGATCCATTGATAAAACTGTACCTTTGTAGTAGAATAACATCAACGAAAGATGATGTGGGCGGAGATATCCGCAAGTGAATGGATCAACTGAATGACCTGATACACATGCTCATCTTCGGATGAGCTTTTTTGTTGCTGATGCCCAGTGAAAGATC
>JAEEGL016379778.1_pt1 | contig 21975 bp, 15 predicted proteins | sample 9134231 | NCBI WGS metagenome assembly JAEEGL01 (sample SAMN16246548, study PRJNA631951) | gut metagenome | biome: gut microbiome; feature: rumen; material: fiber-attached | host: Bos | place: Iran: Karaj | collected 2018-10 | reverse complement strand
CGGATTCCACCGCTGCACAGGGGCATGGTGGCATCATCTTTCCTAAGCATTGTAGTAAAAAAAGAATGCATAGTAAACGCGTTTAAAAATGTTGTCGACATTGTAATGACTGGCAACTCCGCGTTTACCCTTAGTCCAAAACCGGTTTTTTTTACTTTTTTTATATATTTTTATAAAGAGGTGTAAAACAGGCCATTTCTACTTCGTCTTATCGGGCCAAGAAGGGATGGCTGGGATGTCGGGATAGTCCTTCATCTGCTCGAGGATGACCTCGATGGCCTTGTTGAGCTGGTCGTCGGTACCTTCAAACTCACGAGCGGGGTCGTTGTCGATGACGATGTCGGGATCCACTCCATAGCCTTCGATGACCCAGTTGCCTTTTTCGTCGAAGGGAGCAAACTCGGGACGGGTCAGCGTGCCACCGTCGATAAAGGGCAGGCTGCCGCGGATGCCGACCACGCCGCCCCACGAACGCATGCCGATGGTGGTGCCGATCTTGTGCTTCTTGAACTGATAGGGGAACAGGTCGCCGTCGGAGGCGGAGTATTTGTTGAACAGCAGCACCTTGGGACCCAGCATCATCTTGGTGGGCTTGGTCTCAGGCTCGCAGTTGCGCATCATGTCGTACATCGACAGCTCGCGGCGCAGACGTTCCACGATCATCGGGCTGACGTTGCCGCCGCCATTGCCGCGGTCGTCGATGATGAGGGCTTTCTTGTCGAGTTGGGGATAGAAGTATTTGGCGAACTCGTTGAGGCCCTCCACGCCCATGTCGGGGATGTGGATGTAGCCCACCTGTCCGTTGGTAGCCTTGCTCACCTTCTCCACGTTGCCTTGCACCCAGTTGTAGTAATACAGGCCCGTCTCGTCGGCGATGGGTTTCACCACCACGTCGCGGGCTCCGTTCTCCGAAGCCTTATTATTCAAGGTAAGCAACACCGCCTTGTCGGCTTTGCCGATGAGGGCGCTGTACATATCGTTCAAGTCCTTGGTGCTCTGACCGTCGATGGCGATGATGTAGTCGCCTTCCTTGGCGTTGACGCCCACCTCGGTGAGCGGCGAGCGGGTCTTGTCGTTCCAGTTCTCGCCCTTCAGGATCTTATCAATTTGATAGTAACCCGACTTGTCGCGATGGATGCGGCAGCCCAGCATGCCCATGGGGATACGCTCGGGTTTCACGCGGTCGCCTTCGCCCACATAGGCATGGCCGATATTGATCTCGCCAATCAGCTCGCCGATGAGGTAGTTGACGTCGTTGCGGTCAGCGCAATAGGGCAACAGCTGGCCGTATTTCTCCTTCATCGCGGGCCAGTCGACGCCGTGCATGTTGGGCGCATAGAAGAAGTCGCGCATCTGGCGCCAGGCCTCGTTGTAGATCTGTGTCCACTCGGTGCGCAGGTCGACCCATTTCTTCATGTTGGAGAGGTCGATGGCATCGTCGCCCCCACCCTTTCCGGGCTCACCGGGCTTTCCACCGCCGCCAGGACTGCCGCCGCCAGGCATGGGGCCTTTGGGCGCGTTGACCACCTTATAGCCGCGGCCTTCGCGCATAAGCATCTTGGTGCCGTCGGCGGAGAGTTCGTAGCCCATGCCACCGCCGATGGAAGTGCACTTCTTGCCCTTGGCGTCGAAATAGCCAAGGCCACCACCAGTGCGACCCGCGGCCACGTAATACAGGCCTTCGTCGGTACCCGTCAGTTTCCAATACCTTCCGGGATTCACGGGCAGGGCCACCACCCTATTCATGATGCCGTCGAAGTCGATCTTCACTTCCTTGGCTTCCTTCTTGCCTTCAGGTTTTGGACCTTTCGGGCCAGGGCCATCGGGTTTGTCCTTGGGACCAGACACGGTCCCTGAGCCTGTCGAAGGGCCGTTCTTCTCCCCTTCCACTTTCACCTCGTCGTTCTCGGTCATGAAAGGCGACGGCGTATCTTTCTGTAAAGTAATGAGATAGATGCGGCTCATATCGGTATAGACATGGTTCCACTCTAACCATCCGTAGGTCGGACGAAAGTCGCGTTCGGAAGTGAAATAGAGGTATTTGCCGCTCTTGTCGAAGGCCGGCGACGAGGAGTTGTACCATCCGTCGGTGACGGTCTCGTCCTTGCCCGATGCCACATTATAGATATGGATCTGGCTCACGCTGAAAGTGCTCGGCATGGCGTAAGCGATCCAGCGACTGTCGGCCGACCAGCAGAATTCGTTCATCTCACCTGCCTTGCTGCTCGCCACCACGGTCACTTTTTTCGAGTCGACCTCCACCATATTAATGCGGTTCATCTTGTCAGACCACAGGATGCGCTTGCTGTCGGGCGACCATGCCATGCCATATTTGTAGGTGTCGGAGTCTTTGGTCAGTTGTATAGCTTCTTCCTTGCCGTCCTGGGCTTGGATGTAGATTTCGTCCTTGCCGGTGCGGTCGCTGATGTAGGCAATGTATTTGCCGTCGGGCGACCAGGCCACATTGCGGTCGTGGGCGTTGTCGCTTTGGGTCAGGTTGCGTGTGATGCCCGAGCTGACGGGCACCGTCCACACGTCGCCACGGGCGCCGAAGGCCACGCGTTTGCCGTCGGGCGAGAGGCTGCTCGTGTTGATGAACTTGCTGGCATCCACATACTTGGTGCGCGTCGAGCGGCTGTCGTTGGCCATCTTGACGGGGATGGCATACACCTTACCGTCGGCGAGATGATAGCGGAACAGCTGCCCCCCGTTTTCATAGACAATATCGTTATCGCCGAGCGAGGGCCACTTGATGTCGTAATAGGTGTAGTCGGTCACCTTGGTGGTCTGCTTCGTGCCACGGTCGTAGCAGAAGAGGTTCATCGTGCGGTCGCGGTCGGAGCAGAAATACACCTTGTTGCCGACCCACATGGGGAAGATGTCCTGCGCGTTGTGGTTAGTGATATTCTCAATCTTCTTCGACTTGAAGTCGTAGATCCACACATCGTCGGCCATGCCGCCACGGTAGTATTTCCATGTGCGGAACTCACGCATCACGCGGTTGTATGCAATCTGTTTGCCGTCGGGCGAATACGAGATCCAGCCGCCTTCGGGGAGAGGCAGTTGCTCGGCCAGGCCACCGTTGATGTTGGCGATGAAGAGCTGACCCACGAAGTCGTCCCAGCTCTCCTTGCGTGAGCGGAAGACGATATTCTCGTTGTCCTTCCATGCCATGACGATGTTGTTGGGGCCCATACGGTCGCTGATGTCGTCGCGGCCCAAGGTGGACGTATAGGTCAGGCGCACGGGCGTGCCGCATTCGGGATACGGCATGACATACACCTCGGTGTTGCCGTCGTATTGGGCGGTAAAGGCCAGGTGCTTCCCATCGGGCGAGAAGCGGGCGAACATCTCGTAGCCGTTGGCGTCGTTGGTCAGTTTGTGGGCCACGCCGCCGTTGATGTCGACGGCATAGAGGTCGCCACCGTAGGTGAACACCACGTCGTTGCCGTGGATGGTGGGGAAGCGCAGCATTTTGGCTTCTTCTTGGGCAGTCAGGCTAACGGCGCCCAACAACAGGATGGATAGGATAATGGACTTGATTTTCATAAGATTGAGAATTATAATAAACCAAAAGCAGTTTTTGCAAAGATACAAAAAAAGCTTCTTCTCGTGGTTTTTCCCTATCTTTGCAAAAAAAATAGAATGTTTCAGCTGAAAACCCAAAACAATAGCGTCGTCTTCGACCGTCCTGCCGTGATGGGCATCCTCAACGTGACACCCGACTCGTTCTCCGACGGGGGACGCTACAACGAGATGGACAAGGCCATGCTGCACTGCGAGCAGATGCTTGCCGACGGCGCCGACTTCATCGACATCGGAGGCTGCTCCACCCGACCCAACAACGCCATCGCCACCGAGCAAGAAGAATTGGAACGCGTCGTCCCCATCTTGAAAGCCATCCGTAAAGCCTTCCCTTCCGTCTTGGTCTCCATCGACACCTTCCGCCAACATGTGGCCGAGGCCTGCATGGATGAGGGTGCCGACGTCATCAACGACATCTCGGGCGGGCTGTTCGACGACGGCATGCTCCCCTACATCGGGCAGCGCCATATACCTTATATATTAATGCACTGCGTAGGCACGCCCGAGACCATGCACCAATATGCCCTCGGGGGCGACATCCACCAAACCGTGTATGACTTCTTCGCTCAGCAATGCGCTGTCTTGGAGGCCTACGGCACGCAGCAGATCATCCTCGACCCGGGCATCGGATTCGGCAAGAGCCTTGAAGCCAACTATCAGCTGCTCAGCGACTTGCATCGTTATCGTTACGACAATCTTCCCATCCTCATCGGTATCTCGAGGAAGTCATTAATCAACAAGGTGTTGGGCACCGTGCCCGACACCGCCGAAAACGGCACCACCGTACTCAACACCCTCGCCTTGCTCAACGGTGCCGACCTCTTGCGCGTCCACGACGTGAAAAAAGCGCGCGAAGCCATCGAATTGGTGGGGACTTTTTGTAATTTTGCCGCAAAATTGGAATCATGATCGACCTCTTCATACAAGTCCGCGTTTTCGACATCATCGACATCATCCTGGTGGCGTTGTTGTTCTTCGGCCTCTTCCGCATACTGAAAGGCACATCGGCCATGAGCATCTTCATCGGCATCGTGGCCCTCTTCGTCATCTGGCAGCTGGTCAAATTCCTGCAGATGGAGATGCTGACGGCCATCCTCGGGGCCTTCGTCAGCGTGGGCTTTATCGCGCTCATCATCATCTTCCAGCCTGAGATACGGCGTTTCCTGTTCACCATCGGCGCACAGGCCCAAGAAGGCAAGCTGACGCGTAAGTTCAAGTTCCTGAGAGTCAGGAGCAATATCGACTTGGACGTGGATTCGGTCACCAAGGCCTGCCTCAACATGTCCAACATCAAGCAGGGCGCGCTCATCCTGCTCACCCGCAAGAACAACTTGGACGACATCGTCTCGACCGGTGTGACCGTCAATGCCGACATCAGCCACTCGCTAATTGAGAATATCTTCTTCAAGAACAGTCCTTTGCACGACGGCGCCATGGTCATCCGCCACAACCGCATCACGGCGGCCCGCTGCATCCTGCCTGTCACGCAAAAGACCAACATCCCGGGTCATTACGGTCTGCGCCACCGCGCCGCCATCGGCGTGACCGAAGTCAACGACTGCATCGCCTTGGTCGTCTCAGAAGAGACAGGCAACATCAGCATGGTGACTAACGGCGAAATCCGCTCAATCAACGCATCGGAATTGAAAGAAACACTCAAAAAAGAGTTGAGGGTTTAGAGTTGATAGTTGAGAGACAGTTGAGAGTTGAAAGTATCGCGGTCGACCGCAATCACAGAAACACTCTACACACTAAACTCTACACTTCCCACTGACTCTAAACGCTAAACTAATCTATTCCGACGAACCCATCCCCTTCTTCCGCATAGCGCAGATGCTTCTTGAAGGGATCGTAGCGCAGCAAAAGCTGGTAGGCATAGCCTTTCTTGGTAAGTTCCTTGCCCACATAACTGTTCATCATGTAGTCGTAGGTATAACCTGCATAGAGCTTGCCGAGATAGACACCGTAGTTGTAGATGTCGTTCAGCTCCAGCGTGTCGACGGAAGCCTTGTAGTCCACCTTGTTCTCCCAGAAGGAATAGTCCACCTTCGAACTGAAGTCGTCGATGAGGTTGTGCTCGCAATACTGAACGGGACGCCATTCGCCGTCGTTGATCTCGAACCACGAGGCCACGTTGACAGTATTCAAGGGGTGTTTGTAGCTTAATTCATCGTTGTCGCTGAAGAGCACGTCCTCATATTCGGTGATGCGACCCGCAATCTCCATCTGCGAGAGCATCACGAGCCAATGCACCGAGTCGACGGGTATGCTGTCGATGTTGTCGGGAAGGTAGACCTCCACGCCGTAGTCGAGCAGCGCTTCCGCATAGGCGTTGAAGACGATATCTAAAAACAGGTCTTGATCGAATCCCTTGAGCACCTCGGTATCGCCGTAGGTCTCGTCGGTCTCCGTCTTCACCTCGGCCTGGTCGGGGAAAAACACGGCGGCTTCGATATAGGGGCGTTCGGCCACGTAGCGCTTGGCCAGCTTAAGCTCGGTCTGGCAACTCGACAGGGCCAAAACGCAGAGCAGAACCCAAAATAAAGTCAGCTTTTTCATTGCATGTCGTCTCCAAACAGGTCCATCTGCACGCCGTCGCCCTTGGGCTCCACGATCTCCAGCGGCACGTCGTCGGGGTTGACGGTAATCTTTTCCACGGTCTCTTCTTCCTCAAGGGGCTCCTCAAGTTCCTCCGGCTCGTCGAGATCCTCTGAAGGCTCGGGCATGAAAGGCTCCAGGAACACACATTGGTCGACCTCGCGCGTCGAGATGCGCTTGCCCTTGGCCTTGTAACTCTTGATGCCGATGAATTCCTCCACGTTGAGCTCGTCGCCGGGGAAGCTGTTGCCCGCCTCGCTCACCTTGTAGCTCACCTTGAGTCGCGGCAGGTCGTCGCTGCTCATGCAGAGGTACTTCGCCTCGGGGTGCTCGCCGATGAAAGAGGCGCGCGTGTTGAGCTTGGTCTCGGCCTCGATGAAGAAACGCTTCAGGTAGTGCTTCTGCGTCTCGCCTTCGATGTAGACGACGGAGAACACCTCGTCGGGGTCGAACTTGCGGATCTCCACCATGTCGTCGTCGAAATGGGTGTTAAGGTCGAAGCCCGAGATCTTGAACTCACCGTTGGCGAAGATTTGCAGGATCCGGTCATCGCCTTCGAAGGCGCCGAGATACTGACCGCGTTTGTCGGCGTTGAGACGACGCACGGTGTCGTCGTACCAGATGTCGCGAGCGTTGAGTGTCGACACGCCTTCCCCACTCTTCTTGATCTCCTTGACCTCGTATTTGGTGAGCAGGTTGCCGCGCACGCCACGGCCTTTGACGGCCAGGCCGGCGAAATCGTAGTCGACGGTCTTCTGCTTCTTGTTGAACAGCACCAGCGTCACCTTGATGACCTCGGCCTCGCCATTGGGGTTCGACGAGAAGTAACGCACCTTCGAGCCGGACTTAGCCTGGGTGAGGTCGTATTCCTTGTCGCGGGTGACGCCCATCACGGCGAAACGCTTCACATAGTGCGGTGCGCCGTTCTTGCCGTCGCGATACACGACATTGTAGGTGGTGCGGTCGTCGTTCTTGTGGAACACGGCGACATGGATGATCTTCTGTCCCACAAAGAGTTTCGGCTGCAGCTTGGTCACGATGTACTTGCCATCCTCGTGGAACACGATGATGTCGTCCATGTCGGAGCAGTCGCTCACATACACGTAGGCTTCCTTGTTCTTCTCGCGCTTGAGGCCTTCGCCCGTACACACGAAGCCTTCGTCCTTGTTGACGTAAAGCTTCTCGTTGTTGGCGGCCACGGCCACGGCCGAGATGTTGTCGAAGTTGCGGATCTCGGTCTTGCGTTCGCGGCCTTCGCCGTATTTCTCTTTGATATGCTTGAAATAGTCGATGGTATAGTCAACAATGTGGTCGAGGTTAAAGCGGGCCTCTTCCATACGTTTCTCGAGCTCGGCCAGCTGTTCGTCGGCTTTCTTGATATCGAAACGCGAAATCTTGCGGACGGGCTTCTCGCAGAGTTTCTCCACGTCTTCGCGCGTCACCTCGCGTTTCAGCAGCTTGCGGTATTTGTCGAAGCGGCGTTCGATGCCCGTATAGACGGCGTCCCAGTCGGGATATTCCTTGCTTTCCAGTTCCTTATAGATGCCTTTCTCAAAGAAGATTTTCTCCAACGACACCCAATGCCAGCTGTTCTCCAGTTCCTCTATTAATATGCGGAGTTCGAGGCTGAGCAGTTCCATGGTGCGGTCGGTGCTGAGCTTCAGGATCTCGCTCACGCCCATGAAGGCTGGGTGTTGGTTGACGATGACGCAGGCGTTGGGCGAGATCGACACCTCGCAGTCGGTGAAGGCATAGAGGGCGTCGATGGTCTGGTCGGGCGACACGCCAGGGTTGAGGTAGATGACGATTTCGCACTGCTCGGCGGTGTTGTCGTCGATTCTCTTGATCTTGATCTTGCCCTTGTCGTTACACTTCACGATGCTCTCGATGACGCTGCCCGTGGTGGTGCCGTAGGGGATCTCGCTGATGACGAGAGTCTTCTTGTCCTGTTGGCTGATGCGGGCGCGGATGCGCACCTTGCCGCCACGCAGGCCGTCGTTGTAGTTGGTCACGTCCATCAGGCCGCCTGTGGGGAAGTCGGGATAGAGCGTGAACGACTCGTCGCGCAGGTAGGCGATGGAGGCGTCGATGAGTTCGTTGAAGTTATGAGGGAGGAACTTGGACGCCAGACCCACGGCGATGCCTTCGGTGCCTTGTGCCAGCAGCAGCGGGAACTTCACCGGCAGCGACACAGGTTCGGCGTTGCGGTTGTCGTAGGAACGCGTCCAGTCGGTGGTCTTGTGGTTGAAGACGACCTCTTTGGCGAACTTCGAGAGGCGTGCCTCGATGTAACGAGGGGCGGCGGCATCGTCGCCAGTGAGGATGTTGCCGAAGTTACCCTGCGTATCCATGAGCAGGTCCTTCTGGGCGAGCTGCACGAGGGCGTCGCCGATGGAGGCGTCGCCATGCGGATGGTATTTCATGGTGTTACCCACGATGTTGGCCACCTTGTTGAAGCGGCCGTCGTCGAGCTCGTCCATCGAGTGCAGGATGCGACGTTGCACAGGCTTCAGGCCGTCCTCGATGGCGGGCACGGCGCGTTCCAAGATGACATACGAGGCGTAGTCGAGAAACCAGTTCTCGAACATGCCCTTCAGGGGTATCACATGATATTCGTCATCTTGAGCACGGGCGTCTTCCACGCCTTCCATGCCTTCCACAGTCTCGTCAAGCGGTTGTCCCTCTTCCCTCTCGTTTTCCATGGGTCTTCGCTATCTTCTCGTCGTTAGGCGTTGAGCATGACAGGCATGAGCAGCATGAGCAGGTCTTCTGACTCGTTCTCGTTCTCGCTCGGGATGATGATACCGGCGCGGTTGGGAGCCGACATCTCTATCTTCACCATCTCTGAGTCGAAGTTGGCGAGCATCTCTTGCAGGAAGCGCGAGTTGAAACCGATCTCCATGTCGTCGCCTTGGTAGCTGCACGACAGGCGTTCCTTGGCTTCGTTGTAGAAGTCGATGTCTTCGGCGGTCAGCGTGAGCTCTTGTCCTGCGATGCGGAAGCGCACCTGGTGGGTGGCCTTGCTGGAGAACACTGCCACACGGCGGATGGCCGAGAGGAAGGTCTGGCGGTCGATGGTCAGCTGGTTGGGGTTATTCTTCGGGATGACGGCGTCGTAGTTGGGATAGCGGCCTTCGATGAGGCGGCAGATCAGCACGTAGTCGCCGAAGACGAACGAGGCGTTGGTCTTGTTGAACTCGATGCGCACCGGCTCGTCGGCGAGGGTGGCGAGGATGTTCTTCAGCTGGTTGATGGGTTTCTTTGGCATGATGAACGAAGCCACCACGTCCGACTTCACATCCATCCTTCTGTAGCGCACCAGCTTGTGGGCATCGGTGGCGACGAAGGTGAGGAAGCTGTCGCTCATCTCCATCAGCACGCCCGACATGATGGGACGGATCTCGTCCACACCCGTGGCGAAAACGGTCTTCTCGAAGCCCTTGGCCAGCACGTCGGCGGGAATCTCCCACACCGCGGTATCGGCCATGACGGGCAGCTGCGGGAACTCGTCGCTCTTGTGGCCTGCCAGCTTGTAGCGACCCTCACCGGCGATGAGCTCGACGGCCAGCGTGCTGTTGTCGACGGAGATGGTGATCGGCACGTCAGGGAAGTTCTTCATGATTTCGAGCAGCAGACGGGCGGGGATGGTCACCTCGCCAGTGCCGTCGACCATGTCGGGCACCATGCTCACCGACATCGTCACGTCGAGGTCGGAGGTCGTGATTTTCAGTTCATTCTCAGTCAACTGGAACAGGAAGTCGTCCAAAATCGGCAGGGTGTTCTTCGAGCCGATAACGCCGCTCAGGGCCTGGAGGTTCTTTAAAAGCTTAAGGCTTGATACTATGAATTTCATATCGTTAGGTGTTTAATAATCTTTCTTTTTTGAATCGGTAAAAATACGAAATTTTTGCAACACGGAAGTATCTTTTTTGAAAAAAACTGCTTTTTAATAGGTTTCGACGCTAAACCCTGCATATTTCAGTCGGTTCAGGAAGTCGAGCATCGATTCGTAGGGCACCGCCACATATTGGAATTGTTTGTCGTCTCTTTTGCGGGTGCGGTATTTCTCTTTGGTGTCGTACATCTTCTGGTTGATGTCGCCGTAGGTGGCATGCACCTGCATCTGGCCGTCGCCGCTGTTGTAGTTGATGAAGGTCTGGAACATGTCGTTCTGGAAGTAATAGGTGATGTTGCCCAGTCGGCGGTCGAACACCACATAGCCGTCGACATATTTGTTGACGACATGACTACCGAAGCTTCCCAGGCCGATCTTGCCCACCGAGACGAAGGCGTGCATCTTGTCGTTCCACACCATCTTGAGGTCGGGGATGACGATGGTCTTGCAGTAGAAGTCGGACGACACCATCTCGGGATAGCCTTCCAGCTCGATGCTCTGCATCAGGGCGTTGGTCTTCTCCTCGTTGTTCTCTGAGCGGAAGTAGCCGAGGAAGTTGGTCTTCGTCAAGTCGATGGAGGGACCTTCCATGTTGGCATACACATCGGCCATGGACGCCATCACGTCGTCGTCGAAGACAGGCACATTGAAGATGTTGATGCCTTGTAGGGTGATGCTGTCGTTGGGATATTGGCTGTAGTTGCCGTTGACGATGAACTGGGCCAGCGGAGTGTCGAAGCCAAGGTCAGTGGTGCCATAGCCGTCGATGACGCCACGCGTGTCGAGTTCCATGTGAGCGTCAAACTGTGTCGTGTCGGTCACCACGAAGCGCAGGCTGTCGGCGTCGAACCACAGCATGCCGTTGGCAGGCAAGGCGTCGTCGAGGTCTTTCCTCCCCTCTCGCGGCGTGAGGAACGAGCCGAAATAGCCTCCGTCGATAGCCAGCTCGTAATAGAGGCCGTTGCAGAAGGCGGGCTCTTGCTCACGGATGCGGTCGAGGTCGACAGGGATGCGGATATCAGCCGGGTTGACGTGTGTCGACGAAGCAAACCAGTGGTTGAGCGAGGCTTCGGCCTCCTCGTTGGTATTGTTGTTCCATCTGGGGTCGCCAGGATTGATGTTATCCACAACCTCATACAGCGTATCCTCGGGCATGTCTTCGGTCTCGATGATGGTAACAAAAAACTCTTTGGGTTCTTCGAAAGCGAGCATGGCATACTGTCCGTCGAAATAGCCCAGCTGCTCGGTGGCCTCCAACGAGAGGCGGCCGCGGAAGCCGAACTGCGTGCTCAGCTTGAAGTCGGCATCGTCGGTGATATGGGCGTAGCCGTGCGTGATGCCGGCGACAGGCACGATGGTGTCGAACTTGATCGGGGTGCTGACGCCACGGGCGTCGGTGTAGTCCCATGTGCCCTGGGCATCGTAGTGGTTGCGGCTGTGGATGTTGACGACGGCGTCTTTATAGAGGTGGAAACGGTTAAGCGTGTCGGCCAACAGGTCGCCGTTCACGGGATCCAGCTTCGATTCGGCGTTGATGTCGACGTCGTGGTTGTAGGGGAACACGGCGGCATCGGCCACACGGATGATCTTCACGTCGTGGGCATGGATGATATAGTTTGTCATGTCGTACTCGGCGTTCATGCTGTAGAACTGCAGAGAGTCCTGCTCAGGCACGAGTGAGATGAACTTGGAGGCGTTGTTGTGGATGGCCAGCAGCTCCTCGCGCGTGGTAGCGGTGGCATAGTCGCCGAAGGTCTCGACGGGGTTATAGAGGTGCAGGCTGTTGGTGGTCATGTCCCATTCGGCTTCTTTCAGCGAGCACACGTATTGGTTCATCGGGAAATCGAGGCTGCTGGTATGGTCGAGGTAGTCGTATTTCACCTTCTGCTCGTCGAAGTCGACGTTGGCGCGGTAGTTGGTAGCCGCGAAGGCGATGTTGGCGGTGTCGGCCGAATAGAGCAGGAACTTGGCCGAGTCGGCCACAAAGGTGCGCGAATCCAAGGCGAAGTGGTCGGAGTCGAACTCCGTCAGACCGAAGCGCAGCTTACCGTCGGCCGAATAGCCGTCGGGTGAGAGCACGGTCTTACCCTTGAAATAGGTGTCGCCATACATGCAGATGGGGTTGTCGATGGTCTCGGTGGTGAGTTCAGGGGCTCTCACGTCCCACTTCAGGCGGAGGGCGTCGGCCGAGGCCATGGGGAATCCAGTGCCGTCGTCACGCGGCACCATCTTGAACTGGTCGGTGATGGCGGTGACCGAGTCCATGTAGAACATGAACTGGTCCGACTTGAACGCAGCGGTCTGGTAGTCGAGTTTGCCCTCGCCGAAGAAGCCGCTCCCCGAGAGGTAGACCTTGTTGTGGAAACGACCCAAGTCGCCATACAGAGGATACGACTTCGTCTCGTCGTCACCAATCTGGTGGATGAAGCCCAACGAGAAGTCCTCCATGACGACGAGGGGCTCTTCGATGTTAGGCATGATGCCGCCCGACACGAGCTCGCCCTCAAACTTCACGCGTTTCATGGTGAGGTCGTTGAGGCTGTCAACTTCAAAAGGATATACGCTATAGTAGAACTTGCCTTCGAGATCCTCGGCGGTCATCACCGAGTCAACGACGCCGGGATGGAACACGCCGCCGTTGATCTTTCTATAGAACTTGAAGCCCTCGGCATCGCTGTGGAAAATGGGATAAGCCGGCGTCTCGTAACGGCTCGACTTATTGTCGCCATGGTCGATGTCGAGGCGACCTTTCAGCTTCTCCAAGGTGCCGTCGACGGGGACGACACGGTTGTTGTAGCGGGCATAAAACCTCAGCGAGTCGATCTTTTTCATGTCGATGCTGAAGTCTTTGTAGTTGAACTCGCTGTCTTTGGTGAAGAACTCGAACATACCGGCCAAGATGCCACCCGAGAACTTGAAGTTCTGGTTCTTGGTGAAGGTGATACGTGCCAAGTCGGGCACGATGACCACATGCTTGCGGTCGCTCAACGAGATGGCAGCCCCTTCGTAGCCGTCGATCTGGCTCGTGATGCCATAGACCAACAGGTCGTTGGTGTACAAGTCGAGACGCACGTTGGGGTGACGGTTGGTGGTATGCGAGTGGATCTTGATGACGTCGTAGTCGATGGTCTCGCGGTACGAGTCGACCACGTCGAAGAAACGCGGCAACGCCGTGGCCCACTTGGTCTCAGCGTCGTATTCCACATAGCCTTCGGCTTGCAGACGCAGCAGTAGCGAGATGACCTGCTCGATGGGATAGCCGAGATAGGAGGCCAGGTCGCCCACGGCAAACTTCACCTGACGGTCGACATTGTCGAAGCCTTGCAGGAACTTCTCGATACGGATCATGGGGTGCGATGCGTCGAGGCCCTGCAGGCGCTTAAAGTCGTCGTGCCTGAAGTAGTTGACCGACACCACGTCGCCCTCGCTATTCGGGTTGACGCCTTCCATCCTCCAGAAGTCCACCTGGTTGCCGTCGATGTTCCAATACATAGCCTCGACGAAGATATCGACGCCGTGGAAATAGTCGTGGAAAGGCCCGTCGCCGAAGTCTTTCTCGGAGCGGAAACACATCATCCGGCGTGTCTTGTTGTCGTAGCGGAATCCCAGGTCGTTGTGGTAGAGCGAGTCGGGCGGCAAGCCCGGCACCGTGTCTTGCAGATAAAGGCGCATCGCCGCGTTGTCGGAGACCAAGACCTCGTCCATCGACATCAAGAAACGCGGCGCCCTCACTCTCACGACTTCCCTGCCCTCTTGGCGGAAATGGAAGATGGCTTTGTTGTTGACGCCGCCAAACACGTCCACCTGGTTGCCCATCATGCCGATGCCACCCTCGAAATCGATGTTGCGCATGAGGTTGGTGATGGCGTAGTCGGAACGATACGACTTCACGCGGGGATACATCGTCTTCTCGTTGGGAGCATTCACCAGCACCTTGTCCTCATAGCGGCATAGGATGTCCTGGTCGAAGTGCTGGCGCTCGTGGAAGATGACGGAGTCGATGGCGTATTCCGAGCGGTTGAGGTCGAGGGTGTAGTAGTCGGGCAAGGTGACGAACACCTTGTCGGACGGGATGTTGAAACGTGACCAGTCGGCACGGCCTCCCATGCCTTCCCAGTGGTTGTCTTCGAGATAAAAGACGCCTTTGGTGTTTTTGAGCAGCGACTCGTCTTTCTGCGATACCAAGGCCAGCGTGCCGTCGACGGTCAGCTCAAAGCGTTCCTTCGACGGGAAGCCCCACAGCGCGTCGCGCAACGTCCACTTGGAGTTGCCCTTGGCCGACAGCACCTTGTCGACGAAGAGGTTACGGCATGCTGTCAGATACTTGTCCATGCCGTTCATCGACTTCTGCGCCTTCGCGTCGGTATAGCTCAGCCAGTTGCTCACGTCGTTATGTGTGAAGCCGCCTGTTGGAATCCTTTGCAGCACCTCCACGAGGTTGAAGATGTTGGCATAGCCCCTGCTACCGCTCTTGGCATAGAGGAGGTTGCAAAGCCCGATGATGGTGTTGGCTTCGCTGTCGGAATAATAGCTGGCCCACACCCCCTCAAATCCCTTCATGATGGCAGCGGCTTCTTCGCGCTCCTGCTTCGAAGTGGATGAGTTGAGATAGGTGGAGAGCTCGCCGACGAAGGCGGTCTTGTCGGTCGAGAAATGGCCCTGCGCCCAGGCTGGCGTCAGCCCAAGAAACAAGGCGATGGCTAAGAAAAGGATTCCTTTTTTCATCAATTCAAAATATTATAAACCCGTTATTTGACGAACTCCGCAGCCACCCAGTTGTTGCGGCTCAGGTGACGGCGGTAGCGCAGGCAGAGGCGCTCGGCTTCGGCTTGGATGCTGGGCAGGTCTTCGGTGTAGAACCCGCTGAAGAAGATGTGGGCCTCGGGCTTCATCGCGGCGACATAATAAGGCATATCGCGCAAGAGGATGTTGCGGTTGATGTTAGCCAACACGACGTCGAACTGCCCGTTGATGGCCAGGGCGTCGCCAAGCACGATCTCGATGTCGGCGATGCCGTTCAGCTCGCAGTTGGTGAAGGCGTTGCGGTAGGCCCACTCGTCGTTGTCGATGGCCACGGTGCGCGCCGCACCCAATCGCTTGGCGAGGATGGCCAGCACAGCAGTGCCGCTACCCATGTCGAGCACTGTCTTCCCTCCGAAGTCGGTCTCCAGCATCAGCTGGATGATCTGGGACGTCGTCTCATGGTTGGCGGTGCCAAACGACATCTTGGGCTCGATGACCAGGTCAAACTCAAAGCTCGCGTCGGGCTCATGGAAGGGCGCACGCACACGGCACCGCTCGTTGACGACCACGGGCTGATAGGAGGCCTCCCACAGCTCGTTCCAGTCCTTGTCGGGCATCTCCTCCACTTGCAGAAGCTGGATGCCGAAGAAAGCAGGGTCCGACAACAGGTTTTCCACCGCCATATCGTCGCGACTCTCAGCGGAACAATAGGCTTTCAGGCAATGCTCCTCGTCCATGAACGAGTCGAACCCCATGTCGGCCAGCATCGTCACCAGCATATCGTGTTGGATGTCGGACGACGGCGCAGTGAAACTATATTCTAATGTCTTCATTCTTCCCCGATATGTGAGGCTTGGTTGCAGATGGAGACGAAATCCTCCGCTTTCAGAGAGGCGCCGCCGATCAAGCCGCCGTCGACGTCGGGCTGCGAGAACAGCTCCGTGGCGTTCTTGGCGTTGCAGCTGCCGCCATAGAGGATGCGGATGTCGTCGGCTGTGGCCTCGTCGTAGTGTTCCTTGACGAGCGAGCGGATGAAGGCATGCATCTCTTGCGCCTGCTCGGGTGTGGCGGTCTTGCCCGTGCCGATGGCCCAGACGGGCTCGTAGGCGATGATGGTGTCGTAGATGGCATCGCCGTCGAGGTGGAACAAGCCCTTCTCAAGCTGCTCCTTGACGACCTCGAAATGACGGCCTGCCTCGCGCTCCTCGAGCACCTCGCCGACACAGTAGATGGGCGACATGCCGTTTTCGATCAAGCGGTTGATCTTCTCAGCCAGGATCTCGTTGGTCTCGCCGAAATATTTTCTTCTCTCGCTGTGGCCCACGATGCAATAGTCCACGTCGATGGATTTCAGCATCTTGGCCGACACCTCACCCGTGTAGGCACCCTTGTCGTAGGCGCTGCAATTCTGTGCACCCACGTTGAAACGCTGCTCTTCGAACTCATAGTCGGTGAGTAATTCGAGATAAGGGAAGGGCGGGCAGATGATGACTTCGCAATTCAGTTCTTCTTGTTCATCAAGGCGGTCGAGGATGTCGTCGACCAAGGTCTCGGCCTCATCGAAAGTGAGGTTCATTTTCCAGTTTCCTGCTACGATTTTGCTTCTCATGATTTGGTATTTAAGGATTTATGATTCCGTTTTTATAAAGAAAGAAATGGGGTCTATTAAAAAGGACAAAAATACGAAATTTTCGTTTACTCAATGAATTTTTCTACCTTTGCGGCACAAATCTAAGGCATCCAAAATGAAAAAGGTATTGAGTCTATTGGTTCTGGCTTTGACAGCCAGCGTCTGTTTCGCCCAGGAAGAGCTCCCTGATCTCGTCCCCGACCGCCCTGGCATGACTTGGGGCGCTGAGGTAACGCCACACCAAAAAGTCATCTGGGACCACGGCTTCGGCTTCGAGATGACACCCGACAACGAAAAGACCCTGACCCTCAGCAGCGCCGTCGTGAGATACGGCCTCTTCGAGAACGTGGAGCTGCGCGTCGGCACCGACTTCCTCATGTACGGTGACGCTGACGCCCTGGCACCCTCCATCGGCGTCGCGCCACTCTTCGTCGGCACCAAAATTAAGCTCTACGAAAGCGATGGCATCCTGCCCTCGGTAGGCATGCTGGCCGAGCTGCGGTCGCCACACGTCGGGTCGAAAGACCTGCTCCCCTCCTACCTCGCCCCGTCGATGTACCTGCTCTTCGAGCACGAACTCGGCGACCGTTTCTGGCTTGCCTACAACGCTGGACTGGAATGGGACGGCGAGACGGCTGAGCCTACGACCCGCCTCTCATTGGCACTGGGGTGCAACATCACCGACAACTTCGGCGTGTTTTTGGATAGCTACAACTACCTCGTCCGCGACGACGAGAACCAATACATGGCGGAGTTCGGCTTCACCTGGCTGGTGTCGCGCCGCGTACAACTCGACATCGAAGGCGACTTCGACCTGATGAATCTCGGGAAATACTATGCCGCCGGCTTCGGCGTGTCGTGGCTCATCAACTGAGATTCGTCATTTCACCCGAATCTTCCTGCCTTTCCACATCTTAGTGGTTTTCTTGAATCCGTTGAGCTTGCATAGGATGGATACCGTGGTGTAGTGCTCCACGGCGATGGATGCCAGCGTGTCCCCATTCTTGACGATGTAAAACTTCTTGCGTTCCCTCAGCGGGGGATAGACCGCCTCCACGAATTCCACCTTGAAGTTTTTGTCAAAATCTTCATACGCCACGTCCAGCAGTTCCTTCGACATGGAGAACGACCTGTTGACGGGACGGCCTTTGTCTTTCAAGGAATGTGAGAACAACCACTCGTAGGTCTGTTCGAGATAGAACACACGGGCCAAACGCGAATGATTGATGCCCTCCATGCGATCATAAATCAGTCGCGTGGTGTCACCACAAGCGCGTATCGAGTCGACCACGCGGTCGGAGCAACGCACCGGCACCAGCTCGTCGGCCGTGCCGTGGATGATCCATAGCGGCAAAGTGGACAGGCCACATAGCTCCTTGCCCGAGGCACCGCCACACATCGCTATGGCCGCCGCCACGCGCTCGGGATAGGCCGCTGCGACATCCATAGTGCCGTAGCCGCCCATGCTCATGCCCAACACATAGAAGCGGTTGGTGTCGACCTTATAGTGGTCGTCAACCCAGTCGTACAAAGCCATCACCCTGGCGGGCTCCCATGCCGTCTGGGCCTGGGGCGCCACCACGATCGCGTCGATGGGCCGGCCCCGCATCAAAGCGTTAATACAGCCGTAGCGCAACACCATCTCCAACGAGTCGCCGCTCAGGCTCTTGCCATGCAGAAACATCACCACGGGGAGCTCCTCCGCCTTCTCGTAGCTATCAGGCAGATAGAGCCAGAAGTCGTACCCTTCCTCGACGAAGTCGCGGCATGCCATGATCTGTGCCATCGATGTCAACGGCAACAGTAACAGGAGCAGGAAGAGCAGCTTTCTCATGGCTTTTGACACTTTTATTCGTTATCAACAAAAAGCAGTCTGCAACGGCACACCTCGGCTTGGTTTCCCGTCGCAATCTCGTTTTTCACTAAACGTACATAGCATTCATTCTCAGCGGTTTGCTCGCGGTAGAAGTCCAGCAGGTCACCCTGGTGCGCCTCAGCCACATAAGCGATCTCGAAGCGTTTCAACCGGTGCCCGCGATACCAGTCGATGTCCCAAAGGTCGAGCACATGCTCGATGTATTTCACCGAGTTGACGTGCCCGTTGATGTCGATGTCGTTGTAGTTGACGCCAAGGGTACGCACCAGCTCATCGTTGCCCGTCATCTTCACGCGACCGCCTTTCTCGATGGGGCACGGCTTGTCGTCCACGATCCAGTTGTTGATGGCGCCGTTGTCGATGCTGAAGATGTCGGTGGGTTGCCTCGTCTCCGTGTCGATCATAGCCCAGATGGAGCGGCCGTAGCCATACACCCTGCCGTTGCCGTCCGACACGCAGAAGTTGCGGCTGGTGAAGAACTTCATCGCGCTCTCCACCCATGTCTCCACGGTGTAACGCTCATGTTGCGCAGGCATCTCCTCCATCTCGATGGCCAGCCGCGAAAGCACCCACGACCGTTTGATGGTCATCAGGTATTTCATCCCGAAGCCGCGGTCGGTGGAATGGAAGTCGGCGGCGTTGAGCATCTGGTTGCCCAAATGTCCAAGGAACATCCGTCCCGAAAAGTCGCAATGGAACGGCTCCGCCGTGAATTCATATTTGCCGATTTTATTCATTTCAAGTAATCCTTACTCTTGGATCTATGATACCATAGATGATATCCACCACGATATTGACGATGATCAGCATGACCGCGATGAGCAGCACCGCGCCCATGATGACCGGGAAGTCGTATTTGTCCAACGCGTCGACCACCACCACACCAATGCCTTTCCAGTCGAAGACATACTCGACGAAGACAGCGCCTGCCAGCAGCGAGGCAAACCATCCCGACACCGCCGTCACCACGGGGTTCAAGGCGTTGCGCAGCGCATGGACGCAGATGACACGCCATGGCTTCAGGCCCTTGGCTCGCGCCGTACGCACATAGTCCATCGACATGGCCTCAAGCAACGAGGTGCGTGTCAACTCGGTCACCACGGCCAAAGGACGCATGCCCAAGGTCAAGGCAGGCAGGATGAGGTTGCGGAGGCTGAGGAACTCGCCCCTGCCGTATTCGTCGACGGTGTAGAGGCTTCCCGTCATGCCGAGGCCCGTATAGTGTTCGAGCAAGAAGCCGAAGATCCACGCCATGAGGATGGCGGCGAAGAACGAGGGCAACGACATGCCTATGGTGGTGATGAACAGCGTCAACTTATTGAGGAACTTCGTGTTGACGACCGCCGCCAAGATGCCGATGACCAAGCCCAACACCATGGCAATGGAGATGGACACCGCCGCTAACAACAAAGTGTTGGGGAAAGCCTCGCCCAAGATATCGCCCACCCTGCGCTTGCTCTGGTACGACATCCGCAGATAGGGCGCCTTGAGCACCACGGCCGTCGAGCCGAGGGTGGCGATTTTGGCGTAATGGCCAATCTTGTCCAGCTTTTGTGTGCCTTCAGAGACGTCGTAAAACGATATCGGGACCAAGTCGTTGAGATAGTCCACATATTGTTTCCCAAGGCTTTGATTGAGGCCCAACTCTTCACGGATGGCGTTCACCGAGGCCTCGTCGGCACGTTGGCCGAGCATCATCTGGGCAGGGTCGCCGGGCAGGATATTGAACAGAAAAAACACCAGCGTCGCGACACCCCAAAGCACCGCGATACCGTATAGCAATTTCCTGATGATATAACTGCCCATGGCATCAGAAAGCCTTCAAGACTTTTGAGAAGTCATATACACTCCACTTGTCTTTCACCAAGCCGTTGTCCAACCAGATCAGTCCCGGGTTGGAGCGCACTATCGTCTTGATTTCCAAGTCGTCGGCAAGATACACATCGTACACGAAGTCGTACTTGGCGCGCAGCTGCTCCACCTCCTCAGGCTCGGCGGCCACGGTCCACAGCACCACGTAGTCTTTCGTCGCCGCAGCCTCGGCAATCTGGCGCATCTTCTCCCAGTCTTTCTCGGTCACCTTGCTCAGGTCGGACACGGTGAACATCAACAGGTTCTCGGTATTCAGAACCAGATCGGTAACGTCGTTGCCGTCTTCGTCGAGGGCGGTGAAGCCGAGGTAGTCGTTGCCGCCTTCGGTCCGTTGCCCGACAAACTCCCACTGCGACATCCACACCGAGTCGTTCCAAGGATAGTTGGGCGAGAGGTATTCCTGGGTCTCATGCGTGGCCTTGTTGCGATAGGTGACGTACACCTTGTTTTCCACGGGAGCCTCTGCGTTGAGTTGCCTACCCACTTTCCAGTTCATGAAGTCAATGACGGGCAGATGGCGGTAGTTGTAGATCTCGAAGCCCAAGAATGCCGCTGCAAAGGCAAGACCGATCAGGAACTGCAAACCCTTGCCGAGATGGTTCTCCAAGCGTTTATTGTTCAATATCAACGGGATAAGTACCGCATCGATGACGAGGTTCTTATAGAAGGTCTGCCAATTGGTCATCTTGATGGCCGAGCCGAAACAGCCACAGTCGGGCACGAGGTTGTAGAGCGCATCGAAGAGCGTCGTAAAGGTGAAGAACAGCATCAGCAAGGTGGCACCTAATACCGCCAACCTCGGGAATATCTTTGTTATCAAGCAGAATCCGACGATAAACTCCGCCAAGATCAGCACCATAGCCAGCACCAAGGCCGCATTGTTGAGCCATGTCATGCCATAGGCCGAGAGATAGTCGAGCATCTTGTATTTGGTCCCCAACGGGTCGATGCCTTTCGTGAAGCTGCTGAAGATAAACAGGGCACCCACCAGGAACCGGCAGATGAAAAGGGTGCCATCGCCATAGCTCTTCTTGGCGAAGAACGGCAGCAGCATGTTGACCAGCAGGATGGCGAGGAACCAAAGATGATATTCCGGCAGGAAATAGATGCCTACCGCCGAGGCCAAGGCGACAAGGATGCTGATCCAAGGCAAGGGTGAGGTTTTCTTTCTCATGGCGATCCGATTTTTCGCTTATTCGCCCATCAGGATGAGGGCAAAAACCGCGTAGTTGATCATATCGTAATAATTGGCGTCAAGGCCTTCCGAGACGAGGGTCTTCCCTCCATGGTCTTCAATCGACTTGGTGCGCAGCACCTTGCTCATGATGAGGTCGGTGATGGAGCTCACGCGCATGTCGCGCCAAGCCTCGTCGTAGTCGTGGTTCTTGCGGTTCATGAGTTCGTAGGCCTCGTTGGTCACCTTGTCGAACAAGGCCGTGGCCTCCTCCGCCGACAGGTCGGGTTGGTCGACGACGCCCAACTGCAACTGGATGATGCCCATCGCCGCATAATTGACGATGCCGATGAACTCAGGCTCAATGCCTTCGTCAACAAGTTGTTCGTTTGTTGTTTGCAACGTCCTAATCCTCTTTACCTTGATAAAGATTTGATCGGTAATCGAAGGCGTACGCAGGATGCGCCAGGCCGGGCCATAGTCCTTCATCTTGTCGACGAACAACTTGCGGCATTGGGCCAAAACCGACTGAAACTGGGCTTTCGTATCTTTTTTTTCTTGCATTGTGCTAGGTTTTGATTCTGCAAAAATAAAACAATTTG
>JAEEGL013768113.1_pt1 | contig 21975 bp, 23 predicted proteins | sample 9134231 | NCBI WGS metagenome assembly JAEEGL01 (sample SAMN16246548, study PRJNA631951) | gut metagenome | biome: gut microbiome; feature: rumen; material: fiber-attached | host: Bos | place: Iran: Karaj | collected 2018-10 | reverse complement strand
GGTTTTAAATTTAGGGCCGAAACAACGCTGTCTTTGTCGCTGTGTCCGGTTAAAAACATAACGGGAATTTGGCCGGTCTCGGTATCGTTTTGAAGCATAGAGAGCACCTGCGGCCCGTTTGCAATTGGCATTTCGTAATCCAACAAAACCAAATCCGCTTTGTTTTTTGCAAGATAGCTTATTGCCTGCACTCCGCTTTGGGCCATTCCCACGTGATAATATCCTTTAAGCCACTCATATACCGTTCTCATATAAGTAACATCATCATCAACGATAAGCACCGTTCTCTTTTTATTATCATCGGTATTTTCAACCAAAAATGTGCTTACCTCTTTAATTAACATCTCAATATCCAAAGGACGTTTAAACCAGCGCGTTATCATGTGTTCCGGAATAATCGATTTTATTAGGTCATATTGCGTTTCTTCCCCAATAAGAATCAGTCCCCATTCGTTATCCATTATCATATCATTTATGTAAACCATTGAATCGGTATTTTCCACCAATTCTTCGGTCATAAACAATATAAGCATTTCAAGTTCATCCGCTATAGGCGTAATTTCGCTTATATCCGCATGCACAAAGGTTGAAGTAATCCCCTCTCCTCCAAGTTTTGTAGTAAGGCTTTTTGCCAAAAAGCTGTCTGTTGCACTTACAATCGCAACTTTACATTCGTTGTTTAATGCCATAATATATACTCCTTAAGTAGGCTTACTCAAGCCCTTTTTTTGCCAATTCCGCTATTTTATTCCAATCAAGTTCCGTAAGATGTTTTTCAATCAAAGCAATGATACTGTCATCATTTGCCGGCAGTTTGTAACTGCGCAAATCCTTAAGAACCTCTTCCATCATCGGATAGTCCATTTCCATGGCCACCTCAAATATGGTGCTGTATCCTTCTTTTAACAGCGACGGGTTGATTTCCGGAAGGTTCGCTTTTTTGTTGTCATCCTTTTTATCGCTTAAAAGCTTATCTTTAAGCTGCAAATAGTCTTCCACAAGCTTTCCGGTATATTTGTTGATATAGTCCAAATCCATGACTTTTCCCGCATCTTCCAACCTTCTTGCTGCTTCCGAAAGATCATCCGCACCTATTATTCTGGCCGAGCTTTTCAATGCATGTACCTTGATTGTATAGTTTGCAATGTCTGAATTTGCCAAATAATCAACAAGTTCAACCGCCTTATCATCGGCTGTTTTTGCAAAAACATCCAAAATCGATAAATAACTTTCGATTGACCCACTGTTTTCTATACCCTTATCTATATTTATCTCCTCTATGTCTTTTAGATATTTAGGTACTTCACTTATCTCTTCCTCGCTATCATTGCCGCTTGTGGCAAATCCGGGATCACTTGGAAGAATCAACTTATCTCCCGGAAGATAAATCATAATCATTTGTTCAAGCTTCAAACCGCTAACCGGCTTAGAAAGATAATCCGTAAATCCCGCCTCGATATAAGCAGCTCTTGCACCCGAAATCGCATTTGCCGTTAATGCAATGGCCGGCGTTTCCTTGTTTGCCCCGGCTTTACGCATAAACTTAAGGGTTTCTATACCATCCATTCCCGGCATCATGTGGTCGATAAATACCAAATCGTATTTTGTTCCCTGAGTGTATGCCAAAGCTTTTCTTCCGGATGATGCACAGTCTATTTGAATCTGCGTACTCTTTAAAAGATTCTCCATAACGCTTAGATTTATTTCCGTATCATCCACTACCAAAATCTTGGCATTAGGCGCATGGAAAAGTTCCTTATATTTCAAATCCATTTCGTTCTTTTCTATGTATCTTTTTGAATAATCGCCTATGGCATCCCAAGATACAACTTTTTGCTCAACAACAAAAGAAAAACAAGAGCCCTCTCCGTATTCGCTTTCCACATCAAGCTTACTGTCCATAAGTTCCAAAAGAAGCTTGGTTATGCTGATTCCAAGGCCCGTTCCTTCAACCTCTCTGTTTCTTTTGGCATCAATTCTTTTATATGGCGAAAACAGCCTTTCCATATCCTCGTTTTTCATACCGATACCGGTATCTTTTACTTCGAATTTCAGCATTATGCTGTCTTCGTCTTTTTTCTCGTAGCTGACAAAAAAGTCCACACTACCTTTATTGGTATACTTAACCGCGTTGGTCAATATGTTTAAAGCGCACTGTTTAACTCTTATTTCATCGCCGTAAAGCATATATGGTATATTCTCGTCAACATTTACGTTAAAGGCAAGTTCCTTGCTTTTTGCACGACCGTTAATCATATTCACAAGATCGTTTATCATCGATGACAATTCATATTTAACCGGAATTATCTCGATATTTCCGCTTTCTGCTTTGGAAAGATCCAAAATATCATTGATTATGGACAAAAGGGTATTTCCGGCCGACTTGATGTCTGCTGCGTAGGACTTTATCGCATTATCCTTTGCCTCTCTCAAAATCATCTCGTCCATGCCCAAAACCGCATTAATCGGCGTTCTTATTTCGTGAGACATGGTGGCAAGAAACATACTTTTTGACATATTTTCTTTATCAGCTATCTCTTTTTGCCTTTCCAACTCTTCCATATATTTGTAATGCTCGGTTGAGTCTACCAAAACATAGAGTTTTCCGTACTTTCTGCCTTCATTCACCAATTCATTAACTTCGGGAGTAAAGATACGATTGTCCTTTTCAATATTTTCTTTATTGCTTATTGCCGAGGAAATTTCATCCAAAACACTTTGTGTATCATTTTTAATTTCAGGAAATACCGATTCAACCGAATCGTTATAGTACTGGATCTGATTGTAATTATCAACCGCTATTACACCTTCGGAAATCCTATCAATCATAAACTCCTTGGCCAATTCCCTGGTTCCCAGCAAATCGAAGGATAAAATCGAAATAATCATAAATATTGTTCCGATAAAATATCCGATCATCGTAACATCATAGTATTCGGTAATAGGCAATGCCTTAGTGATTTGAATAACAAAGAATACACTTTCAATAATAAAAGCCGCTATTACAAGATTAAGGGAACCTCTTCTGGTTTTGTTTTTTTCTTTGTAGCAGCTGTATATAAGCCATGCAATGCCAAAGAAAATATAAAATAGCTGAAGAGCCATAAAAATATGATGAATTATGCCATTTTCATGTTCGAGTCGTGGAAAAATTCCGTCATCAACATAATTAATCGATGTATAATAAAGATTGTGTTTTTCCAGACTTAATATAAAAAGATATGTAATGCAATGGAAAACCACAAATGACGTTTTAATTAATCGATGGATTCTAAAGCGACAAAGTTCGCTTATAAACAAGAATAATGAAAGGGCAAGCCATACTCTGCCCACATAAGATAATTTAAGCGCAACAAGACAAGATGCTTCGCTTGTGGATGTTATTTCAAAAAGATAACCCGCATTATTAATAAGAATAGCAATGCAGCTAAACAACAAATAACAATGAAGCTTGGTTTTTATATTTCTGAAAACAATCCAACTTTCCAAAAACACCCCAACAATAGTGCAAAACTGGATTGCAATTGCAATATCCCTAATAGCCATTTATACTCCTCTCCGTTTACCCCCAAGAAAGAAAAAACGGCAACACAAAGATTGTGTCACCGCATAATCATTCCAAAAAACTTTCCACATAGCCGCACTCGCACTTATACCCGCTTGATATAACGTGCATCTCTTTTCCGCAAACCGGACATCTTTTTTCCACAAAAGATTCCATACCCGCTCCCGCGGCAATTCCCTGCATATTTTCATTTACGTATTTTTCTTCATCTGTCTCTTTTTTCATAGTATTGTTTCCCTCTGTCTCTTATTTAAGCTTATCTTCCGGCAATAATTCTTGCTATGGATTCATAGTCAGAGCCGGCCGGTATATCGAAAGTTCCCACATGAATCGTTGTTGCATAGCCCGATCCCGTAAGGAAGTTGTTAAAATCGTTTGCATCGTTTATTATGCCATTGGATTGCAACAAATCGCTTACCGCTTCAGATGTCATGCCCGGTAAAATGCTTATAGATCCGTTGGAAGACGGTGTAGGCGCAAAAGTTGTTGTTTCAAGCTCCGGAATCTCCGTTTCAATTTCTGGAACCGTAACCGCTTCCGGCGTTGTTATTTCTTCTTTTGTTTCAATTTCTTCCGTGCTTTCTTCTTTTTCACTGTTGTCTATATCATCGCTTGATTTTTCATCAAAGATAGTTGTCTGCTCTTTTGTGGACTTTTCTTCCAAAGCAGCCTTTGATCTATCAACATTAAAAGCAATCAGACATACCAGCGTAGCAAGCACAATGCCTGTGCCGAAACCTCTTAAAAAAAATTTTGACTTCATATATTATCACCTTGTCATTAATTAGCATTTTTAAACAAATCAACCACCAAACGAACTTCACCTACACCAAGACCAAGTTCTTTGGCAATCTGAACATTTGATTTGCCTTCTTTGTAAAGTTTGAGAATTCTGTCATTGTTATTGTTTTCGCCTTCCGATTGAGGACTCGCCTTTTCTTTGCTTTCCTCTTCGGCAGCTTTCATTGAAAATACCGGAATCTCAGCTTCTTTTTCTTCAGGCGCATCTTTAACTTCTTCAAAAGCTGTTTCTTCAAAATTCGGAGAAACCATCAACTCAACAGTGTTAATATCAGGCTCCGTAGTCTCCTTCTTAGTTTCCTTCGCAGCCTCCGGCATGTTCTTTACGCTTTTCTTAAGGTTTTCAACATCCGTCATCATGGTTTTAACTTCAGTCTCTTTATCCTTAAGCATATTGTAAAGGAACAATACCTCATTATGATTTTTCGTGGTATCTTCCGAAATGGTTTTGGAATAATCTCCGAGAGCCATTATTTTTTCATTACTGAGTTTGTCGATTTGAATCTCGAAGTTTTCAACCTTATCATCAATAACATTATCAACTTCTTTATCGACTTTATCCCGTATAATATCACCGGCAATCTTTTCTATGTCGATATTCGAAGCATCGACATTATCATTCGTCGATTCCTTTGCTGTTTTTACAAAGCTAATAATAACAATAATAATACCTATTATTATCAGACATATTTCAACTACCATACAAATCCCTTTCATTATACAAATTAAATACCGAAATTTCTTTCGGTATTTAACACATTATATTTTAATGTCAAAACCACCTTTATTCGGCGTCTTTAAGCTAACGTCCCCGTCTTTTTTTTCGTTGGACGATTTCGTTTTTCTTAAATTAACGTATTCGTTTTTTCCTTTTTCTTTGGCATCATGTTTTTCATGCTCTAAGGATGCGTTTTCTCGTTTAACAACGGTTTCTTGTTTTGCATCCGCCTCTTTATGACCTTGCTGAATCATTCCCGCCTGGTCTAACATGGGCTTAACATCTTCATGAGCTTTAATAGTGGATGTTTCTGGCATTACCTGATTTATGCCTTGAAGCATTACCGGTCCAATCATCGCTTACACTCCTTTAAACGATAGTTTGCTGAATCTCTCCGTTAACTTTTTTAAACTGTGTCATATATATTTCATTGTTTACATAAAACGGTTCACCGCTTATCATCATTTTAACACCCGGATAAACCGTTTTACCAACAATTCTCGCACTTTCGTTAACATGGAATTCTAATTTAAGCTTTTCATGCTCATCTTGAAGCTCAATAATCTTGGAATTCAATTCCTGTATTTCCTGAGCTGTTTTTGTCATGGAAGCAAGGGTTGAAAAATCGATTTTCCCCTTTTGCTTTTTAGCTTTAAATACTTCGAAAACATCCTTAAGTCTGCCGAGTTCTTTTGATTTTTCGGCAATGTCTGTTCTGATTTTATTTATTTTATCCTGAACTGCAGGATCTATTCCCACTTCAACATTTGTAATGGTGCCCATAGGCGCCCCGATAACCTTGGCTTCAATAAGACAAGTCGATCTTGTAAAGCCACCGATTAAGTTGCCTTTCGAGCCTTGGATTTTTATATCACCTTTGGCACTCATCCTACTATGCATAACCGCCTCGGTTTCGATAAAGCCTTCCGAAACAACCGTTGCACTTTCTATAAATTTGGAAACAATATTTCCTTTTGCAACAATTATTCCTTTGCCCATTCCCTGAATGCCTCGGCGCAAAATAACGTCGCCTCCGGCCTTTACGGCCGCTCCTTCAACAACACCGTAAACTTCGATATTTCCGCTGGCCGTAACCTTAAAGCCGGTACGGATATTACCTTTTACGGTAATATTACCGTCATATTGAATGTCACCCGTTGTGGCATCAACATCAGCGGCAACTTCATAAACGTTATATACATAAACTCTTTCGTCTTCTAAGGTAACGTGTCCGTCAACCATAGAAAATATCTGAGTTTCATCTTCCGATAATCTTATATTTTTACCAAAACGAAGAATTTTACGCACAACTTTAGGCGGTCTTGTCATATTTCCGTAAACATCCAATCCAGGCTCACCCGGATCTTCTCTTGTAAGAGTCGCAAGTAAATCTCCTTCATGAACCGGATTCATAATGTCTAATTTATGGAAATCAACCGATCCGTCTTCATTACGTTTTGGTCTTGCTTTCAATTCCGTTTCAAATGTGTATTCAATTGAGGCATCCCTACCTTCAACATAAGGAGTACCTTTGGCAATCAAAATATCGGTGCAATAGCGCGGTGATAAAATGTGATTTTTAATCACCTGGTCATCAATTCCACTGACAACTTTTTGACTGTTAAGCTCTTTTATAATATCTTCTTTACCGAGCTTTTCACCGTTGTTGCTCGGAGGATAAAATCTGACAATTGCTTCCATTTTATCTTCCGAAACCCTAACCATCATAGCTTCACTGATAGGATAATACTGTCCGTCTTTTGGCTTAGGTAAATCAATGTCAATTTGTTTATCACCTTTGTTAATAGCCGCATTAATTTCAACAGCATCATATCCTCTGAAACTGTTTCTGTCCAAATAAGCTGTTACTTCAGCTATTCTTGCAAGTTCGCCTCCCTCGTCGGGGCCAAAAATTCTAAGTTTGGCATCATCAGCTATATAAATAATCTGAAAATACCCATTTTTAACCTCATTTCCCATCGCGTCAACTCCTTAACAAACCACTAATTAAAGATATAACCCGCTTGACTACCTAATTTCGCTTTCATCTTACCTAATGCCTTGGTATGAAGCTGCGACACTCTTGATTCCGATACTTCAAGGATTGCGCTGATTTCTTTAAGCGTCATTTCCTCGTAGTAATACAGAGTAATAACCATTTTCTCTTTTTCCGTAAGATTTTGTAAAGATTCGATAATAAGCTTTTTAAGCTCTTCTCTCTCCACAAATTCTTCCGGTGTTTCAAGATGTGATGCCTTTACAGGCTGTACGCTTTTTTCTCCCCCTGCTTCAACAAATTCGTCCAAAGAAACAACATTTGTTACATTTGCCTGGCCCTGCCATTCAAGGAGCTCATCTCCCGTTATACCAAGCTCTGCGGCCAATTCTTCATCCGTTGCGCTTCTGCCGAGTTTTGTTTCAAGCGCGGTAATCGCCGCATCAAGTTTCTTTTGTTTTTGACGAAGCGTCCTTGGAATCCAGTCCATTTTTCTGATATAATCCAAAATAGAACCTCTGATTCTAAGGCTTGCATAAGTCTCAAATTTATTTCCCTTTAAATAATCAAATTTATCAATAGCATCAATTAAGCCAAAAATGCCATAACTGCACAAATCATCGTATTCAACATTATAGCCCAAATACATGCTAAGTCGTCCTGCAACGATTTTGACTAAAGGCGCATATTCAATTATAAGTTTTTCCCTCAGCTCCGAGCTTTTTGACTTTGCATAGTCAGCCCAAAGTTTCTCCTTCTCGCTTGCGTCCACTATTCAGCCTCGTTTTCTTCATCCATGTCAATGTTGAAATTCTCAACATTTTCCACGTCTTCAATTTCCCCTTCTTCCTCGTCTTCTTCCTCAGAAGCTTCCGCCTCGGGTTCGTTTACTACGAGGAAACTATTAAATATCTGTTCTGCAATATACCCTACTACAAAAAAGATAACCATAACAATTAGAACAATAATGAGCATATCCGTCAATGTTCTGTTGTATAATAAGCAAATTAACAGCGCAATCAGTCCTGACACAGTCATACTGATTAACGGTATAAGTTTTGTTTTCATCAGATAACCATAGGTTCCCTTCTTACAGCTTTTATCGTAAGTTCAGCAGTTTCCGGGTCAAATATGATTGTACGACCATAGTCTTTACCCGTATCCTCGGCAATGATTCTTATATTGAGTGCTTTCAATGCTTTTTTCGTCGCTTCAACATTTCTGTCGCCGATTTTAAGCATTTCAACATTATTGCCGGAGAACATAGTTGCACCGCCTGCAATCTTAGCTACAAGCCTTGTTTTATTGGCCCCCAATTTGACTACTCTATCATATAATTCCTTAATACCAGTGTCTGCAAATTTGGCGATATTTGAGTTATTTCTGATCTTGGTACTGTCCGGAAGCATAACATGAACCATTCCGCTTATTTTCGATACCGGATCATACAAAACAATCCCCACGCAAGACCCCAATCCAAGTGTTGTGACTTTATCAGGTGGGTTGCATGTTGCCATGTCCGCAATACCAATTTTAAAAGTCTCACCCATTTAACATACTCCCAATGCTTTTAAAATCTTCTCGTATGAAGCAAGTTCCGGAACAAGAATATAGTATCCGTTAATAGTAATATCATGTTCGAACTCTGTTTCAATAAGTAAAATTTTGTCTCCTAATTTTCCAAATTCAATAGCCGGAACGCTCATAATAGCGCCTATCATATCAATCTGAATATAAGGTATGGACTCTGAAATCGTAAGATGCGTCAAATCCGACAATGATGTAAGGTATGCCCCTGTAATAATATTTCCAACCTCACGTACCGCAGATAATTCCATCTCATTAAAATCATCGCCTTCTGAAACCATACCGCCCATTAATAAGCCGGCAAGTTCTTTTGCAACGCTTGATTCAAGAAGAAACATCATAAATCCCTCAATGTCGCCATTAAGCATAACCATAATAGCTACCATTTCAGTCTCTTCATCGCCAACAAAAGATGCAATGTCTTTAATATCAACCAGCTGTACTTTCGGAACTTTCATTCCTATTTTAGCATTAATAAGCGAAGACAATGCTGTGGTTGCATTGCCTGCGCCTATATTGCCAAGTTCTCTAAGCACATCGTATTGGATATTTGACAATTCATCAAAGTTCATTTCTGCCATTGTTCGTTCTATCCTTTCCGAATTAATGCTTATTGTTTATCAACTGCCTCACCAATAAGGTTCGGAATATTGAATAATGAAATAAGTGCGTCTTTGTTTTTACCAACGCCACTAACATATTTTTGTTTATCCTGTGACTGGTCATGTTGAACTTTTTCGATGCAGTCATCGCCAAGTGTAAGAACTTCTCTTACGGTATCAACAATAATACCAATCTTTTCGGCCTGCTGTTCTTCCGGTTTAATGATAATAATTCTTGTAGTATCCTTAAACTCATCAGGCTCGTAATTAAATTTCTTTCTAAGGCTCATTACCGGAATAATTTCACCACGAAGATTGATAACGCCGAGGAAATAATCCTGTGCCTTAGGTACTCTGGTAATCTTTTGCATTTTAACAATGTTATCGATATATCCGATGTCAATGCCATATTGCTCTATACCGAGTGTAACGATTATATACTGTTTTGATTCTACAACAACATTTGTATCTAACATTTAAATCACCCCTCCTATACTAATGTGTTAACATCAAGTATCAGTGCCACGTCACCATTACCGAGAATAGTTGCTCCACCGATTAACTTAGTGCCATTGTTAATATATTTGCCAAGTGACTTAATAACGATTTCTTGCTGGCCTATGAGTTCATCAACTACAAGACCCGCTGTCTTATCGCCTTTCTTAACTATAACGACCGTAAGGCTTGATGCATCAGGATTCTTTGACTCAATGTCAAGAATTTCGTTAAGTCTGATAATAGGTATAACAGAATCACGAAGATTAATAACTTCTTTATTCTGTACAAGCTTAATATCCGCAATTTCGATATCTTCGATTGTCTGAATAGAACCAAGTGAGATTGCATATTTTTCATCACCGATTTCAACCATAAGTGCTTGGATAATAGCAAGCGTAAGCGGAAGTCTGATGATAAATGTGGAACCTTCACCGAGTCTTGATTTAACTTCGATATCACCGCCCAGGGCTTCAATCTTAGTCTTAACAACGTCAAGACCAACGCCTCGTCCGGAAATATCGGAAACTTTTTCGGCTGTTGAAAAACTTGGTTTGAAAAGAAGATCGATAACTTCCTGATCGTTCATTGTTTCAGCCTGTTCCTCGGTAATTGTGCCTTTTTCAATGGCTTTATTTCTGACTTTCTCTACATCAATACCGTTACCGTCATCTTCAACTTCGATAACAACGTTGTTACCATCCTGGTATGCTTTAAGAGAAATGTTACCAACTTCCGTTTTACCTCTTTGAGCACGGAGAGCCGCATCGGATTCAATACCGTGATCGGCTGAGTTTCTGAGTAAGTGCATCAAAGGATCGCCGATTTCATCGATAACGGTTCTGTCTAATTCTGTCTCCTCACCGGAAATCGTAAGTTCAAGTTTCTTGTTTGTCTTTTTAGCAAGATCCCTGATCATACGTGGGAATTTCTGTGTAACCGTTTCGATAGGCATCATACGAACTTTCATAACGGATTCATGGAGGTTGGTTGTAACTCTCTCCAAGTATTCAATCTGTTCGTTAAAGCTCTGATTTGCCGTTGCGTTGTCGCTTGATTCACCGTTTGCCGAAACAAGACCGTTCTTTGCGATAATAAGCTCGCTGACAAGATTCATTAAAACATCAAGTTTTTCGATATCTACACGAACTGTTCTGCTGACAACGGCTTTGGCTTCTTTGCCGCCTTCTTTCTTAGCAGCCGGTTTCTTATCATCTTTCTTGGCTGCAGGTGCGGTTGTTTCTGCTTTTGCAGGAGCTGTTGTCTGTTCAACCGCAGGTGCCGAAGTATCCTCCGCATCATCGCCCGCAACTTTAACCTGATTAATGTCTGTAATCTGTCTTCCCGTAACATCTGAAATTTCGGAAACATCCATAATGAGTTTCTTTATTTCATCGAATGATTTTTCGGAAATAACAGCTATGTCAAAATGAAAATCAAATTTTTCATCTTCAATATCCTGTACGCTTGGAACTGATTTAATGATATCTCCATTGCCTTCCAAGTGTTTGAATACAAGAAATGCTCTTGCGGATCTCAAAACACATGTATCTTGAATAGAGACTCTCATTTCGTAGATATTCATGCCGCCTTCAAGACCTTCTTGAATGGCATGTTTTTCAAAATCAGCATATTCGATTTCCGCTCCTCCGGCTGCCGCTGCAGGCGCTTCTGCCGTCGCTTGGGCATCAGCTGCCGGTGCTGCCGCTTGCGCATCCGCAGCAGGTGCTGCTGCTGCGCTTCCGCCACCGTTTAAGAATGCATCGAGCTGATCAACTAAGATCTGATTATCTTCTTCGCCTTCGCTCTGTGTCGAAGCGATTGTATCGAGGTAATTTTCCAAAGCATCAAGGCATTGGAACAAAAGATCGACAAGACCTGAATCTACTGTCATCTTTCCGTTTCTTACCTCAGAAAATACGTTTTCCATATTATGGGTAAGCTTCTGCATGCGCTTATAACCCATAGTACCTGCCATACCTTTAAGCGAATGAGCTGCTCTGAATATTTCGTTGATAGTTTCAGAGTTCTCCGGTTCTTTTTCAAGAATCATCAAATGATCGCTTAAACTTTGCAAATGTTCTTTTGTTTCATCGATAAAAATCTCGAGATACTGACTTACATCCATGTCATTTCACCCCCACGTTATTTTCGATAGCCTTAGCAATGCTGCCCAGTGGAACGATTTCATCAGTTAGATTTGCTTTGGCAACCATATTAGGCATGCCGTAAACTACACTGGTTTCCTTGTCCTGCGCTATCACGTAAATGTTTTCTTTCTTCCCCAAATTACCAATACCTTCGGTGCCATCAGCGCCCATTCCCGTAAGAACAACGCATGTAATTTCATCATATCCCATGCCGATAAGCGAATTGTACATAAGATTCGCACACGGCTTAAGACCAACAACCGCCGGTTCATCCGATATCAGTGTTTTAACACCTTCGGGTGTCTTTTTAACTTTCAGGTGCTTACCGCCCGGAGCAATGTATACATGTCCTTTTTGAATAAGCTCACCGTCAGTTGCTTCTTTTACGGTAACTTCGCTGACTTCGTTAAGACGTCTTGCAAGTGTTTCCGTAAAGCCTTTTGGCATATGCTGAACCAAAAGTATCGGCGCGTCTATATTTTTTGGAATAAAAGGAATTACCTCGTTTAAAGATTTCGGACCGCCGGTTGAACAAGCTATGGCAATAAGTTTATTGCCTTTTTTGCTTCTTACCGGGCCCTTGTAAATCTCATGTTTAACAGGTTCCTTTTTAGGCTCTGCCGCCTGTGCTTTTGCCGTATCGTCAACTTGTGGTCGAACGGGTATTTCTTCTTTTGGTTTATCGACCGTTTTTGTCGGAAATGAAGCATCCGCATTGGTAGCAGCTACCAAAGTATTAATAAGCCTCTGCTTGTATTCTTCCGTTCTGAGTTCAAAAACATTTTCCGGTTTAGGAACGAAATCGAATGCTCCGTTGCTAAGACAATCAAGAGTTATTTCCGCACCTTCCGTAGTTTCCGTACTTGACATTACAACAGGAAGCTTACTAGGGGATTTCTGAAGTCGCCTGAGAACGCTCGGCCCATCCAACATAGGCATGTTAACGTCCAGCAAAGCGGCATCATACTTATCATAATTCTTGACGATAAGGTCCAAACCTTCCAAACCGTTTTTAGCTGTGTCTGCAACTTCGAACCTATCATCTGAATTTATTATATCAGAAATAACCTTTCTCATAAGTGCAGAGTCATCAATTATTAAAATTTTTTTAGACATTTTCCTCTACTTCTTTCTTTCTGAGTCTTCTTTCAAGCCAGAAAACGTATCGAACAATTTTCTCTCTGTCTTTTTTGTCGATTTCTGAAAAATAACCGCGAGTTTCAAAATAACCTCTATCATTTTTTACGCATTCAACCACCGTAAACAAACAATAAAGGAATGTGTCCTTGTTTCCCTGTCTTTCCGATAATCCACCGTCACGTCTCGGACCGAAAACTATTCCGCTTCCGTCCTCTTCATCAAAGGGATCCGGAAAAACTATTTCCATAAATATTATATCACTTTTTTCAAATTCTTCATTAGAAATAAATTTAACACCGCCGGCGCTGATGTTTAATGTAACGCCGAAGCTTGTGATAAATCTGCTGGAATTATCCGATTTATATACTGTCTGTGCTGTCTTTTCATCAAGTTTTCTGATACCCACATCCAGTGTGGCATCCATTCTGAAGCTGTCTCTTCTTTGAAGTTTGGTAACCTCACCCACAACCCTTACGGTAATAACGGCAAAAGTTCCCTCTTTTCTTCTTCCTACGGAATGACATTCAAATTGATAAAAATTCTTTTTATTGGAAACGACAACGGAAAAATCCTTGTCATTTTGCAGAACAACCATCGCTCCGTCTTTTAACGGCATAATAATATCGATTGTTCTGTCATCGTAAAGATTGAAAATTTTGGTTTTGAATGCCTCTTCCGGAAGCTTTCCTTCCGCCACGCTTCCGTCCTGGCCCGGCAAATATTTGATTTCTACGATATCGCCTTCTTCAATACTTGAGAAAAACATGCTGCGTCTCCTAATTTAACTATTTTTTGCTCTTGAACATTTTAAGAAACATCTGACCGAGACCCTTTTTAGGCGCCTCCGTCTGCTTATTTTCAAGTAATGCTTCCGTAAGTTCCACAAATGCCTTTGTTCCCGGAGAGTTCGGATAAGCAATAGATATCGGTTTTTGCTGGATTACCGACTTTGCAATATTGTTATCCAATGGAATAAATCCCAAAAATTCCAAGTTGACATTTAAAAATTTATTTACAACCACGCTTAACTTTTCAAAAAGCGCTTTTCCGTCATCGTAATCATTTACACGATTGGCAATCATCTTAATAACCGTGTTGTCTTTTTCGTAACCGTTTCTGGTATTCAACGCCTTTAAAAGCGCGTAAGAATCCGTTATGGATGTAGGTTCCGGAGTTGTTATCAAAAGTACTTCCGCCGATGAAGCAACAAACTCCAATACGCTGTCCGATATTCCCGCTCCGGTATCTATGATGATTACATCCGCCATGGTTTCGAGCTCTTGCAACTTAAATATAAGATAAGCAACCTGATCTTTTGTCATATTGCTTAGTCCGGCAACACCGGAACCGCCCGAAATAAAACCTATTCCGTTGGGACCTTTTATAAGGATATCTTTTATGCCCATACCCTTATATATCATATCCGCAAGGTTATATTTCGGAACCGCACCAAACATAACCTCAATGTTTGCAAGTCCGAAATCGGCATCGAAAATAATAACTTCTTTACCCAGTTTTCTCATCTGCATTGCAAGATTAATTGAAACACTGGATTTGCCGACGCCGCCTTTTCCGCTGGTAACGGTTATAATACGTGCTCTTGCCGCCAAGTCATTATTGCTTGCATTTTGCATTCGTATAATATTGCGTAAATTTTGTGCCTGATCCATATTATTCACCGCCTCCCAATAACTGTTTGGCAACCTTTTGAGCATTAAGTCTGCTTATGTCATCGGGAACCACTTGTCCGCTGGTTACATATGAAAGAGGTGCATCGGTTTTAAGTTTAATATTTAAAATATTGCCGAGATATGTTGTCTCATCAAGCTTTGTAAATACAAGATTATACTTTTTAAGCCCCGCATAAGCTTCCGTTATCTTAAGAAGATCCTTGTATTTTGTTGCGGTACTTAATACAAGATAAACCTGTTTGTTTATCTTCTCTTCATCGATTTTACAATCATTAACCAGATGTATTACTTCATTGCACTGCTCGAGATTCTTGTGAGAACGTCCGGCTGTATCAACGAAAATAAGGTCAAAGCCCGCGAACATCTCCACCGCATCGTTGAATTCCTCTACAGTGTATACTACCTGCATAGGAATATCCAAAATATTCGCATATGTGCGAAGCTGTTCAACAGCGGCTATTCTGTAAGTATCGGAAGTTATAAGGGCAACCTTTGCCTTTTTATCAAGCTTAAAATGAGAAGCAAGTTTTGCAATGGTTGTCGTTTTGCCAACACCCGTCGGACCCACGAAAAACACAAGATTTGTTTTGCCTTCCGCAAGTTCTATGGTTTTTGCCTGGCCAAGCTTTAAAATAATCTTTTGGTAAATGCCCGAAAGATAGGTATCAAGACTTGACTGGCTTGTCAGGCTTTCTTCCACTTCTTCAATTATTTTCTTTGCAATGTTTTCGTCTACTTCGTTTTCAACGAGTTTTCCGTATATAAGCTTTGTAAAGGCCTTGTTTACGCCTTTATCTTCAACTTCATCCTCGATTTCTTCCTCCTTTTCTTCCTTTATTTCTTTTTCTTTTTTCTCGTTTTTGGAAGAACCGGCGGAAATTTGCTTTTCAAGCATTTCCTGGAGGCTGTTTAATTTTGCTTCAATATTGCTGCCGTTATCCGATTCCTTGTTAAGTGCCGGATTGGCATATGTCATATCACCGGCGGTATAGTCAACAGCTCTTGGTCGCGGAGCTTCGACTTTAACTTCTTTTTCCTCCAAAGCTGCCGTGACTTCTATTATATTTTTCTTAAAAAGCCTCGCAAAACCACGATGTTTAATTGTTTTAATATTTAGTATTACGGCTTCATTGCCCATTTCATCCTTGGCCATATTAACGGCATCTTTTTCGTTATAGGCCTGAAACTTTTTTATTATCATTTAGCGCTCACCATCCCTACAGACTGCAATTCAACATTTGAGTCAACCTCATTGTAGGAAACCACAATCAAATCTCTGAAATAATCCTGAGTAAGTTTTTTAAAATACATTCTGACAATAGGAGAAGTAAGGACTATAGGGGTTCTGCCCATATTTTCCATTTTGTCCACTTCTTCTTCCACGGATTTAATAATTGATTTTGATTTTTCCGGATCCAGAGAAAGGTATGCGCCTGTTTCAGTCTGTTTAACAGAACTCATAATATCCTGTTCCACTTCCGGATCGAGAGTTACAACACTTGTAGTCTCGTTTGCCGGGAAATATTTGCTGGAAATTGCACGTTTCAAGCTTTGTCTTGCATATTCCGTCAAAATATCCGTGTCTCTGGTAACCGTTGCATGATCTGCCATGGATTCAAAAATCGTAACAAGATCTCTGATTGAAATATCTTCTCTAAGCAGATTCTGCAATACTTTTTGTATCTCACCCACACCCAATGCCTTTGTAAGTTCGTCAATAAGTGTAGGATTTGCTTCTTTAACGTTATCGATAAGATTTTGAACATCCTGACGGGTAAGAAGCTCGTCAATATGTCTTCTGATTATTTCCGTCAAATGAGTTGCAATAATCGAAGGAGGGTCTACAACCGTATAGCCGAGAGTTTCGGCTCTTTCACGCTGACTTTCCGTAATCCAAATTGCCGGCAAGTGGAAAGAAGGTTCAAATGTAGGAATACCCGTAATTTCTTCCTCCACATATCCCGGATTCATGGCCATGTAGTGATCGAACAAAATCTCGCCTTCGCTGATTTGGATACCTTTAATTTTAATAATATATTGGTTAGGATTAAGCTGTATATTATCTCTCAAACGAATAATAGGCACAACGGCGCCAAGTTCCAAGGCAATCTGCCGCCTGATCATAACAACCCTGTCAAGCAAATCGCCGCCTTGGCTTACATCGGCAATAGGAATGATACCATATCCGAATTCCAGCTCGATAGGATCCACTTGCAAGAGGGAAACAACGTTTTCCGGCCGCCTGATTTCCTCTGCTTCTGCTTCTTCCGTGCCCACTTCTTCCTCGATTTCGGATACGCCCTCTTTTCTTCTGAGACGAAGACCCAAAACGATGAAAATTATACCGATAGGCACAAATACATATATAGGAAGCGGCGTAACAATACCAAGGAATGACATTGCAATACCGACAACAAACATAACTCTCGAAATTGAGAAAAGCTGTGTAACAACAAGTCCGCCAAGACCTGCTTCTTTTGAAGCCTTGGTAACAATCATACCTGTTGCAAGTGATATAAGGAGCGATGGGATGGAACTTACCAAACCGTCACCGATTGTAAGAATCGTATATTTTGTAAGGGCTTCGCTGATTTCCATGCCTTGCATCATAACGCCCATTACAATACCGCCCACAACGTTAATAACAGTAATGATAAGGCCCGCCATGGCATCACCTTTTACGTATTTAACGGCACCGTCCATGGAACCGAAGAAGCTGGCTTCTTCCTGGATTTTAAGACGACGTCTTGTGGCTTCTTCATCCGTAATTGCGCCGGTATTCAAGTCGGCATCGATGGCCATCTGTTTACCGGGCATAGCATCAAGCGTAAATCTTGCCGTTACTTCAGCTACACGTTCGGAACCTTTGTTGATAACCATAAACTGAACGATAAGCAAAATAACGAAAACAATAACACCGATAATAAGATTGTTACCGCCAACGAATTCTCCGAAAGTACTAACGACTTTACCTGCATCACCCTTTGCAAGAATAAGTTTTGTGGATGAAACGTTAAGGGAAATTCTGAAAATCGTTGTCAAAAGAAGGATAGACGGAAACGATGACATTTCCAAAGCTTCTTTTGAGAAAATCGAATTGAATAAAACAGTTAAAGCTATTGAAATATTTAAGGCAAGCAAAATATCAAGAAGTCCCGCAGGTACGGATATAATAAGAAAAATAATGGCTGCAAGCAAATAAATACCTACGCCTATATCAGCTCTTTTGAACATATCCATACCTCCTTCCTTTTATTTTAATTGCTTAAATCGCTGCTTTTTGTTTTACCTTTGAGTTTGTATACGAATACCAATACCTCAGCCACGGCTTCGTAAAGCTCTTGAGGTATTTCCGAGCCTATATCAACATTGTAATATAAAGCTCTTGCAAGCGGCTTGTTTTCAACGATTTCAATGCCGTGTTCCTTTGCCGCTTCTTTAATCTTTTGTGCCAAATAATCCTCACCCTTTGCTATAACCACGGGAGCGGAAAATTGTTCATTTGCGTCATATTTTATGGCAACAGCAAGGTGTGTAGGGTTGGTGATTACAACATCCGCTTCGGGAAGTTGCTGCATCATACGCCTTTGTGATGCTTCTCTCATTCTTCGACGAATCTGCCCTTTAATCTGAGGGTCACCTTCTGTCTGTTTGTATTCTTCTTTAACTTCTTGCTTTGACATTCTCATATCTTTTGCGAATTTTCTTTTTTGATAGATCAAATCCACAAATCCCACTGCCAAATATATTGCGCTTATTTTAATTGCAAGATCCAACACCATGGTTCCGATTTGAATAACCGCATCCGGCAAAGAATAATCCAGAATATTCATCAAAAGACCGTAGTTGTCACGTATTGTGGATATACTGACAAAGCCTATAATTGCAACAAGAAGCACCGATTTCATAAGGTTTATAAGCGATTGAAGGGAAAACATACGCTTAAAACCGTTAACCGGATTCAATTTTGAAAACTTGGGCATCAAAGGCTTTGCGGAAACAACAAATTTTACCTGTACAACATTTCCCACAAAAGCAATCAAGAAACCCACCGCAAATATCGGAATCAGTGTAACTATAAGTTCTATAATGCCTTCTTGAAAAAGACTGTTAACCGCTCCGAGTGAAGTATCAACCTGCTTCGAAACCGCAAGAGTTGATATTCTGTTATAAAAATTCGGAAACCCTTCCATCATTTTTTCTGCCATGAAACCAACGGTAATTCGAAGCACCACAAAAAATGATATAAGCATAACGCTGTGAACGATTTCCGTGCTTTTTGCAACCTGACCTTCTTTTCTGGCATCATTAAGTTTTTTGGTTGTAGCCGGTTCCGTTTTATCACCGGCATCTCCTTCAGCAAAGAACTGAAGATTAAAGCTTAATAACACTCTTTCATCATACATAATAAACTAATGTAACCCTTGTAAAACATCAACTGTAATAAGTCTCATCTGGTCGAATATTAAATTTGCTATGGTAGGTAAAAGGGCTGTTGTAATAAATATAACTATAAGACCCGCGATTACTTTAATCTGAATACCTACGGCAAACATATTCATTTGAGGAGCAACCTTTGCCATAATACCAAGTACCGCATTAAGTACGAGACCCATGGCAAAAACCGGAAGACAAATTTCAAAACCGATAATAAAATAATTGCCCACAAATCCAAGAAAAGTATCCAAGAGACTGTGCTGAATAACAACTTCTCCCAGAGGCGCAACGGTAAAGGAATCCACCACCGCACCAAGTAAAAATTTATGCATATTTGTTGCAAGCAAAAGCAACAAAATCGAATACGAATACAAATTACCCACAATCGAAACCTGGCTTCTGGTGTTTGGGTCGTAAACCTCCGCCATTGAAAGGCCTGTTTCGAAGTCGATTATTTTTCCCGCAAATATGATAACCATATTGCAGATTTGTGTGAAGAATCCAAGCAAAAGTCCTGCGATTGCTTCTTTTATAACGATTGTGGAATACTCCCAAATAGATGAATAATCCACTGTTTTATCCGGCAAAACAAGATATAGTATAAACGACAAAAATACAGCAAAACCGATCTTTAACCTTGCCGGTGTGTTTGCTTGGCTAAAAAAAGGAGCTGTAAACATAAATGATGTTATTCTTACCAGAATGAGAATAAAACACTCTATATCTGCTTGCGTAAAAGAAATATCAACCATTAAATGTAATCTCCAAAGCTAGACCAAAGCATTTCCATGTATGTTGTGACATTGTTCAACATAAAAGAACCAAGCAACAAAATTCCAATAAAAATTGCTAGTATTTTAGGTATAAACGTAAGTGTTTGCTCCTGAATGGAAGTAACTGCCTGAAAAATACTAACAACTAAGCCTACAACTAATGAAATTAAAAGAAGAGGTGCCGCTGTAATGATTATAGTCCATACTGCATCGCTAAATATATCAAGAACCGCATCCTCTGTCATAACAAACCTCCCTTTATCACCCTGTAGAACAAACGCACGATTTTGCTTTATAAAACCGTGCTATACCACAAAAGTATTAATTAAGTTTACAATTATCAAATTCCAGCCGTCTGCCAAAACAAAAAGCAATATTTTGAAAGGCAAAGATATGGTGGTCGGCGGTAACATCATCATACCCATTGACATAAGGGTGGATGCCACAACCATATCGATAATAATAAACGGTATATATATTAAAAAACCAATCCAAAAAGCTATTCTGAGTTCGCTTATAATAAAAGCAGGAATAAGTACATAAGTTGGGACTTCTTCCTGTGAACTGACCGATTCGAGTCCCGCTATTCCGCACATGGTATCAAGATCCGAATCATCTACCTGATTAAACATAAATTCCCTTATAGGCTCGATTCCCAAATCATATGCTTCTCTAACGGTAACCGTTCCTTCGTTTAAAGGAACGATTGCATTTGAATATACATCCGAAAACACCGGAGCCATAACAAAAAATGTTAAAAATAAGGAAATACCGATTAAAATCTGATTTGGCGGCGCACTTTGGGTATTAAGCGCCGATCTGGTAAAATGTAAAACAATGAGAATCCTGGTAAAGGATGTCACCATTATAAGAATGGACGGACATAATGCTATAACCGTGATTATAAGCATTACCTGCAAAGTTGACGAAATACCCGCAGTATCGTCCGTGTCCACTCCCGAAATCGTTATTCCGAATAAATTGTTATTGCCATCGCCGACGTTAATGGTATTTGCGCCGCCTGTATCGGCAGCCTGCACCGTCGTGCCCGACAATGAAAAGATTATTACAACAGCTGCAAATAAAATAAGAATCTTATAAGCTTTTTTAAGTTTTTTGCTATTCATTTTAAGCAGCTTTAACATGTAACAAACCTCTGTTTTTTCGCCAAGGCGAAATATTGTCTGTGAGGATTATTGTGTTTTGTCTTCATTTTTCTTTTTCTTTATGAAGTCTAAAACACTACCAAAAGACTGTCCCTCACCTACAGTCTCTTTTGATAAATCTAAATCTTCTTCATTAACTTTTCCAAGGTATGTTACATTATCTTTAGCAACCGCAACGGCTACATATTCTTTCCCAATCTTTAGAATCTGAACATACTTATTGTTAGTCAATTTAAATATTTCAACACTGGAAATATTTTTACCCATTGACTGTTTTTTTTGAATACCGCCGATCCACTTTGTTGTATAGTGAGTTATAAGCAACACGATTATAAATATAAACAGGATAGCGATAAACTTCAAAACCCCTTGAAATCCTGACGCTGCAAGAAATAGTTCGAAATTAACCAACTGCTTTCTTTACCGCCTCGATAACTCTATCTGCCTGGAATGGTTTAACAATAAAGTCTTTTGCTCCCGACTGAATTGATTCGATAACCATTGCCTGCTGGCCCATAGCTGAACACATAATTACGCTTGCGTTCGGATCGCCCTCTTTGATTTTCTTAAGAGCTTGAATACCGTCCATTTCCGGCATTGTAATATCCATGAGTACTAAATCCGGATGAAGTTCGTTGTATTTTTCAACTGCAATAGCACCGTTTTCTGCTTCGCCTGCAACTTCGTATCCGTTCTTTGAAAGGATATCCTTGATCATCATTCTCATAAATGCCGCGTCATCGCAAATTAAAATATTCTTCGCCATATTCACATTCTCCTCTTCTGGTTTAAAAAATACCCATTATTATTTTATCAAAGCATTGAAAGAATTACAATACCTATTGGTTCTGAAT